>FTBH01000022.1_pt1 | contig 85576 bp, 85 predicted proteins | sample 1639321 | NCBI WGS metagenome assembly FTBH01 (sample SAMEA3914864, study PRJEB12502) | metagenome | biome: forest; material: soil | place: USA | collected 2012-03-12 | depth 0.3 m
GAATATCTTTGCAGATTAAGTTGAACACGTCTTCCGGCGTATCCACGTCCTGAAGCCTGGGAACCACGATGTAAGCCGGCTCCTCCTGACCAAATTGATGAATTCCAAAATAAATGTCCTGAAGCTTAGGATTGCGTAATAGGTAACTACGCAGTGCCTCGATAAGACCGTCGGGAGAATCCTTGGGTTGGCCCACCTTCCGCTGGCCCTTTGATTTACCGTTGAAGATGTCGATTTCTCCAAATTGTTCATGAATAATCGCTGAAACTTCTTCGACGGTGAAATACTTCGAAACTTCAAGACCAGCATTGAGGACGATACCAAGGCGGCCTTCGGCCAGTTTGAAGACGTTTGATGCGGGCATGCTCACGCACGGAACTAAGGGCTGACGATTCTGGCTGAACGCGGCCCTAAGCGCAACGTCCGAAGTATAGGCTCGGAGGAATGGCTTGCCATTTGAATCGTTTGAAACTCTAAGGTTCAACCCAGACTTCTCGCCTTTAGGATGATCAACCTCACCGAGCACGAAAAGCTGGAAGTGGAAGATTTGCCTTAGGAACTCAGGGCGCACACCGGAATCGGACGCTGACCTAATAAATAACTCTTCAAGACGATTCTGAGGCGTAAATTTATTTTCTTTATGCTTTCTAAATAACCCGAATACGCTCATTGAGCGCTCTGATATCAAACCTGAGCAGCCCCGACAACCGCCCGTTCGGCGTGAGCACCAAACCAATCTTTGAACTGCGCGAGACGAGCAGGACGACGCCTCGTTGGCGACGGAGCCATGGGCCATGATCATGAAAGCGCCGGCCAGTGACCGCGACTCGATCTTAACGATCTGAGGGAAGTTCGATCCTTACAGCCGCGCTAGGAACTCGATCGGCGAAGTCGGTGAGAAATGAGCCGTCCGCGGCGCGCATGGGCGATACCGACCCCGTGATCGCACCATCAACGTCGGCGACATAGAGCAGGCCCGTGCGCTTGTTTCGGACGATGAAGAAAAGATCGTCGTCGATCCGGAAACGGAAGGGACTTCTACCACCACTATTTATCGTGTCGCGGGCGAACCAAGTAGAGCTTTTTGCCGAACTCCTTTTGATAGCGAGTCAGGAGTTCTCTGGCGCGATCGGGAGTCTCAGGTATTTCGACATCTCTCAATGCAGGGTATTGACGCAGAATCCATTCTTCTGTTTCGCGTTGGCCCCCATGACTGATCCCAGGCGCATGGAGAAATTCGCTATAAACTCCGCCCTTAAGCGTGGCTAAGATGGCCTTCAGCTCCACCCGCTTTGCTACGCTGTATTCGTAACGTTCGTCTTCGGTCCACTCGCTCGGGTGTTTCTGTTGCAGCTGTGAGAGCAGCTCGTTCTTAAGTCTTGAATTCTGCTTTACCTTCACGATGCGTGCCTCGCCTGCTCCCGGAGCAGGTGAGGCCTGGGAAGTCCTAAAGCCCAATGAAGAAAAGCCCAAACCATCAATATGAGAATCTCGGGAATATTGTCCGACATAGTCCAGCCCAAGCTGTTTTCTTTCGCCTTGAGCATTATAGAGAACAGCCCCATCGGGCAGCGCATTGAGCTGTTTTTTCGTGATACGCCATAGATAGGATCCGTCATCAAGTCGAATACGACCCAGACGATCAAACTTCATGTCTGCCGGGGCTTCTTCCTCTGGCTTCAGATCCGGTCTGTGCGTGGGAGCGCGTAGACCCCAGTGGGTCAGTCCTTTCATGTCCAGCTTGTGAGAAGTGGGGAAGTTGGCCAAGAATCGCTCTTGACCCATGACTTTGCGGGATCCTTCAATACTTTCGACGATAGTACCAGCCGGCAAGTTTTCTAACTCTTTGGGCGTCAACATCACGAGCTTTCGGTCCTGAAACTCGAATAGCTGCTGGCGATTGAAGGGGGACACTTGTTCTGTTGTTTCCAGCCACATTTGGTCGAGAAAACGGCCGGAAGTGATTTTCGCCTGAGGAATGGGAAGATCGGCAGGTCGAATGTTCACCGACGCATAATTGTTCGGTGTCACCGACCATTCGATGCCACGAGAATCCACCAAGTGAAAGCCCGCTGGATATTCCTTTGAGATGACTCCGCGGACTTGAAACAGATGGAATTTACCCGTTTCTCGCTCCGTCTCGACCAATAGTACGAGCGCTTCGCTTCCGACGTTGGTGGTCTTAGCGCCTACGGGGGCAAAGCGCGTATCTTGGAAAGGTCGCCCATTCGCTTCAGTAAAGCCCAGCGCTTGCGCGGTCCGTTTGGTGTCCTCCTGCAACTGCGAAAACTCGGCCTTCAATGGTCCTCCGACGGACCTGCGGGGGTCCGCCGAAAATGTGAAGTGAAACTCTGCTCCGTCGTTTGACTCAACGCGAACATCGCTGAAGTCCGGCGTCTGATCGTCCGCGGGCGTGGATGAGGGGGCTCTCTGTGATTTCGCCAAGTGAGAGCAGCCCGTCAAAACAATGCCGGTCGTCAGAATGAGTGTGAGAAAGGGATTTCTCATAAATCAGCTGATCGGCAGGTTTGGGCTCCCGCTTGATAGGGGCGGAAAATCGCAAAGCGCTCTGCTGGTCAACGGCTGCCGCCTGCTGGTATAACGTTGCCATGCGTCTCGACAAACTTCTCGGATCGGCACTTCTGATATCGGCAGCGGTTTTCTCCTCCGGCTTCGCTCGCGCGGACGATGTCGAAGCCAGGGTGAATGGACTCCTTGAGCAGCTGACGCTCGCCGAAAAAATCCAGATGCTCGGTGGAAACGGCCAGTTCGATTCGCTCGGAGTCCCGCGCCTCGGCATCCCAGGCTTTAAGATGACGGACGGACCGACGGGGATCTCGAACGCGATGCTTGAGGTCGGCCCCAAGGCAACGGCCTATCCCGCGGCCATCGCGCTCGCGTCGAGCTGGGACCCCTCGATCCTGGAGCGCACGGCGCGCGCGATCGCCGATGAGGCCAAGAGCCTCGGGCGGAACATGCTTCTCGGTCCATGCGTGAACATCGCGCGCGCTCCCCAGGGCGGCCGCAATTTCGAGACCTACAGCGAGGATCCGTATCTCGCTGCTCGCATGGCCGAGGCCTATGTGCGAGGCGTTCAGGCGCAGGGCGTGATCTCGACGGTCAAGCACTTCGCGCTCAATAACCAGGAAGAAGGCCGACTCTTCATCGATATCCGCGCGGACGAGGATACGATGCGAAAGCTCTATTTTCCCGCGTTCCAGGCCGCTGTGCGCGCAGGAAGCTGGGCCGTCATGTCTTCTTACAACCGCATTAACGGAGCCTTCGCCTCCGAAAGCGAGTTTCTGCTCAAGCGAATGCTCAAGGAAGAATGGGGCTTCAAGGGAATCGTGGTTTCTGACTGGGGCGCGACCTCCAAGGTCACCTCCGCTAGCGCCGGCAACGCGGGTCTCGATATCGAGATGCCCTGGGCCTTTGTCTTCGCCGCGGATCCCATGAACGAGGCGCTCAGTCGCGGCGAGATCACCGAGTCGGTGATCGACGACAAGATCCGCAGGCAGCTCAGAGCGATGATCAGCATGGGAATTCTCGACGCGGCCCGTTCGCCGAGCGAGACGCCTCCCGCGGATGTGCCCGCGGATCTCCTCGAGGCCAACCGAGCGGTCGCGCTCGAGGGCGCGCGCCAGGGCCTGGTCCTGCTCAAGAATCAGGGCGCCGCGCTGCCGTGGCAGGTTCGCGCGATCCGCAAGCTTGCCGTCATCGGCCCCGGCGCGGTCAACACGCCGATCGGCGGCGGCGGCAGCGCCAAGGTCAACGCCTGGCGCCGCACGAGCCTGGTCGATGGGTTGCGCGAGCTTCTGCCCGAGAGCGCCGAGCTTCTCACCGATGACGGAAGCGATCTCAAGCGCGCTGCCAGCGTTGCCAAGCGCGCGGACGCCGTCGTGCTCGCCGTCGGTTGGAGCTCCGAGAATGAAGGCGAGGAACACGACCGCAAGAGCTTGAAGCTGCCGGGCGACCAGGCGCGCCTGGCCGAGGCCGTGCTGCGCGCCAATCCGCGCGCCGCCGTCGTCGTCAACTCTGGCGGGATGTTCGTCGAGGAGCGCTGGGTCCGGATGGCGCCGGCGATCCTTCAGTCCTGGTATCTTGGACAGGAAGGCGGGCGCGCCGTCGCCGAAGCGCTCTTCGGTTTGCTCAATCCGTCAGGTAGGCTTCCGATCAGCTTCGCGCGATCCGAAAATGATCTCTGGACGCGCGGCTCCTATCCTTATGACCCCGGAAGCACTGACACGGCCACCTACCGCGAGGGCATCTACGTCGGCTATCGCCACTTCCGCCGCGCGAAGCTCAAGCCTCTTTTCGCCTTCGGGCATGGTCTTTCCTATACGCGTTTCGTTTACGAGAACCTCGAGGTCAAGCCCGCGCAGGATGGATCCCTCAGCGTGAGATTTGACCTCACTAACGCGGGCCACCGCGAAGGTCAGGAGACTCCGCAGCTTTATGCGGGCGCGCTCGGAGAACTACAGGCCTTTCAAAAAGTTCTGCTGAAGGCGGGCGAAAGGCGGCGCATCGAGTGGAAGCTTCCGCCCGAAACCGTCGCGCTTGCGCGCGGATTCGATTTGAAGGTCGGCGCTTCTTCTGACGATGCGCGGCTTTCGGCAATGATCGGGGCACATCTCCTGCAATCTCGTTGATCGCTTCGCGATTCGCCGATACTCTAGCCGTACATCGCTGAAGTTCACCCCATGGAGGAGGTGATTATGGGCCAATACTGGGTGGCTCTTTTGGTGACCTGCGCGCTGGCGGTGGGGACCGCGGTAAGCGCTCGTGCCGAAGGCATCGACGTGAGCGTCGACTGGGACAAGTCCGTGCGCGTGAGCAACACGACAGCCACGCTCCAGGTCGTGGTCAATCCGCTCATCCGGAGAGGCTCTCCGATTCATGAGCGAGTTTTCCGCGAGCTCAAAAGCCTCGGGGCCGATCAGGTGCGATTCGTGCCTTGGATGCCTTACCCCAAGCTCGCCGTCGCGGAGCTCGAGCCTCCAAGCGAAACCGAAGCATTTTGGGACTTCTCGCTCATCGATCCGATGGTGGAGGATTTTTTCGAAGCGACCGCCGGTCACTCGGTGATGCTCAATTTCAGCACTATTCCGCAGTGGATGTTCAAGACCGACTGGCATGTCGGCTATCCCGCCGACCCCAACGAAGCGTATTGGGCCTACGAGCAGGGCACCGAGCTGAGAGACCCGACCCACAAGGAGCTCGGCGATTACTATGCCCGGGTCATCAGCTGGTACACGCGAGGGGGTTTTGTCGACGAGCTCGGGCGCTTTCGGCAGTCCGGGCACCGATTCAAGATCGGCACCTGGGAGATCCTCAATGAACCCGATGCCGAGCATTTGATGAGCGTTCAGCAGTATACCGAGCGCTACGACGCCATCGCCGCGTCGATCCGCGAGGTGGCGCCGGAGATGCGCTTCATGGGGCTCTCGCTCATGAGGCCGATGTTCCTGACGAGCTACTTCGAGTACTTCCTGAATTCGTCCAATCATCGGCCGGGCACCCCGCTCGATTGGATCTCCTATCACTTCTACGCCACGACCAAGCGGGGCGAGTCGATCGAATCCCAGGTGCGAAACCTGTTTTCGCAGGCGGATGAGTTTCTCAAAGCCTCCGAAGAAATCCGCGCGATCCGCGATCGGCTTTCGCCGGACACGCGAATCGCGATCAATGAGCTCGGCACCATGCGTGCCGAAGACCTGAGCAACTTCAAGGATCTGAGGAGTTACAGCGACGCGATTCCGTCCCGTTACTGGAATCTCTCCGCAGCCGTCTATGCCTACGCGTTCGGCGAGCTCGCCAAGAGCGGCACGGATCTGGTGGGTGAGAGCCAGCTCGTAGGTTTTCCGGGGCAGTTCCCGAGCGTGAGCATGGTCGACTGGGAAGACGGGCTTCCCAACGCGCGCTATTGGGTGCTCAAGCTCCTTCTCGATCACTATGCGCCCGGAGACGCGATCATGGAATCCGCTTCCACCGACAGCGCGCGCGTCTACGCCCTCGCCTTGGTCAAACCCAATGGCACGCGCAAGCTCCTGCTCGTCAACCGCTCCGACTCGCCGCAGACGGTTCGCATTCCGGCCGGCATCAACGGCTGGTTCGAGGCGGTCACGCCCAGCGCGGACAAGCCTGTATTCGGTAAGATCCCGACGAGCCGCTCTTTGGATCTCGAAGGGCTCTCGGTTTCGATCGTTACTTTATAGGCTCCTCGCTTCGCGAGGTTTGCGCCCGGAGCCCTAAGTAGATCCTCTTGGTGCCCGGCTCAATCTTGAGGCGCCGGGTTTTGCCGTGCCAGGCGAGCTCGAGCGTGAAGGGCACCTTGGCTTCCGCGCGGAGCCAGCGCCCGCCGCGGCCTGCGGGCTCGGCCACGAGGGAGACGAGATTGGTTTCGCCCACCTTGAAGCGCTCGAGGCCGACACGACCGTCTTCGCGCAGGTCCCAGCGGACCGTTCCGCTCGCGCCGTGGATCTTCATGCCGATGACGTTCTCGATCAGCAGCGAGATCGGGCCGACGCCCGTCCAGCCGACGAAATTTCCGCGCCCGAAGCCGCTGCCGTCCTGCCCCGCTCCGCAAGGCTCGTTGAGCTCCGGAGCATAACACTCCCAAAGCGTGTGCAAGGGGCCGTCGATGCGATCGAGCGCGGTGATCTTGGACTGCGGGAGGTCCGCCTGGTAGACGTCCGTGAGCGCGCCCAGGAAGTTCTTCGCCGACTCGTGAGCGAGCTCGTCGTATCCGTATTCTTCGAGGCCTTTGATCGTCATGTAGTTGGTCGGGGCCCAGACGCCGCCGAGCCAGTAGTGGCCATTGTCGAAGTAGAGCGGGTCGTCGGCCGGAAGCGCCGGAAACACGTGGCGGCGCTTGAACTCGGCCGGGTTCTCGAGGTGCGCGACCAGGCGCGAAGCCTGCGCGCCGTCGGCGACGCCGGAGACCAGCGCCCAGAGCGCGCCGATGTGACGTGCCGGGTTCAGCTCTCCCGTCCGCTGCAGGTCATGATAAAAGCCGTCCTTATCGTTCCAGAGCTTGGCGTTGATCCGGCGGGAGAGCTCGGCGTATTCGGTTTGCCAGTGCTCGGCGCGCGCGGGCGTCGAGACGTGCGCGGCGATCTTGGCCAGGTACCTGGCGGCGAGCGCCTGCTGAAGCGTGCTGTCGATCCAGCCCGCTCCGTTCGAGTCGCCGCGCGGGAGATTGTCCATGCCGCTTCCCGCGCCCGTCTGGAAGTAGAATCCTTGGCCCGCGTCCGTGCGCAGGTGCTCCTTCATCCAGTCGAAGTAACGCTCGAGCACGGGCAGCACGCGGGCGAGGCGGCTGTCGTCGCCGGTCAGATCGTAATAGCGCCATTCGGCCCAAGCGAAGATCGGCGGGTTGACCGCGGGCTCCTGCTCGGTCGGGTACTCCGCCATGTCGCCGGTCGTAGCCGAGTAGGAGCGTTGGATGTAACCGTCGCCGCGCTGTTTGCCGTAGAAATTGTCGAGCGAGCCCATGACCGGAAAAACGTCGCGGCCATAGCGCCCGAACTGCGTGATGAAGCAGCTATCCCACTGATAGACCTGCTCGTTGAATCCTTCGTCCATGTAAGCGGCCGAAAAGCCGTTCTTCGAGTCGCCGAAAGAAACCTTCTCCCAGGCCAGGCGCCAGGCTTCCCAATAGAGATTCACCCAGTCGGGGTGGTTCTCGAGCACGGGCGAGGGAAGAAGCGCGCGGTAACTGGATAGCGGCGGGATCCGGCGCAAGTACGCACGTCTCCAGAGACCGCCGACCCCGGACCAGCCGTGATCGAGCACTCGGATCGCGAGCTCGTTGACTTTGCCGTACTCGAGCGCGCCTTCGATCGGCGTGATCGAAGGCCAAAGCGCGATCGTGCCGAAGTCGCCGCCACCTTGATGGCGCACGAGCTTGCCTTGCACGAAGACATCGTACTCGTCGCCCGCGCCATCGGTCTCGAACCGAACCTGTGAGCCTCGCCACTCGAGCGGGGCGAAGAACGGGACGCGATACCAGGCGTAGCCGTCGTAACCCGCGTAGCCTTGCTCTTCCCACGGCCTTCGGCTTTCGATTCGGCCCCAGGCGCTGTCATCGAAGGTCGGCGACATCCATCCTTGGGAAATCCCCTGATCCTGCGGGTCGATCGCGAAGTGCCACTGGTCATCCAGAAACAGAAAGGATTTGCGGGCATCGTCGACGGGGTGGGCTTGTGCGAGAGAAATCCAACCAAGAGCGGCAATCGCGAGGCGAGAGATCATCAGTCAGTTCTCTGCCAGGCGGCTGTAAGTCTCAAGTGGGAACTTCGTAATCTTTTCGCGGGTTAAGGCATTGTTTGGCGGGATTGACGCATTGCAGTATTCATTATATAAGCTGCTCAGTGGCCGCACGACGCGGCTATAAAATCGCTAGAAAGGTAATTTATGAAGTTTGGAACCCTGGTTGCAGTTTTGACCGCTCTCTCCGCTATTCCCGCCTTCGCCGAGGCCGAACCGACTTGCGCAAGCCTTCCCGCTTCGCAGCAATCGGTCTGGTCGGCTTTCAACGCCTACGTGAAGTCGGGCGCCGACCGCGACGCGATGATCTACATCGGCGCTCTCCAGCAATATCAGGTCGATCTTGAGCAGTACGGCGATCAGACCGACTCCGATTTCGGCAACAACAACTCGGTCGACATCTTCGAGTCCCGCGGTCGCGCACTCTGCTCTCCGAATGGCTTTAGGACGCTCGATAAATGGCTCAAGAACGAAGACCCGACGGCCGTCAAGTTCGTGCTCTTCTACTCCGCGATCGCCTTCGTGGACGGCGCGGCCGCCGAAGACCTCGTCGAATGGCAGACGCTGCTCAAGCGCAAGTACCCGACGCTGATCGAGAAGATCCAGCGCGAGAATCGCGCATTCTTCAAAGCGCATCCGATCATCTGGCTCGGAACCTAATGCCAAAAATCGCTTAAGCCGCGCGACCTCGCACGGGTTCCGATACTTTCTCCAGAACTTCTTCTGAGAGATCCTTGTCGGAGCTTTTCGCGGCGAGGTCGCCGAGCGCTACGATTCCGGTTAGGCGCTTTTCGCGATTGATGACGACCAGCCGGCGAATCTGTTTTGTCTCCATCAGGTGAGCGGCCCTTGCGATTTCGTCATCCTCGTAGCAGTAGATCACCGGCGTCGACATCACCCGGCTGACGGGCGTCTCGGCCGGGGCCAGACCTTCGGCCGTCCCTTGGAGCGTCAGGTCCCGGTCGGTGACGATGCCGACGATTCGTTCGCCGTCGCAGATCGGGATCGCGCCGATATCGAGCGCCTTCATCCATTGGCCGCATTCTTTGAGGGTGGTGTTGGGTCGAAGAAACCGCACGTCCGTTGTCATGATGTCTTTGAGTTTCATACGTGACTCTCCCTTTTGGCGGTAGTGCTGCAGGAATAAGGCCCGTAAATTGAATGACAGAGAGTTGGATGCCGGTTCACAATGCCTTTATTGGCCAGGTATTTGATGAGCTTGCCGACGTGCTTGAGATCGAAGGCGCCAACCCGTTTCGCGTTCGCGCTTACCGTAACGCCGCTCGAGTCGTCGGAAGCTGGCCGCAGAGCCTCGCCGAGCTGGCGAGCGAGCCCGGCGGCTTGCCTAAGATTCCGGGCTTGGGTCCTGATCTGAGGGGCAAGGTCGAGGAGATCGCGTCGACCGGCAAGCTCGCCTTGCTCGAGAAGGAGCGCAAGAAAGTCCCGCGGGGCCTTGTCGCACTTCTGAAGATCCCGGGCTTGGGTCCTAAGCGCGTGTTGCTCTTGCGCGACAGGCTCAGGGTCCGAAGCGCGCGCGACCTGGAGCGGGTGGTGCGCGCGGGCAAGCTTCGCGCTCTAACGGGGTTTGGCCCTAAGATCGAGCAGGGCGTGCTACGCGCGTTGGAAAAGTCCGCGCGCGCGCCCGAGCGCATCCCTCTCGCCGAGGCCGATCAAATCGTCGAGCCGCTCTTGCGCTACCTTGAGGCGGGCGCGGGGGTGCGACGGGCGGCGGTCGCCGGGAGCTATCGGCGACGGCAGGAGACGGTGGGGGATCTGGATTTTCTCCTGATCTGCGTCGATGACGAGGCGGGGATCAATCGCTTTGTCGCGTATGAGGAGGTCGAGCGCGTACTCGCTCGTGGGCCGACCAAGGCATCGGTTCTGCTTCGTTCGGGCGTCCAGGTGGATCTGCGCGTGGTGCCGGCCGAGAGCTTCGGGGCTGCGCTTCATTACTTTACCGGGTCCAAGTCCCATAACATCGCCGTCCGTAGCATCGGCGTGAAGAAGGGCCTCAAGATCAACGAATACGGCGTCTATCGAGGCTCGAAGCGGATTGCGGGGCGAACCGAGAAGGAAGTCTACGCCAGCGTCGGCTTGCCCTACATCGAGCCAGAGCTTCGCGAAAATCGCGGAGAAATCGAGGCGGCGTACGAGCATCGGCTTCCCAAACCCGTGACCCTCGACGAGATCCGTGGAGATCTCCACTGCCACACGCGCGAGACGGACGGAAAGCTCAGCCTGATGGAGGTCGCCGAGATCGGTCAGAGGCGCGGCTACGAATATCTGGCTATCACGGATCACTCGCAGCGATTGACCGTTGCGCACGGGCTCACTCCAAAGCGGCTTCGCAAGCAACTCGAGGAGATCGATCGGCTGAACGAAGGCTTTCGGGGCTATCGACTGCTCAAGTCCATCGAGGTCGATATTCTCGAGGATGGAAAGCTCGATCTGCCCGACGAGATCCTTCGCGAGCTCGATCTTACGGTCTGCTCCGTGCACTCAAAATTCGATTTGCCATCCAAGCGCCAGACGGAGCGGATCATCCGCGCCATGGACAACCGGCATTTCAATATTCTCGGGCATCCGAGTGGCCGGTTGATCGGGACGCGCAAGCCCTACGAGGCCAGCCTGGAGAGGATCGTCGAAGCGGCTAAGCAGCGGGGTTGCTATCTTGAGGTCAACGCTCAGCCCGAGCGCATGGATCTCGACGATGTCCAGTGCCGGTTTGCGCGCGAGCGTGGAGTGAAAGTCTCGATTTCCACGGATTCGCACGGAGCCCATGATTTCGGGACCATGCGATTTGGCGTGTCTCAGGCCAGGCGCGGCTGGCTCAGCGCGAATGAGGTGCTCAACACGCGAAGCTGGAAGGAGCTCAAGCGGCTGCTGAGGCGCTAGATCCCATCGAGCGGTGGCCGGATCGGCGCGCCGGGAAAAAGCTCGCGCAACTGCTCCTGGCTCAGCTCGATGTATTCGCCTGGTTTCAGCGTCCCGAGCTCGAAGCCGCCGTAGGCGACGCGCTTGAGCTGGGTGACTTCGTGCCCGAGGCTCGCGAACATGCGGCGGATCTCGCGGTTCTTCCCTTCCGAGAGCTTAACCACTAGATGGGATTCTTTTCCGCTGGCTTTGCGGAGGACGACGTCATCGGGCTTGAGCCATTCGCCTTTTTCGAGCACGCCGCGCGAGAGCGTCTTGAGTTTCTCAGGAGTCACCTCGCCGCGCACGCTGACGAGGTAGGTGCGGACGACTCCGTTCTTCGGGTCCGTGAGCCACGCGGCGAGCTGGGTGTCGTTGGTCAGGATCAAGAGTCCCGTAGTCGCCTGGTCAAGGCGGCCCACAGCCGAGAGATGCGGAAACTCGCCGCCCGATTTGGAGAGCAACGAGAAGACCGTGGGGCGGCCCTTTTCATCCGAGCGGGTCGTGACCGTGCCGCGCGTTTTGTGAAGAGCAAGCGTGAGCGGCGCGGCTCGTTCGACTGGACTCCCTCCATCGATCTCGATCCGCGCGCGGTCGGGGTTGACCGCAAAACCCGGATGCTCGCGCAAGACGCCGTTCACTCGCACGCGCCCCGCCTCGATCATCGCGCGGGCTTGCGTGCGCGAGGCGATGCCGAGCTTGGAGAGGGCGCGCTCGAGTGAGACTTGTCCGGGTTTGAGCCTTTTCAAACGTATTTGAATTCGATGGGGACTTTGACGTCCGGGCTCAAGGTCTTGGAAACCGGACACTCGTGCGCGATGCGCTCGAGCTTGGACCGGTACTCTGCCGGCACGGAAGCGGGCAGTGTCAGCTGAATGGGCAGCGAGCCGATGCGCCTGGGACCCGTGGCCATCTCCTTGATCACCTCGGCGGTTGCGCCTACGAGCGAGACCCCGTCGCGTTCGGCGACGATTGCCATGGTGGTCAGGATGCAACTACCGAGGGCCGCGCCGACTAGGTCGGTGGGTGAAAAGGCTTCGCCTTTTCCATGGTTGTCCTTCGGCGCGTCTGTTTGGATCCGATTTCCCGAGGGCCCGTGCTGCAGATCGCAGTGAAGGCCGCCCGTGTACTTGACTGACATTTTGACCATGGGAGGTTCTCCTTCCGGATTTTTACCATAGTTCAATCCGTATGAGATGCGTCTTTCGGGACATGCTGGCCTAACGATGCAGATGCCTAATCGTTAGATAAGAAGAACGCATGTTCTCCTTTATAGGCCATCCTCAGGGATGGCCTCCTGCTTGCTAAATCCGGGGCATGAATCCACGTCGCTTCGCCTTTTCCCAGGTCATCATCGCATTTCTCGCCGTCTCATCGGCATCTGGTTGCGCGATCGCCCCGAACAGAGGCCCGGCTGCGGCGGAGGGCATTAAAATTCACGAATTCAAATTTCGCGAGAATGGCTTCGTTAAGAAGTATTCGGACGAATGGAAGGCAGCCGAGCAGCGTCTTCTAAAGGCGAAGGATCACGAGAAGGAAGAAGCTTTTTACGCCATGTTTCGAAGTCAACTCGTGGTTTTTGAGCGGGCGCTGATAGATGCTGCAGCCCAGCCTGATGAGCTATCTAAAGAGCAGGCACTCGAGCTTAGGGACGCAAGTCGTGCATTCGTCAATTTGATCATGGTAGGTGCTCAGGATTTGAAGCTCCCAATGGAAAAAACGAATACGGAGTTTGGGAGGTTGGTATCGCGTTGGGCCGATGTGCAAGTAGACTACAAGTTTAATGAACGTGTAACCGAGCGCCTGAAAAGCCTTGGTGCTTTCGATTGATTTTGCGTGGAGGCCTGTTCGCCTGTTAATCATTGAGGCGTGGATCAGGATCTGCGTCAGCTCTTCCGCCTCAGCCGCTTTTTCCGCGACGAGTCCATCGCGCTCACCGCGCGGGTCGAGCAGCTTGTGCCGGAGCTTCGGCAACTCAAGCTTTCGCCGCTCGGCAAGTGGGATCCCGATGCGCTCTCGCAAGCTCGGCACTTCGCCGAAGAGATCATCGCTCTTTACGTGAGCTATTTTCACGACGTGAGCCGGATCCCCGTTACCTACTACAAACGCGAGAAAGCGATCCGTCGGCATTTCGATGCCGAGTTCTCACGCCTCTTCAAGGAGATCGCCCGCCGGGCGGGTCGCGTGGGCGAGCCTGAGCTCATCACGGAAGAGCCGATCTACTATCTGCTTCAGAAGGCTCGCGAGAAAAGCTTTCCCAAGTTACCCAAATCGCAGGGGCACCGGCCGCATCTCGAGACGCTCAAGAGCCGCTTTCGCGTCGATCTTGCCTGCCGTCTCGATCCGGAGAGCCCAGTCCGCTCGGCGTTCGAACCCACGTGCCGGGTGCTGTTGCCGCACGAGTTGCGATAGCGGTAGCTTCGCGCCCGCAAAAAGAAAAAGCCCCGGGCCGGCGAGGCCCGAGGCTTTAAAATGACGCAAGTCTCAACCAAAACACCCGGAGGGTGTTTTTTAATAGCGGTACGTGTCCGGCTTGTACGGGCCCTCGACCGGCACGTGGATGTACTTGGCCTGGTCTTCGCGCAGGACGGTGAGCTCGGCGTTCAGCTTCTTGAGCTGGAGGCGCGCGACCTTCTCATCGAGGTGCTTAGGCAGCGTGTACACGCCGATCGGGTACTTATCCGTGTGCGTGAAGAGCTCGATCTGCGCGATCGTCTGGTTGGCGAACGACGAGGACATCACGTAGCTCGGATGGCCAGTGCCGCAGCCAAGGTTCACGAGACGGCCCTTGGCGAGCAGGATGATGCGCTTGTTGTCCGGGAAGATCACGTGGTCGACCTGCGGCTTGATCTCTTCCCACTTGTACTTCTCGAGCGACGCGACGTCGATCTCGTTGTCGAAGTGGCCGATGTTGCAGACGATGGCCTGATCCTTCATCTTCTTCATGTGGTCATGAGTGATGACGTGGAAGTTGCCCGTCGTCGTGACGAAGATGTCGGCCTTGTCGGCGGCGTATTCCATCGTGACCACGCGATAGCCTTCCATCGCGGCCTGGAGCGCGCAGATCGGGTCGATCTCGGTGACCCAGACCTGGGCGGACAATGCGCGAAGCGCCTGGGCCGAGCCTTTGCCGACGTCGCCGTAACCCGCGACGACCGCGACTTTGCCGGCGATCATCACGTCGGTGGCGCGCTTGATGCCGTCGACGAGCGACTCGCGGCAACCATAGAGGTTGTCGAACTTGGACTTGGTGACCGAGTCGTTGACGTTGATGGCGGGCATCTTGAGCTCGCCGCGCTTGTGCATCTGGATGAGGCGATGCACGCCGGTGGTGGTTTCTTCGGTTACGCCTTTGATCTGCGAAAGGCGCTTGGAGTACCAGTTCGGGTGAACCTTGAGCTTTTCCTTGATCGCGGTGAAGAGGATCGTCTCTTCTTCCGAGGTCGGCTTGGCCAGAACAGAGAGGTCTTTCTCGGCGCGCGTGCCGAGGTGAAGCAGCAGCGTGGCGTCGCCGCCGTCATCGAGGATCATGTTGGAGTAGCCGCCATCCGGCCACTCGAAGATGCGGTGAGTGTAGTCCCAATATTCCGTGAGAGTCTCGCCCTTGACGGCGAAGACGGCCGTGCCGCCCGCGGCGATCGCGGCGGCGGCGTGGTCTTGCGTCGAGAAGATGTTGCACGAGGCCCAGCGAACATCGGCGCCGAGAGCCTGGAGCGTCTCGATGAGCACCGCGGTCTGGATGGTCATGTGGAGGGAGCCGGTGATGCGCGCGCCCTTGAGCGGCTGCTTCTTCGCGAACTCCTCGCGAATCGCCATGAGGCCGGGCATTTCGGTCTCGGCGATCTTGATTTCCTTGCGGCCCCAGTCGGCCAGCTTGATGTCGGCTACGACGTAGTCTTTTTCGGACGCCATTGTGAGTCTCCTTCTTTGCATTTGCCCGCGAGACAAAGGAGGAGAGCCTCTCACCTGGGTCTCGTGCCGGGCACGATGAATTAGGTGAGCGCCGTTGTGATCCGGAGTCCAAGCCTGGGGCGAAAACGCGGCCTCGCAGCGCTCCTTGGACTCACCCTACCTATATATGAAGTGCTCCACGTCGCCAAGACCTATGTTGACAGCGCGCGGCAATGCGAGAGCTCGGGCGTGCCCGCGATCCCGCATTGCGAGGTAAATTAATAGCTTATCTCGACTACGCCGCGCGATGTCCGCCGGCCGAAACTTTGGTCGTCTTGCCCGGATGATGGGCTTCAACCATCCAGAGCGACTCGTCGACCTTGCCGCCGATCCGAGTCAGCATGTCGCAGGTGATCGGATCGCCCAGCTCGTCGGTCTGATCGATACCCTCGCGAACGTACTCGCCGAACGAAGCGAGCGAGCGCGAAAGCAACTCGATGTGCTCGACCTCGTCGGTGACGTCGATCGGATACTCCGGGAGCTCGGTGCGATCGATGACCGCCTGAGCGGTTCCTTCGGCGACGCCGCCCAGTTGGACGATTCGCTCGGCGATCTCATCCACCCACTTGCTCGAATGATGGTGAACTTTGTCGAATAGCTTGTGAAGCCCGATGAAGTTCTCGCCCTTGATGTTCCAATGGGCTTGCTTGCACTGAAGCATCAGATCGATGGCACAGGAAAGATTCTCTTGAAGAAATTCGATCGAGTTCGCCCTGACCTTTTCCGGCAGGGTGTTCTTGGTGGGGTACGACGGCATGGAGGTCGTCATGGGATAAGCCGCTCCTTTCCGGACGGGGTAATGTTCAGGGCCTCCCCGGATGAGTGCAATCCCCATGCTTGTGTGACTCGAGCGGGCCAAAAAAAGAAAAGCCGCTGAACCATTCCTAAGGGCTGGGGGCCCGATTTAAGGAGACGGTTCAGCGGCTTATTTTGATCCGTGCCCGAGGGGGCGATTTCTCGCGCGTCGGAGGATCAATTCTTGAGGTAGCGCGTGCAAACGAGGTCGAGCTCGATCAAGTCGCCGTTGCGCTTGACGAGAGTCAGCTTGCCGGGGAGTTCGGCGCCAGCTTCGACCGGAGAGCCGTACGAAAACGCCACATCGAGGGTGATCGTATCGAGCTCGCCGAGCTTGGTGCCGCCGATCAGCTCGCCTTTGCGGGCGCTGTCGTTGTAGCGAAGGTCGACGTCGGCTTCAAAGCTCGCGCCAGAGTTGGCGAGCGTGCCGTTGACGTCGGTGAACCGCGCGATCGTCTTGCGGCCGGAGGAGATCTGCGGATTCGACAAGATAAGGACGGCTGCGTTGCGCGTGCCTTCGCCAGCATGAGTGCTGTTGTAAGCCTTGACGTTCAGGTCGCCGGTCGGGGCCTGGCATTCGAAGCCGTCAGCGAGAGCCGCGGTGGAAAGAGCGGAAACGGACATCGTGAGGACGAGGAACATCTTCATGGTCATTTTAGATTCACTTTCCTTTTGCAGATGGTTGATTAAGGCGTGACGCAGTTTGTACATTCGGTGCGTTGAAAACATAAATGCATAATAGAATTTTTAATATGCATATAAAGAATGATAATAGAATCCCATGCAGGATCTCCTCCACGAGCTCTCGATTTTGGCCAAGATCATCGCTTACAAGAATCTCTCGGCGGCCTCGATGCACGTCGGCATCAGCCAGCCCCACCTTTCGCGCGTCGTTCAAAGATTGGAGGGGGGACTCGGCCTCCAGCTCCTTGAGCGCGAATCCAAACGAAAATCCGGGTGGACACCGCAGGCCTATCGTCTGGCCGAGACTTATTCGAAGGGAATGAAGAGGCTCTCCCGGGACCTGATCGGACTAGAGGAAGAAGGCGAGCCGGAAAATGTGCGGATCGGATCGCTCGAGGGACTCGTTCCGCTGGCGATGAAGTTTGCCCATGCGCTGCTTTCGGAGGAGAGATTCAGGCTCGTCGAGCTCGAGGTCCACGATCTCAGCCGGCTTGAGCAGCTTTTCGGAAACGGCGATCTGGATCTGGCCTTTACCTCGCGCGAACCCGGGCGACGCAAGTTCCGTCATGTCGAGGTACTGGGCTACCAGGCCCTGGTTCGAACCACTCGGCAGGTTTCCAAGAAGGGTTTCAGGCTCCTGAGCACCTTTGAATTCGACACGCTGAAGGAGCCACTGGCCGAAAAAAAAGCCTTCGTCACCAACTCGCTCGAAGTTCGCAAGCGTTGGCTCGAAGAATACGGAGGCGTGGCGGTGCTTCCGTCGGAGGTGCACGCCCGCGCGAAACAGGGGGACTCGGAGCGCGTGCTCTTGGTCGGCACGGATGATCTCGCTTCGGCGCTCTGGCAGCGGTGTCTGCGGCTTGCAAAGCCCTGATGCCGGCGATACATCTCCGGCGCGAGGTTGAACCTGAAAGGAATGATATCGATGCGCGCTACCCTTGGACTCCTGTCCCTTGTTCTTCTAGTAGGAACCGGAACGGCTTCCGGCGCTGATGCGCCACTTCTGACCAAGACCTACCAATCGGGTTATACGCCCGCCGAATGGGCCCGGCCCGCACGATGTGATGTCTATACGGACAAGGTCGTGATTGAGCGGCGTTACGGGGATGTGAGTGACAAGGGGTTCGTCGCCCGCGAAGAGAAGGCGATCCAGATTATGGGCGGAATCGATAAGGTCATCCAAGCCGCTCAATCCGAAAAGCTCACCGAGACCGAAAACTCGATGTGCGACGGCCCTGAGTGGCAGGCTTCCGCAGGCAACTTCGTTCTTTACGGCTCCGGCGGGTGCGGCACCCCCCGCAAGGACCGCAAAGGTCCGAATTCTCGGATGCTCATCGATCTCGTGAACATCTACTGCCCGATCGGAAATTAATTACCTCACGATCTGGTGACAGACTGTCCCAATTGAAGCGATGTTCGTGCCGGGCTCGAGTTTAATTCGACGCGGCTGGGCACGAACGTTGCTTAGTCGGCGCACACGTGTGGGAGAAGGTTCAGAGTTCTTAAATGAAGCGTAGTCTTTTGTCCGTCGTTCTAGCGTCCTGGTTGGTTTCAGTTCTGGGTTCCAATGCTGAGGCGATCGTTCCGCCGTTCTTTTCGCCGGCAGGCGGGGAACATTTGGTTTCATTCGATGGCTCCCTTCGCACCGAGTGGGCCAACCTCGATGAGCTGAGAGCCGTCGACGCGGAAGAGCGTAACCTCTACGTCGAGTACAATCTTCTTCCGACGATCGACTTTCTTTTCGGGCCCCTCGTCAATCGCAACCAGGGCAGCCCCAAGCGCATTCAAGACGTCAAGGTGGATTGGGATCATGCCGCTCTTCGCGAAGGCAAGGTCGAGCTGCCCTATCATTATGAGGGGACCTGGATCCTGAGCAACGAGGCCGCCGCCAAGCCGGTGCTCGATCTTCCGGTTCCTTATAGCGCTAAGACGGTTCTGACGAAGGGATGGAAGACCTGCACGGATTCCGAACCCGAGCACCAGACTGAAGACTTCTTCTGGTACTTCTGGGACCCCAAGCGTCCCGGCTGCAAGCACAAGGATGGCCAGGAGTTCTATACCGCGCACATCCTGATCGGCGCGGCCACGCCCCAGACCGAAAAGACCTATCCCGAATACGATCGCCTCTTCCGCCAGAAGGGCGCTGAAAAGGAGCTCAGGCTCACGATCGCCTTCGGTTACGTCGAAGACCCCTCGAAGTTCAATCCCGAGAAGGATACCGACTACGGCATCACTCAGTTCCGTGAGTTCGTGCAGAAGTTCCGCGCGAAGTGGGCCAAGAAGCTCTCGCTCACCGAGAAGCCCATCCTTCAGGGCGAGTACCGCGGCGCGGACAAGCCCAAGCTCGTGATCGGCCGCCGCTTCAGCGGCAAGGTCGACGGCGCGCAGGTGACCGTCAGCATCGTTTCTGCCGCGGGCATCGACCAGATGGAGCTCTTCGCCAAGAGCTTCGCGCATGACCATGACGGGCTCTTTGCCTGGTTCGGGCACTCGCGCGTGGGTTCGGGCTTCGACGCCGATCGCTTCGAGCAGATGCTCAAGACTACGCCCGAGTACCTTTCGCTCACCGACGATTACCAGATCATCTACTGGGGCGGCTGCAACAGCTACTCTTACTACTCGACCCCGTTCTTCAGGCTCAAAGGCGGCACGAAGAACCTCGATATCATCGCCAACGGCCTGCCCTCGCTCTTCTCCCTCAATCAGGAGAACGCGGAGATCGTCGTCGAGAACTTCCTGAATTGGCAGAAGAGAGCCACCTACCAGGAAATCACCAAGGCGATCGAAGCGCGCGCCAAGGCCATTGGGACCAAGGTCCTTGCCGTGGTCTTGGGTGACGAAGACAACGCCAACTAAAAACGCCGATTGATCGCGCCGACGGCAAAGGCGCTATTGAGCAGATCGGGCTGATTGTAGCGGAAGGGGCTCGGGGGAGCTCCTTCCGCTACCGAGTTGCGGAAGATGCAGTCGCCCGCGGCGACGTCCCACTCGCTGGTCGGCGAAAAGCGCGCGTAGAGGTCTCCGCCGCCTTCGGCGAGGACGCAGAACTTGTAGGAGCTGCCGACGGCGAGGCGCTCGGAGATCGTGAGGCCGGCCAGAAAAGTCTCGAGCGCGGGCGCGCGGTGCGAGCGGCTCTCGAGCAGGCGCAGCGGCTGGTCCGCGCGAACCCCGCTGGAGTGGATCCGCACGCGCTCGCCCGTGGCCATCGACTGCCTCCAGGCGCCGCGCCCTTCTTCGGCGAAGTAAGTCAGGCCGCGGCTCGGCACGCAGATGACGCCCAGGCGGCTCACGCCGTCCTCGATGAGCGCGATATTGACGGTGAAGTCCTTGCTGCCCGAAATGAACTCCTTGGTGCCGTCGAGCGGATCAACCAGGAAGAAGCGCTTCCAGCCCTTGCGCGCTTCGTAAGGCGGGAGCTCGCTTTCTTCGGCGATTACGGGCACGCCGGGCGCGATCCGCGCGAGGCCCTCGACGATCAGGGCGTTCGCCTCGAGGTCGGCGGCCGTGACCGGCGAGCCGTCGGTCTTGGCGCGCGCGCCGGTGCCGGGCACGTGTCTCAAGATCCCTTCGCCTGCTTTCTGCGCGAGTTGGACGATGGCTTCGAGCATCAGAGCGACTCCTCGATGTAATCAAGCTCCTTGTAAAACGTCTCCTCGAGGCCGCGCAAGGCCAGGAGCGCAACCAGCGTGCAGGCGGTGCCGACGGCAAAGGCGCCGGGGATCGCGCCGAGGCTCCCCTTGGCCGCCACGAACACGAGCGTGAGCGGCACGACCGAGCCGCGCACGAAGTTCGGCACCGTCGTGGTCACCGTAGCGCGGAGGTTGGTGCCGAATTGTTCGGCCCCGATGGTGACGAAGACCGCCCAGTAGCCGACACCGAACCCCAGTGCCAGGCAAAGCGCGTAGAAAAGGTCGGCCGAGAGCTCCCGCAGCCCGAGATAGGCGCACATGAGGCAGAAGGTGAGGGTGATGAAGAGCGCGACGACCTTCTTTCGACTTTTCAGTAGCTGGCTCAGTACGCCGCTTGTGACGTCGCCGATGGCCAGGCCGATGTAGGCGTACATGACGGCCTTGCCTCCGCTGATCTCGGCGGTCATGCCCAGCGCCTTGGCGAATTCGGGCGAGAAGGTGATGAGAATGCCGATGACGAACCAGACCGGCACGCCGATCAGGATGCAGCTCAGGTACTTGAGGAACCGCTGTCGGTCTTTGAAGAGGTAGAAGATGTCGCCGCGGGCGACCTCGGTGCTCTTGATCTTGCTGAAGATGCCCGACTCGAGCACGCCTACGCGCAGAAGAAGTAGAAGCAGGCCCAGGACGCCGCCGATGGTGAACGCCGTCCGCCAGTCCGTGTGCTCGGCGATCTGGGCCGCGAGGACCGCGCCGCAGATGCCGACGGAGGCGACGATCGTCGTGCCGAGGCCGCGTTTATGGGTGGGAAGGACTTCGGAGACGAGCGTGATCCCGGCGCCGAGCTCGCCGGCGAGCCCGATGCCGGCGATGAATCTCCAAGCGGCGTAGGCTTCGATCGAGTGGACCGCGCCGTTGGCGATGTTGGCGAGCGAATAAAGGAGGATGGAGCCGAAGAGCACGGAGAGGCGGCCTCGTTTGTCGCCCAAGATTCCCCAGAAGACTCCGCCCAGGAGCATCCCGATCATCTGCATGTTGAGAAGGAGGATGCCTTTTTCGAATAGGGTGGGTCCGCTCAGACCCAGCGATTTCAGGCTGGGGACTCGCACGATACTGAAGAGAATGAGGTCGTAGATGTCGACGAAGTAGCCTAAAGCGGCCACGATCACGGGGACACGGTTCTTCATGGGTCATAGGGAAGCGAAATGATTGCGCTTCGTCAAGAAAATGATCTCAAGCAAATTGCTCAGGAATCCGAAAATAAAGTATGTTGTCGCATGTCCACAAACTTGACCTCGCGAGTCAAGAGCAGGACGAAGCAGATTATCTGGAGCGGTTTCTTAAATCGGCTCCCGATTCGTATCGCACTTGGCTCGTCAAAGCCCGGTACTACCGCAACACCGGACTCATCAATCCGAACATCGTCCTTTATACCGGGCTTGCAGTTCATCTGCGCCGCGAAGCGGATCGCAAGCCGATCTTCAGCTTCTTCAAAGGCTTCGTCGATCGGGTGCTGGGGCTTTTTTTCGTGGCTGTATTCTCTCCGGTTCTGATCTCCGCCGCGCTCGCGATCAAATTGACTTCCCGGGGCCCGGTGTTTTTCAGGCAGCTGCGCGGGGGGCGGTTCGGCAGCCCGTTCTGGATCTATAAGTTCAGGACGATGTACGAGGGCGCTGACCGGATGCGCGCGGGAGTGCAGCCTCTTCACAAGCGCAAGAGCGATCCCCGATCCACGGTCGTGGGGAAGTTCCTCCGCAAGTGGAAGATCGACGAGATGCCTCAGCTCCTCAACGTCCTTCTGGGCGAGATGTCTATCGTCGGTCCGCGCCCGTTGTCGCTCGACGAAGGGGCATCGACGCCGGATCGCCATCTCATCCGCTTCGCGGTCAAGCCCGGCCTCACGGGTCTCTGGCAGGCGACCCGCTCCAATCTCATCTCCGGCTCGCGCAAGATCGCGCTCGATGCCCTTTATGTCCGCAACCGCGGCGTGCTTTTGGATCTCAAGCTTCTCGTCCTCACCCTCAAGGTCGTACTCCGGGGCGAAGAGGCGAAATAAACTTAGTTTGTTTAAGTTTTCCACGACGCCGGGCGAAAAGAAGCAGGGGGGGGCCCCGATCGGGTCTATGAACGTCCTTCTGCTTCTCGAAAACAAAGAAGTCCGCGACATGATGGCCTTCGCGATCGAATCGCATGGCAACGCGGTCGTTCATCGAAGCGAGGACATGCAGGCGGCGTTCGCGCACTTGCTCGAAGAGAAGCCGGTGGATCTGCTGGTCTGTCAGGACGACGAGGCGAGCGCGAAGCTCTTCAAATACCTGCTTTCGGTCGGCTCGACGATGCCCGTGATCCTGGTTCAGGATCCGTCGGCTCGGGTCTCGGGCTCCGCGGCCTTTCCCGGTCTCAAGGTCATCGGCAAGGTCTTGGTGACCGATCCAGTAGAGAAGGTCAGCCAGCTGATCGCGGCTTCCAAGCCGGTGATCCAGCAACCAAAAGACGCGGACGAAGCGCAGTACTGCCGGATCAACACCGAACTGCTGCTCAAGGTGATCCCGCTTCAAGGCGACATCTACATCCGGCTCTCGGCCACCAAATACGTCAAGCTCTTCAAGAAGGGCGACACCTTCAATGCCGCCGATCTCTCCAAATACCTCATGGAGAAGAAGATCGATTATCTCTATCTCCGGCGCGACAATTGCCCCGAGTTCATCGCCAAGTTCAAGACCGCGCTTGCGGCGATCATCCAGCAGAAGGCCATCGGCGCCCCCGAAGTGTTCAATGTCGCCAGCAAGGTTCAGGAGTCGATCGTCGATCTCGCCCAGAGCTTTGGCTTCACGCCTGAGATCCAGGAGGTCGTCCGGCAAAACGTTCAGCTCGTGATCAACGCGGTCAAGGGCAACAACAAGCTCTCCTTCCTCCTCTCGCAGCTCCAAAGAGGAGGCGACAGCTATGTTTCGCGCCACAGCGTCGTGCTCGCGCACATGGCCTGCGCGCTCTCGACCAAGATGGAATGGCACTCGGATCTGACGTTCGAGAAGCTCTCCTTCGCGGCGCTCATGCACGACGTGTTTCTCGTGAGCGACAAGCTCGCCTCCATCGAGTCCAAGGAAGAGCTATTGAAGAATGAAAAGACCGTGACCAAAGAAGAAAAAGAACTGATCCTCAATCATCCACTTGTCGCGGTCGATCAGCTCAGGAAATTTGCCGCGCTGCCAGCAGACGTTGATACGATTATCGTGCAACACCATGAGCGCCCCGATGGAGGTGGGTTTCCGCGTGGCTTGACGGCTTCACGCATTGCGCCACTCTCCGCTCTCTTCATTGTTTCCCATGATATCGTTACGGCTTACCTGAAAGAAGGGCTCGGACCCCGCGAGTTCACCGCTAAGTATAAAGAGCGCTATAACGCGGGTACGTTCCGAAAAATCATGGATCATCTCGCACAGGATCCTGAACTGAATTGATTCGATTCTTGACCATTTCCTGATCTAGCGGATATAGCTCGCCGACTAGGGGGAATTTTTATGCGCCTTATCGCCCATCTTGCTTTCGCTGTTCTCGCTCTTCAGACCACTGTTTATGCCGCGGATTACAAGTGCACCGCCGCCAAGTGGGTCTACAATCCTTACTACGGGACCAACGGCTACTACACGATGTCCCTGAGCTCCGATTGCACGGTGAGCAATGACTCTGGCAAGGGCGTTACCGGCGTTTATGACTACTGGTACAATCGCCTGACCACGCAGACTCAGGTCGTGATTCCGCCGGTCAGCTCCTCATTCAAGAATCTCCCGGGCGTGGTCCTTACCGTTTGGGACAAGTACAAGGCCGGCAACGACGATATCCAAGTCAAGTTCGAGTTCCATCTCGCTACGGACAAGTCCGATCGCTTCTCGAGCGCCAGCTACTCCAAGGATATCCAAGCCTCCGGTTTCTCTGGCTACCTCCGCTATCTCGAAGCGAATATGGACGTGACCCAGAACGCTGACCATACCTACAAGGTAGTCATCGCGGGCACGATCCAGATCGAGAAGCCGGCATTCTTTCCGGCCAACGTATTCGAAGGTCAGGCCAAGCAGGCCGCCACGGATGCCTATGCCCAGCAGCGCCTCGACTTGATCAAGGCTGTTGCCGGCGCGTTGTAAGTTTTCGTCGCTTGGAATAGAACAGAAGAATGAGCGCAACCGCTAATTCTTCTGTTCTTCCCGCGGCTTTTGTCGAACGAATCGGCCGCGAGTTCCCTCGAGACTTCCTGAGCCAGGATCCGGAGGATCTCAAGACTTTCGGTAAGGATTGGACCAAGGTTTTTCCGCCCAATCCGCGCGCCATCGCATTTCCGCGTTCGACCGCTGAGGTGTCGAAGCTTCTGCGCCTTTGCAGCGAGTTCAAGATCGCGGTCGTGCCTTCGGGTGGCCGGACGGGACTCGCCGGCGGCGCGGTCGCGCCCGACGGAGAGGTGGTCGTCAGCCTCATGCGCATGAACAAGATGCATGAGGTCGATACGCTCTCGCAGACCGTTCGCGTCGAAGCCGGCGCGGTGACGGAGGCCGTTCATCACCACTGCGAGCCGCATGGATTAACCTGGCCGGTGGACTTCGCCTCGAAGGGGTCGAGCCATGTCGGCGGCAATATCTCGACCAATGCCGGCGGCGTGAAAGTGATCCATTACGGGATGACCCGCCAATGGGTGCTGGGCCTCACGGTCGTCACGATGGACGGCAATATCCTCGAGCTCAACGGGGCGCTCGAAAAAAATAATACGGGCATCGACCTTCGGCAGCTTTTCATCGGGAGCGAAGGCACGCTTGGCATCGTGACCGAGGCGACGCTCAAGCTCGCGCGCGTGCCCGGATCGCTGGATGTTTTTTTCTTCGCCGTTCCGGATATGCCGGGCGTCCTCAAGCTTTTCCATGAAGCGCGCCGAGCGCCGTTCAACCTCATGGCATTCGAGTGCCTCACGCATAATTGCCTGACGGCCACGGCGAGCCATATGGGGCTCAAGACGCCTTTCACTGCCGAGTCGGGTGCGTATGTCCTGATCGAAGTCGAGCGCCCTCGCTCCGAAGGCGCACAGGAGGTTCTCGATAGCTGGCTCGCAGGGCTCTTCGAGAAGGAGCTCGTGCTCGACGGCACGCTGGCTCAGTCTCCGCGCGAAGCCAAGGACCTATGGAAGCTTCGCGAGGGCATCGCCGAAAGCCTCGTCGCTCAGGGCTTCGTCCATAAGAACGATATCGCGCTCCCGGTAGCCGAGCTCGAGCCTTTCGTCGATGAGATGTACGCGATGTTCAAGCGCGGTCATGGCGAGCTCGAGGTTTTCCTCTTCGGCCACATCGGCGACGGAAATCTGCACGTCAACACGATGATGCCCGAGGGGATGGACCGGAAGGACTTCCTCGAGCGATGCCATGTGGCGGATCAGGATCTCTTCACGCTCGTCAGGAAGTACAAGGGAAGCGTCTCGGCCGAGCACGGCATCGGCCTCCTGAAGAAAGAAGCCCTCGGTTTCTCCCGTACTCCCGAGGAGATTTCGCTCTTTCGTCAGCTCAAGAAGGCGTTCGACCCGCAAGGGCTCATGAACCCTGGCAAGATCTTCGACTGAGAGATCCGTTAGCCAAAGAGGGTAGCGAGTCATTTCGTCCTGCTTCTTGTCTCTCAAATGATACACCCACCGGCCGCCGGGCCGCGAGCGCCCAATAGGACCAAGCTAGCGGTCGGCATTCAAATTGCTTTGTGATGCGCAGACCACAGGAGGTGGTGAGAGATGAGGACGATTCGGTTCAACGTGTTTGTCTTTGTATTCGTGCTGCTCTTGAGTTGCGGCGCCAAGTGGAACGTCTTCCACCAGCGGTTCTTCAAGGTAGCCAGCCTAGTACAAGATACGCGTCTTGATTGAGGTCTTGAGCGACTCGATCGCGTTCTTGACGTCGGATGAGAGCTGCTGATTGGTATCCAGGATCAGGTAGCCGATATCGCTGTCGGTCGCGAGCGCTTGGGACTGCACGTTGGCGTTGAGATCCGAGACCAGGCGATTGATCTCGCGGAGAACGCCGGGAACGTTCTTGTGCACGTTCAGGATGCGGTGGCTGCTGCGGGTCGGCGGCAGGTCGACTTCCGGAAAGTTCACGGCGCGGGTCGTGGCGCCCGTATTGATGTAGCGGATGAGGGTCGTCGGCACTTCTTCGCCGATGTTGGCCTGCGCCTCTTCGGTCGCTCCGCCGATGTGGGGCGTGAGGATCACGTTCTGAAGGCCCTGGAGCTCGGTCACGAAGCCATCCGTGTTGGTCTCGGGTTCCTCGGGGTAGACGTCGATCGCCGCCCCCGAGAGATGCCCGCCCTTGAGGGCGTTAGCCAATGCGCCGATGTCGACCACGGATCCGCGGCTCGCGTTGATGAGATAAGAGCCCTTCTTCATCAGCTCGAGCTGCGGGGCTGAAATCATGTTTTCGGTCTGAAGGGTCGCCGGCACGTGGAGCGTGACGAAGTCGCTCTGGCGCAGGACTTCGTTCAGGGTGCTCGCGCCGCGGGCGTTGCCGAGCGGGAGTTTTGAGACGATGTCGTAGAAAACGACGCGCATGCCGAGAGATTCGGCCAGCGTGGAGACCTGCGTGCCGATGTGGCCGTAACCGATGATGCCCAGGGTTTTGCCGCGGACTTCAAAGCAGTTATTGGAGACCTTCTTCCAGACCTTCTGGTGCATCTCCATGCTTCGTTGACCGAGCTTGCGCGCCAGCACGATGATCTCGGCGATGACCAGCTCGGCGACGCTGCGCGTATTGCCGAAAGGGGCGTTGAAAACCGGGATGCCGCGCTGCTTGGCCGCCGTTAAATCAACTTGGTTGGTGCCGATGCAGAAACAGCCGATCGTCAGAAGCCGCTTGGCTTCGGCGATCGCGGCTTCGGTGACCTGGGTTTTGCTTCGGATTCCGAGGATGTGCACGTCCCGGATCTTTTCCTTCAGCTCCGCTTCGCCGAGCGCGCCGGTCAGCGTTTCCACTTGGTAGCCTTCGGTGGAGAAGATCTCCTTGGCCAGCGGATGGATGTTCTCGAGGAGGAGAACCTTGATCTGATTTTTCGGAAAGGAAGTGGCCGGCAACATGCGGTCACTCTATCGTAGGTTCAGAGGCAGCGCTTTCAAAATCAGGTCAAAACCATTAGACTCCCGACTATATGAGTCCGAAATTTCGCGGAGGATCCGACGATTGGCTCGACGACGAGCAGTCGGTTCGCAAGACTAAGAAGCCCTCCGGAGCTGCTCGGGCCAAGCCCGCGCGCCGGGAAGCGGCCAGTCTCGCCCCCGAGGAGGCGAACGCGACAGTCTGCGAAGTATTCAAGGATCAGTGCCGCGTCCTGATCGATGGCGAATCCGAGCGCCTGCTCTGCAGCTACCGTCGCGCCGAAGTCGTGGGCGGGCAGAAGACCGAGCGCACGCCGGTGGCGGTGGGAGATCGCATCCGGGCGCAAGCCACGGGCTCGGGCACGGGCGTGGTCGAAGGGCTTGCCGAGCGTGCCAACTTCCTTTCCAGGCCCGCGCCCGGCCGCGAGGCCCAGGAGCATGTCATCGCGGCTAATCTCGATCGCCTGCTGATCGTGGCTTCGGTGATTCGCCCTGAGTTCTCGCCGGGACTGATCGACCGCTATCTCGTCGCGGCCTCCGCGGCCGGAATCTCGCCGCTCATATCGGTTACCAAGGTCGAGCTGCTTACCCCGGGGAGCGCCAAGCCTTGGGACGTCTACCGCGACCTGGGCTACGAGGTCGCCGAGACGAGCACCAAGGGCGGAGTCGGCATCAACGAGCTTCGCGAGCAGCTCAAGGACCGCCGCGTCGCCTTTTGCGGGCATTCGGGCGTCGGAAAGACTTCGCTTCTTCGCGCGTTGACTGGCAAGGATCTGGGCAAAGTCGGTGACGTGAGCGACGCGACCGCCCGCGGTCGCCACACGACCACGAGCGCGGTCTTGCTCGAGGGCCCCGGTCAATCGCGGTGGATCGACACGCCTGGCGTGCGCGAGTTCGGCCTGGGACGGGTGGCTCCCGGCGAGCTGAGAAGCCACTTTCCCGAGTTGGCTCACCTTCAGTGCGAGCAGTCCGGTTGTCTTCATCGCGACGAAGCGGGCTGCCTCGCCCGCGAGCTGCCCCGGTATCTGAGCTATCGGCGCATCCTCGAGTCTTTGTTGTCCGGCGAAAACTAGTTTTGCTCGAAAATCCGGGGCCCTCCGATTGCAGGTAAAATACCAACGGGGTTGGGCCATGGGTCTTCAAGAGCATGTCTTTGCGTATCGAGACTGCTGCCTTTCGGTACACGAGTCTCGGCCGTTCAAGGCCGGCAGTCGGCTGGTCCCAGTCTTCCTGCACGGAAGATTCGGCGACGCTTTGCTTTGGGCGATGTCGTCCGCCTTTCAGCAGATCAGGCCTCATTACCGGTGTCTGCTTCTCGATCTTCCGGGCTATGGGCGTTCTTTCATGTCGGATCCGGACGAAGCACTGGCCCTGAGCTGGCTCGAGATCCGCGATATGTTGGTCGAGCTTCTTGCTGCGCGCTTGGAGCCGGGCGAGCAGGCTGTGCTCGTGGGTCATGATCTCGGGGCGGTGGTCGCGCAATTCACCTCGCTCGTTGCGCCTCCGGTGATCGGCGGTCTGGTGCTGACCGGTTCGCGCTCGCTTTTCGATGAATCGGGGTTTGCTCTCCGGTTCCTTAGATACCGGCGCTGGCAGCTTTTGAGGGCTTCGCCCGGGCTGTCTCGAGCGCATCGCCGGGGGATTCTGGATGCGCCGATCCCTTTGAGCCTGATCCGAGGGCTCGAACGAAGCTGGCCCGGCCGTTATGAGCGCCTGGCGCTTCGCAAGCAGGCGCGAAAGCTATCGGCCCCCGTGCTGCTGCTCTGGGGCAAGCAAGATCGGCTGACGCCGCCCGAGCACGGGTTTCATCTGGCCAATGCCTTCGGGGACGCGCGCTACCTCGAGCATGAAGAAGGCGGGCATTGGTCGTTTCTGGATCAGGATGCTTGGTTCGCGACCAAGCTCAGCGAGTTCCTCTTCCACCTCGACTTGGTTTCGAGCGTCCGTTGGGGTAAGTCCTCCTGAAATGCAGCTCACCAAAAAAGCACGGGCGACTCAGGCTTTCGAAGAAGTTTGGACTTCCCTTTTTACTACGCCTGTTCACCTCGACTCGGCGCTTTCCAAGCAGCCAGTAACCGTCAAGAGCATCCTCGCGCGAACGATCCCCCTGATCCTCGCTCGCCCTGTTTCGCTCGCCCAGGTCATGGGCGTCGGTGTGGGGCCAAGAGAGCCCTGGGACCTCACTCCGGAGCAGAAGGCCCGGTGGAAGGCCGCACCCGTACTCTTTGAGCGCCTCTATGAGATGATGACCGGCGCTTTTCCGGAGCTCGGCACCGTCGCGGAGGAGGACTTTCCGCCGTGGATGTTCGAGGCATGGGTGCGCCACTGGGGCAGGGAGCAAGCTCTCGCGCTCGCGCAGACTCTGGCCACTGAGGCGCCCCTGTCGCTTCGCTGCAATCGCCAGGTCACGCCGGCCAAACTGATTCAGGAGTTCAAGTCCGGCGGCGACCTGCCCGTCAAGATCGAGCCCTCTCGCCTCTCGCCCTCTGGGGTGGTGCTGAAAGGCTACGTCCCAGTCATGAAGACGGAGAGGTACGAAGAAGGCGGATACGAGATCCAGGACGAGGGCTCGCAGTACATGTCCTATTTTTCGCTCTGGCCGGAGCATTATGCCTCTCTCCTCGGCGAGCATCCCGGCGCTGTGGCGCCGGGCGTAGTTCCGGCTGCCTTGCCGGATCGCGCTCCCGCTTGGACGGTGATTGACGCCTGTGCCGGCGCTGGTGGAAAGACCTTGGCGATGGCGGACGCTCTCATGGGGCGCGGCCGTGTTTACGCCTACGATACGGCCGCCAAGAAGCTCGAAGCCCTACGTCGTCGCGCGCGTCGTGCCGGTGTGAACAACACCCAGGCAGTCGCCGTCGAAAGAGATGGCGAAGTCGCCGTCGTCAAACGTTTCGCCAAGACCGCGGATGTGGTCCTGGTCGACGCGCCCTGCACGGGGTGGGGCGTGCTTCGTCGCAATCCTGACATCAAATGGCGCCAGGAGACGGAAACCCTCGAGGAGATGCCTCGGATCCAGTCCCGGGTCCTTTCGCTCTATTCGGGGCTCGTCAAGTCTGGGGGTCGTCTGGTCTTTGGCGTCTGCACTTTCAGGCCCGAGGAGACCCGCGACATCGTCTCGGCGTTCGTCGAGGCCAATCCTGATTTCAAGGCGGAGCAGGGCGGTTATCTGGGGCCTGGTCCCTGCGACGGCTTTTATATGCACTCATTCAAGAGGTCTTGAGACATGCTTTGGTCGCTTCTTCGCTGGTTCCTCTTTAAGCTGGACGCGGAGACGGCGCATCGGGCGACGGTCGCGCTCATCAAGCTCGGAATCAGGCTCGGCAACCTTCCGCTGAGGATCGCTAGCGGTGCCCGTTCCCGCGCGCTGCCGGCAGCTGCGCCTCGAGTTTTCGGTATCGAGTTCGCTTCGCGCCTGGGCTTGGCCGCGGGTTTTGACAAGGACGCTGAAATTCTTGCCGGGCTGCCGGCTTTGGGGTTCGGATTCGCCGAAATCGGCACTGTAACGCCTCGCCCGCAGCCTGGAAACGATCGACCCCGCCTGTTTCGCGAAGTCTCGGAGCGCGCCGTCTTCAATCGCATGGGTTTCAACGGATTGGGCGCCACGATCGTCTCGGAGCGCCTCGCCGAGCTTCGACCCGCGCTCCCGTCGCGGTTTCGCGTCGGAGTGAACATCGGCAAGAACAAGGATACGCCGGCAGAGTCGGCGCATCGCGATTACCGCACCGCTGCCGCCGCCTTCGAGGGGCTCTGCGACTACCTGGTGATCAACGTCAGCTCGCCCAATACGCCCGGATTGAGGGCGTTGCAGGCGATTTCATCTCTCAAGCCCATCGCGACGGAGGTTTTGGACTGCGTTTCGGGTTGGAAGACGCCCGTTCCGGTGCTTCTGAAGCTCGCGCCGGAGATTTTTGACGCCTCTCAAGAGGTAGCGGCGCGTCCTGACCAGCTCATGCCGGCGGCCGAAGAGTGGGGGATCCAGGGGTGGGTGCTGACCAACACGCGCGCCGGATCGATCCGCGTCGGCGACTCGGAGCTACCTGGAGGGTGGAGTGGAGCGCCTCTTTCGCTGCTTGCTCGCGAGGCGCTCAAGAGCGCTCGCGCGATCACTCGACTCCCGATCATCAGCGTGGGCGGCATCATGGACGGCGCCGAAGCGGTGGAGCGCATTCGGTTAGGCGCCGATCTCGTGCAGATCTACTCGGGCTGGATCTATGGCGGGCCTTCCTTGCCGTCGAGGATTTCTTCGCGAATTTCAGCGGAAATGAAGCCCTAAAAACACGAAAGCCCCGAGCCGAAGCCCGGGGCTTATCGAAAAACAAAAAGACCAGAAGCGAAGCTTAGTGCTTCTTCTTCTTGGCGGTCTTCTTCTTAGCAGTCTTCTTCTTGGCAGCTTTTTTCTTGGTAGCCATGAATTTTATCCTCCGTTGATGCGTCCGAATACTGCAACGCTTAAGTATGATGTTACATCCTTCTTGCTCTGAATCAAGAAGAGATCACTCTTTTTTTCAAAAAACTTTTGGAAGCGTTTGACTTTTAATTTCGCCGTTACGCTATATCTCAAAGTGCATGATTGAGAAAATCGAGGGAATGCCTCCGCTGGATTCGCGCGAAAGGCGGAAGAGAAAGCGAGAAGGGATCGCGATCATCCTCCTCATCGTGCTCTTTGTGGCGCTCACGATCGCCGAATTCAGGCTGACGAAGCTCTCGAGCACGCTTCCCTTCGTCAACTCGATCTTCTTTTTCGGGCTCCTCAACATCAACATCATCATCCTCATCACGTTGATGTGGCTGGTATTCAGAAACGTCGGCAAAGTCTTTCTCGAGCGTCGACGCAAGGTGCTTGGCTCGAGGCTCAAGGCCAAGCTGGTTGCCGCCTTCCTTTCGCTTTCGATCATTCCCACGCTTGTTTTGTTCGTTATTTCAGCGCTTTATATCAATTCGAGTTTCGACAAGTGGTTCTCGTTGCGCGTGCAGAACACGCTGCAGGCGTCGCTTGAGATCACCAGCATCTACTATCGAAACACCGAGCAGACCGCGATGCACTTCGCTGAGCATCTGGCTAAAGGGATCGGCGGCCGGCTCCGCGGAGGCAGCGAGGCCACTTATGAGGCGACGGCGTTGGCATCTTTCCCGCATTGGTTGGAAGGTTACCTCTCGGAGCAGCGCGAGCTTCTGGCGCTAGACGCCGTCGAGTTTTACGCCGACCCGCTCGATGAAAGGGTCATCGCGCAAAAAATGCCGGGTAACGAGCTAACCGAAGCGTATCCACGCCTGCCGCTGGACCTTCTCAATCGCGCTTTCGCCGGCGAGCGAGTGCCGGTGCTCCAACACGTAGGCAGCGGGGCGCTGATCCGTTGCCTGTATCCTGTGCGCTCCGCGAGCTCCAAGGTTGACGGCCCGGTATTCGGGGTCGTGGCGGTCAACTCGTATATTCCGGTCAGCCTCGTGAACAAAGTCGATGAGGTCGCGAGCGTCCTGGACGATCTCAAGGACACTAACCCCCTCAAATACCCCATCAAGCGCACCTACTTCATCATCCTCATCATGATCACCCTGGTGGTTATGTTCGTGGCGATCTGGATCGGTCTTTATATGGCCAGGGAATTGACGGTTCCCGTGGAGCGCCTGGTCTACGGAGCGAAGGCGGTCGGCGCCGGAAACCTCGACCTGATCATCACGGCCTCTGGACACGATGAGATCGCGGTTCTCGTCGATTCGTTCAACAAGATGACGCGCGACCTGAAGGAGAACCGCGAACGACTGACGCAAGCGGGCGCCGACCTCGAGCGACGCCGTCTCCAGCTCGAGGCCGTGCTCGCCAATATCGGGACCGGCGTCGTCGCGGTCGATCGAAGCGGCGAGATCACGACCTTTAACCGCGCGGTCGCCAAAATCCTCCAGATCCAGCCCGAGGAAGCGCTTCATCGCGATTTCGAGACGGTGCTCCACGGCGAGGCGCTTCCCCTGGCTCGAGTGATCCGGAGAGCCTTCAGCGCCGACGTCGCGCCGGTTGACTCCGCGAGCGGCATTGAGCAATGGAACTACCGCTCGGGCGAGCAAGTCCACGTGCTGGCGGCGGTCGCCACGCCGCTTCGCGACGGCGAGACCAACTGGGGCGTCGTCGTCGTTATCGACGATCTGACCCATCTCATTAAAGGCCAGCGCGAGATGGCCTGGCGCGAGGTCGCCCGCCGAATCGCCCACGAGATCAAGAACCCCCTCACCCCCATCAAGCTTTCCGCACAGCGGCTCCAGCGCAAGGGAACGCGTTCGGACGAGGCCTTCATCCAAGAATGCACGGATACCATCATCAAGCACACGGACGAGCTCAAGGAGATGGTCAACGAGTTCTCGAACTTCGCCCGGTTTCCGGAGATCTCGCCGGCGCCCAACGACCTCAATCAGGCGATCGCCGAAGTGGTGGCGCTCTACCAGCAGGCCCATCCGGAGATCGGGTTCAAGACCCAGCTTGAAGTCAAGTTGCCGATCTTCGAGTTCGACCGCGATCAGATCAAACGGATCGTCATCAATCTCTTTGATAACGCCGTCGCGGCGATCAAGATCGGGCCCACGCAGGGCGCGCCCGAGATCCGCGTTGCCACCCATTACAACGACCCCCTTCAGATGGCTGTTTTCGAGGTGGCTGACAACGCCGCGGGGATGACCGAAGAGGTCCGCGGACGCGTGTTCGAACCTTATTTCTCGACTAAAGCCGAAGGAACGGGCCTCGGCCTGGCCATTGCCAAGCGCATCGTCAACGACCATGATGGCTTTATCCGGGTGCATTCGGCCCCCGGCGAAGGTACACGTTTCTTGATCGAGCTGCCCACCGCCATGCGCGCGGCCGGGGTCAAGAAGCAGGATCGGGAGATCTAGTCCATGTCTCGTTTGGTGCTCGTCGTTGATGATGAAGAATCGATCCGCAAGTCCCTGACGGGCGCTCTCAAGGACGAAGGCTACCGCGTCGTCACCGCCGGCTCCGGCCGCGAGGGCATCGACGCGATCCGGGCGGAGCGCCCCGACGTAGTGCTGCTCGACATCTGGATGCCCGAGATGGACGGCCTCGAGGCGCTCAAGCTCATCAAGGCCGAATGGTCCGATCAGCTCGTCATCGTCATGTCCGGGCACGGCAACATCGAGACGGCCGTCAAGGCGACCAAGCTCGGCGCCTTCGATTTCATCGAGAAGCCGCTCTCGCTCGAGCGCCTCCTCGTGCTTCTTCAGAACGTTTCCAATGTCCAGGATCTCGCGCGCGAGAACCATGCGCTTCGCAAGCAGATTGAGAAGAACCGCTCGATCATCGGCCAGAGCTCGCCGATGAAGCAGATCCAGGACATGATCCGCCGCGTGGCGCCCACGACGGGATCGGTCCTCGTGACCGGCGAAAACGGCACGGGCAAGGAGCTCATCGCTCACGGCATCCATGCTTTCTCCCAACGCTTCAATAAGCCCTTCGTCGAAGTCAATTGCGCGGCGATCCCCGAAGAGCTGATCGAAAGCGAGCTTTTCGGTCACGAAAAGGGCGCCTTCACTGGCGCTACCCAGCTTCGGCGCGGCAAATTCGACCTGGCGAACGGCGGTACGCTCTTTCTGGACGAAATCGGCGATATGTCGCTCAAGACTCAAGCCAAGATCCTGCGCATTCTCCAGGAGCAGAAGTTCGAGCGGGTGGGGGGCGCGCAGACGATCTCGGTGGATGTCCGTATCGTCGCTGCGACCAATAAGGACCTCAAGCAGGAGATCCAGAAGGGCAGCTTCCGCGAGGATCTTTTCTACCGCCTCAACGTGATCCCGTTCGTCGTGCCGCCCCTTCGCGAGCGCAAGGAGGACATCCCGCTCCTAGCCGCTCATTTCCTAAGGGAGTTCTCGGCGTCGCATGGGCGGCCCTTGCGCGAGCTGACTCCCGAGGCGCTTCAGGTGCTCACCGCCTATCCCTGGCCGGGCAACGTGCGCGAGCTCAAGAATCTGATCGAACGGGTGATCATCTTGACCACCGAGGCCGAGGAGCGCCAGCCGATCCAGGCCGCGACGCTCCTGGGGCACCTCAAGGACGAAACATTTACGGTCCGCATCGAAGAAACCCCGATTGCTGCCGTTCCGAGCGCCGAGGCAGGAGGTTCCGCCGCGGCCACGAGCTTGCGCGACGCGCGCCAGGTTTTCGAAAAAGACTTCATCCTCAAGACTCTCAAAGAGAATGACTGGAACGTCTCCAAGGCCGCTCAGGTCCTTGGGATCGAGCGCAGTCACCTTCACCGCAAGATCAAGTCCTTCGGGATCGAGACGGAGTGAACGGGGTCCGACCACTCTTCGATGCTTGGTGCGTCAGTGCGGTTTGGTCACTGGTTGACGGCATCCTGATGGCCATAGTTCCAGAATGGGCCTCTCAAAATCGATTCACCAGCCAAAAAGGGCGGCTCTCTAGACTCGCGATTCGATTCGTCATATTGTCTCCGCGAGGTTGAGACAGAGATATGGCCGAGAAAATCACGCCCCGCTCCCAGGACTTTTCGCAGTGGTACCAGGACATCGTCGTCCAGGCCAAGCTGGCCGACTACAGCCCGGTCAAAGGCTGCATGGTCATCCGCCCTAACGGCTACGCGATCTGGGAAGCCATCCAGCAGGATCTCAACGCCCGCATCAAAAAGACCGGCGTGCGCAACGCCTACTTCCCGCTCTTCATTCCCGAGAGCTTCCTCAAGAAAGAAGCGGAGCACGTCGAAGGCTTCGCGCCCCAGTGCGCGGTCGTGACCTACGCCGGCGCCAAAGACCTCGAAGAAAAGCTCGTCGTCCGCCCGACTTCCGAGACGATCATCAACAGCATGTTCGCCAAGTGGATCCAGTCCTACCGGGACCTTCCGCTCATGATCAATCAGTGGGCGAACGTCGTTCGCTGGGAGATGCGTACCCGTCTCTTCCTTCGCACCACCGAGTTTCTTTGGCAGGAAGGCCATACCTGCCACGCCACGCTCGATGAAGCCGAAGCCGAAACGCGCCAGATGCTCAAGGTCTACACGGATTTCGCCGCCGAAGTTCTCGCGATGCCGGTTGTACCGGGCCTCAAGAGCGACTCCGAGCGCTTCGCCGGAGCGCTTCGCACGTACAGCATCGAAGCGATGATGCAGGACAAGAAGGCGCTCCAGGCGGGTACATCGCATAACCTTGCGTCCAACTTCGCCCAGGCGTTCGACACCAAGTTCCTCGATAAGGACGGCAAGCAGAAGCATGTCTTCCAGACGAGCTGGGGGGTCTCCACCCGCCTCATCGGTGCCGTCATCATGACCCACTCCGACGACAAGGGTCTCGTACTTCCGCCTCGGCTCGCGTCCACCCACGCGGTCATCGTCCCGATCATGGCCAAACCCGAGACCAAAGCTCAGGTCCTCGAAGCCGCCGACAAGCTCCGCGCGGACATCTCCGCCGCCTGCGACAAGGCGGGCTTCCCGTACACGACTAACATCGAAGTCGATAAGGACGAGACCAAGCAACCCGGCTGGAAGTTCTTCGAGTACGAGATGCTCGGCGTCCCGGTCCGTATCGAAGTCGGTCCACGCGACCTCGAAAAGGGCCAGGTCGTCCTCACTCGCCGCGATGTAGGCGTCAAAGAGTTTGTTCCGCTCGCCGAAGTCCCGCAAAAGGTCGCGTTCATCCTCGCTGATATGCAGAAGTCTCTCCTCGAGAAGGCGCGCGCCTATCGAGATGCCCATACCTTTGAGATCACCTCGTATACCGAGTTCAAGTCCAAGCTCGAAGAGCCGGGCGGGTTCTTTATCGCGCCCTGGTGTCAGAGCAAAGAATGCGAAGCCAAGGTCAAAGAGGAAACCAAAGCCACGATCCGTTGCTTGCCACTCGATGCCCAGTTCCAGCCCCAGCCGCATTTGGCTGGATGCATGGTCTGCGGACAATCGGGCGAGTCGGTTCGCGCGATTTTTGCTAGAGCATACTGAGGAGCAAAATGGAGGATCGCGTGATCACGAACCACAACCCGACCGAACTGATCGTAGCTCTCGATTTTCAGAAGAAAAATCAAGCACTTGAGCTTGTTGATCAGCTCCAGGGGCTCCCCCTTTTATATAAGGTAGGGCTCGAGCTATTCATCGGTGCGGGTCCCGAAGTGGTACGGGAGCTGGTGCATCGCAAGGCGCGCGTTTTCCTGGATCTCAAACTTCACGATATTCCAAACACCGTGGCCAAGGCGGTCAAGCAAGCTGCGCTTCTCCATGTCGAGATGCTCACCTTGCATCTTTCAGGCGGCAGCGCGATGGTCCGCGCGGCGGCCCAGGAGCTTTCCGAGATCCCGACGCTTCGTCCCAAGATTCTGGGCGTGAGCGTGTTGACCTCCTTCGATGACGTTCGCTGGGCCGAGGTCACCAAGTCCCTGACCGGTCACGCGGCAGACGTCTCCGATTCGGTCGACGGACTGGTCGAGCATGCCGTTGCCTGGGGCGCAGATGGCGTCGTTTGCTCCGCACACGAGCTCACGTCGCTTCGCCAGCGCTTCCCGAGCCTTTACACGGTCGTCCCCGGCATTCGTCCTGAGGGAAGCGCCGCCGGCGACCAGGCTCGCATCATGACGCCTGCGCAGGCCCACGATGCCGGCGCGAACGCTGTCGTGATCGGCAGGCCCATCACCGAGTCGGCCGATCCTCGCGCGACCGTCGAGCGGATCCTCAAGGATCTCGCCGTCCTCAGCATCTCCGCCTGAGGCGTCTTGGATAGTAAATAGGCCTTATATAAAGCCCGCAACTGCGGTATAGGCTGCCCCGTGCCTATCATCGTTCGCAACCCCCACAGTGTCTTGGCCGCGCTTCAGAAGCGCCCGCAGGACGTGACCCATATCAACGTTCCCCGAGGAGCCCGAGGGTCGGGTCCTGACGACGTTTGGGCGCAGGTCGTTCGCGTCGCCGAGCAGAAGCGCGTTCCGATTTCGTCTGGCGGTACGCCCGGCGGCGGAGGCGGCAGAAGCACTCGCGGCGCCCCGGCTCAGCAGCCGCAGGACGGGCGAGAAGGCACGGCGGGCGAAGCCACGATCAAGGACAAGCCTTCGTTGTCCGCGCACGAGCTATTCAGCGACGCGCGCGAACGGGCGGGGGGCAAAGGGCTCTGGCTCGCGCTGGATTCGCTTCAGGACCCCCATAACGTCGGCGCGATCTTCCGCGCGGCGGCGTTCTTCGGGGTACAAGGCATTCTCCTGACCTCCGAGCGCTCGGCACCCATGTCGGGCACCGTCTATGACGTTTCCTGCGGCGGCGTGGAGCATGTGCCTTATACGATGCAGACCAACCTTCAGCAGGCGTTCGAGATCGCCAAGGAGGCTGGCTGCTGGATCCTGGGTACCTCCGAACATGCCCATGACGACATGAACACGATCGCTCGCGACCGTCCCTGGCTTCTCGTGCTCGGAAACGAAGAAAAAGGCATGCGCCGCCTGACTGAGGAGAACTGCGACGTTCTCTGCAAGATCTCCGCGCGCGGCAGCGGCGTGACCTCGCTCAACGTCTCCGTCGCGGCCGGAATCCTGATCCAAAAACTTACTCTGCCGGAGTAAGCCTGCGGATGTCGCAGGTCCGGATCGGCCAGAGGAGCGTCGTCTCCTCCTGGAAGATCACGAACTCGCCTGCGGCAATCGCCAGAACGCTCAGGATCCGCCCTTGGATGTGAGCGGGTTTTCCCAGTGATCCCTTGTATTCGAGCTCGAGCAGCGTCCCGCGCTCGATCCATTTCAGGATCTTGCTCATCAAGACTCCTGCGACGGGCTTCGCGCGCGCCGTCCGAAAGAGCGAGCCGATCGCGGCCGTGATCTTCAGGCTGCCCTTTTCGCCGCTCAGCGCGCCTTCGCGTTGGGTGGCGGCATCCTGGACCGAAGCGACGTCGCCGCTTCTTCTCATCGCCATGATGTCGTCTTCGACGCCTTCGGTTTCGAGCCATTCGAGGACCAGCTGGTGGTCGGCTTCCGGATGAAATTGAAATCCGTACGCATGCTTTCCGTAGCGATAGGCCTGGCGCGCGCAGCCCGCGGAGTCCGCGAGCAAGACCGCTCCGGCAGGAAGATGAAACGTGTCGCCGTGCCAGTGATAGACGACCGGCGAGACGCCGCCGGCGCTGATGATGGGGTCCTTCAGACCTTCCTCGTTCACGCGGACTTCGAACCAACCGACCTCGCTGATGGGATTCTGCTCGACTCTTCCTCCGAGCGCCCTGGCCAGCATTTGCCCTCCGAGGCAGATTCCCACGGTCGGTAGCCCTTCATCCACGCAATCGCGAAGAAGCGCGATTTCCTCCGCGATCCAAGAGTGCTCGTGCTCGTCATTGGCGCACATCGGGCCGCCCAGGGAGACCATCCCCCCGATCTCGCTGACGCCCGGATAGTGTTCGCCGCGATAGGGGTGAATCCAGTGCGTGGAGAGACCCTGGCTCTCCAGCGCGCGTCGCAGCGCCGCTGGGTGTTCGTGGGGCGCGTGCTGCACGATCAGGATCGGAAGATGAGCTTTTTTGCGTCTTTTGGCCGGATTTTTCTTTGGATTCTTTTTTGGGCTCTTCTTGCGCGCCATGAGATCAGAGCTGGTAGTAGAGGCTCAGGCCAAGAGCGGGGGAGAGCGCGCGGATCGCGAAACTCGAGTTGCTGTCGATGATCGAGAATTGCGGACCGCCGTCGAGATGGATTTTGACGTTCGAGAGGCCGGGCACCGAAAGGTGGATGCCGCCGACGGCAACCATCGCGAAAGCGAACTCGCCCCCGTGATCGGTTTCGACGTTTCCGGCCCCTAGTCCGAAGCCGATATGCAGGCCGGCGTTTTCGCCCTGGATAATTGAGTGTTTATAGAGTCCGGCGACGTTAAAGCGGCCGATCGGCGAGGTCGATTCGATCGCAAAAAACGCCTGGATCAGGTTGTACGAGTCGAACTGATAGACGCCAGTCAGGGCGGTCGGCGTGCCGGTCAAGTGCTCGACAGCCGCGAAGCCTACGCCGTAGCTCCGCTCGCTCGAAGAAGAAGTCGACTCTGGAATCACAGGTTCATGAACCAGGTGGCTGGACTTCCCCGGAGGGGTAGCAAGAGCAGACAGCTCAAGGGCTAGGGCGAGCAAGGAAACAATTCCGACAAAAAAAGTATGTTTAAGCAAGCCGAGTTTCATCGTGAGGAGTCTCCTGGCGGCCATTTCCGCCAAACCGCCCGCTTAAGTCAATACTCGTGTCGCAGAAGCACCGAATCGCATTGACTTTTGTTTCCCACGATGGAATTTATCGAGTCCTACACGCTTTCATGGCTCAGTAGGGCGATAGCTCGTCCACCTTTCAGCCGAGAATGCCGAGGACTTACCTGGACTTGTCGTAAGATGGGCTGGGTAGGGAAAAGGTGACTTTGGGCTGGAGTAGCTCAGTTGGTAGAGCAACGGTTTTGTAAACCGTAGGTCACGGGTTCAAGTCCCGTCTCCAGCTCCACTGATCCCTGCCTGAATCATGAACGAGTGTAGATGAGCGGAGAGATACCCAAGTGGCCAAAGGGATCAGACTGTAAATCTGACGGCGTATGCCTTCGAAGGTTCGAATCCTTCTCTCTCCACCATTGTTTTTCAGATCATTTTTGATGCGCGGGAATAGCTCAATTGGCTAGAGCATCGGCTTTCCAAGCCGAGGGTTGAGGGTTCGAGTCCCTTTTCCCGCTCCAAAAATCTGAAAGTTGTAGAAGTGTTTCAAAAAAAGATTTCAACGAGTCGGAAAACATGTTAGCGCCTGCGCTATCACTTGATTTTCAACTCCAAATTGTGGAGATGTGTGCTCTTGTAGCTCAGTGGTAGAGCACTCCCTTGGTAAGGGAGAGGTCATGGGTTCAAGTCCCATCAAGAGCTCCAGTTTTTAAAACGCGGTTGTAAGTCCGCCACAAAACTTACCCAAACAACCGGAGGCAGAAAGACAGTATGTCGAAAGAGAAATTCGAAAGAAGCAAACCCCACTGCAACATCGGGACGATCGGACACGTCGACCACGGGAAGACGACCCTGACTGCTGCTATCACCACCGTTCTCGCGAAGAAGGGCATGGCCCAGGCTCGCGCTTACGACCAGATCGACAATTCCCCCGAAGAAAAAGAGCGCGGAATCACGATCAACACCACGCACGTCGAATACCAGACCGCCAATCGCCACTACGCTCACGTCGATTGCCCTGGCCACGCCGACTACGTGAAGAACATGATCACCGGCGCCGCTCAGATGGACGGCGCGATCCTCGTTGTTTCGGCCGCTGACGGCCCGATGCCTCAGACCCGCGAACACATCCTCCTTGCCCGCCAGGTCGGCGTTCCGGCGATCGTCGTGTTCCTCAACAAGTGCGACATGGTCGACGACAAGGAACTCCTTGACCTCGTCGAAATGGAAGTTCGCGAACTCCTCAGCTCCTACAAGTTCCCTGGCGACCAGATCCCGATCGTTCGCGGATCCGGCCTCAAGGCCCTCGAAGGCGATGCCGGCGAGCTCGGTGAACAGGCGATCGTCAAGCTCATGGAAGCTTGCGACAGCTACATCCCGCAGCCGAAGCGTGAGAAGGACAAGCCCTTCCTCATGCCGGTCGAAGACGTGTTCTCGATCTCCGGTCGTGGTACCGTCGTCACCGGTCGCGTCGAGCGCGGCGTGATCAAGGTCGGCGAAGAAGTCGAAATCATCGGCCTCCGCCCGACCACCAAGACCACGGTCACCGGCGTTGAAATGTTCCGCAAGCTCCTCGATCAGGGTGAAGCTGGCGACAACATCGGCGCTCTCCTTCGCGGCACCAAGAAGGAAGAAGTCGAACGCGGCCAGGTTCTGGCTCACGTCGGAACGGTTACCCCGCACAAGAAGTTCAAAGGCTCCGCTTACATCCTCACCAAGGAAGAAGGCGGCCGCCACACTCCGTTCTTCAACGGCTATCGCCCTCAGTTCTACTTCCGTACTACGGACGTGACTGGCGTCGTGACCCTCCCGAAGGACATCGAAATGGTGATGCCTGGCGATAACGTCGCCATCGAAGTCGAGCTCATCACTCCGATCGCCATGGAAAAAGAACTCCGTTTCGCTATCCGCGAAGGCGGCCGCACCGTTGGTGCCGGCGTCGTCGCCGAGATCGTAGAGTAATCGTCGAATTGTTTCCGGAATAAGGGTGGGGGAGAGACATCTTCTCCACCCGTTTGGATTTCGGAATAACCGGCCGAATGATTCGGCTGCAGACCCCGCAAAATGTGGGGAGGTTAAAAAAGGCAGTAGAGAATGCGCGTTATCGTTAGTTTGGATTGCACTGAGTGCAAGCGGAAGAATTACAGCACCACTAAGAATAAGCAGAAGACGACCGACAAGCTCGAGTTCAAGAAATACTGCAAGTTCTGCCGGAAGCACACTCCGCATCGCGAAGGCAAATAACGGGTCGGGCAGATTCGTAGGGCAGTAGCTCTAATGGTAGAGCGGCGGATTCCAAATCCGTAGGTTGTGGGTTCGAATCCCTCCTGCCCTGCCACTCCCTCTCATTCATCTCCGCGAAACGAGGAGGCTAATATGGAAAGCCAATACCAAAAGTGGGTCAATCTCAGCTACCTGGCGCTTGCCGTCCTGGTTGGCTATCTGATTTTCGCCATGTCGAACAAGGTCGTGGGTGCCTACGATCTCGAAGCTCGAGTCAAGAACGTCGAGCTCATTATTCGCGGTATTTCGGTCCTTTTCGGAGCGATTCTTTTCGTCGTTCTTTACAAGAACGACCAAGCCAATCAATTCATGAACGAAGTCATGACCGAGCTTTCTCGGGTGACCTGGCCGACGCAGAAAGAAACGACTTCGGCGACGTTCATCGTGCTCGTTACGGTTCTGATTGCCGGTATGATTTTAGGGTTTTTGGATTACGTCTGGACCAAGCTCCTGCAGCTGGTCGTTTAAACCAAGGGGTGTTTCGTGGCTGAAATTCAAGCTCATTCCAATGGTGAAATGTCCTGGTACGTTGTGCACACCTATTCCGGGTTCGAGCACAAGGCCAAGCTTGCCCTCGAAGAGCGTGTAAAAGCCGCAAAGAAGGAAGGCCAGTTCGGCGAGATCATCGTTCCGGAAGAGAACGTGGTCGAGCTCGTCAAAGGCCAGAAGAAGACGACTAAGCGTCGCTTCTTCCCCGGTTACATTCTTGTGAAGATGGTTTTGACCGATGAGACCTGGCACATCGTCAAGAACACTCCCAAGATCACCGGCTTCGTGGGTGACAAAGTTAAGCCGGTTCCTGTGCCGGAGAGCGACGTGCAGAAAATGACCAACCGCATTGCGGAAGGTCAGGTTAAGCCACGTCCGAAGATTTCGTTCGCTGAAGGTGAGAACGTGCGTGTGATTGACGGACCGTTCTCGAACTTCAATGGTGTAGTTGAAGACGTCAATCCAGATAAGGGTAAGGTTAAGGTGCTCGTCAGCATCTTTGGCCGGTCGACTCCTGTCGAACTCGATTTTATTCAGGTTGAAAAAATCTGAACTGCTGTGTAGAAGAGGCCACTTATGGCAAAAAAGGTAGTCGGTCAAATTAAGCTCCAGATCCCTGGCGGCCAGGCAAACCCTGCGCCTCCTGTGGGCCCTGCGCTCGGTCAGCGTGGTGTCAACATCATGGAGTTCTGCAAGGCGTTCAACGCCAAGACTCAGGATTCCAAGGGAACCGTCATTCCCGTGATCATCACGGTGTATTCGGACCGTTCCTTCACGTTCATTACTAAGACTCCTCCTGCGTCCGTCCTTCTCTTCAAGGCCGCCAAGATCGAAAAAGGATCTGGCGAACCGAACAAGAACAAGGTCGGCAAGGTGACCAAGAAGCAAGTCGAAGACATCGCTAAGCTCAAGATGCCGGACCTCAATGCCGGCAGCGTTGAAGCCGCGATGCGCACCATCGCTGGCACCGCTCGCAGCGCTGGCATCACGGTCGTCGATTAAATTCCAAATTTTTTGAGTGGGAGCTGGCCTCGCGCTGGCGCATGAACCACAGAGGTGAAGAATGGCCGATAAGAAGAATCGCATCCCGGGACGCGGCAAGAAGTACGCTGGAGCTCTCGAGAAGCTTGAGTTGGGTAAGAAGTACGCGGTGACGGAAGCTTTCAAGCTCCTCCCTGAAGTCGCATACGCGAAGTTCGACGAGACCGTCGATGTCGCCTTCAACCTGGGCGTTGACCCTAAGCACGCGGATCAGATGGTTCGTGGCGCTATCGTGCTCCCCCACGGTATCGGCAAAACCGTTCGTATCGCTGTTCTCGCCAAGGGCGAAAAGGCGAAAGAAGCTGAAGCCGCTGGCGCCGATTTTGTCGGCGCGGACGACTTGATCGAGAAGATCTCGGGCGGCTGGCTCGAGTTCGACAAGATGATCGCGACCCCGGATATGATGGTCGCCGTCTCTAAAGTCGGTAAGATCCTCGGCCCTCGTGGCCTTATGCCAAACCCGAAGCTCGGCACCGTGACTTTCGAAGTCTCCAGGGCCGTTAAAGAGCAGAAGCTCGGTAAGATCGAGTACCGTACTGAAAAGACCGGCATCATTCACGTGGCGATCGGCAAGAAGTCCTTCGGCGCCGATAAGCTTAAGGACAACTTCGTCGCTCTCTTCAATGCCATCTACAAGGCCAAGCCGCCCACCAGCAAGGGCACTTACCTGAAGAACATCACTCTCTCGGCGACCATGAGCCCCGGCATCGGCATCGATCCTACGGATGCGATGACTGCGGCCGGCGTAGCGTAAACGGTTGACTGAGTTACGATCGAGGAATTGAAAAATGAATCGCGCAGAAAAAACTGAACTTGCAGCGAGTTTGAAAGAAAAGTTCGATAAAGCCAAGGTTGCGATGTTCGCCGACTACAAAGGCATCACCGCAAACCAGGCCGATGAGCTGCGCCGTGCGCTTCGCACCCACAAGGTCGAAGTCAAGGTGCTCAAAAACAACATCGCCCGCCTGATTACCAAGGACGGGGCGATGGGTGAAGAAGCCAAGGCGCTCATGGATTCGACCGTGGGTCCGACGCTCGTCGCTTTCGCTTACGGCGATCCTGCCGCAGCGGCGAAAGTTTTCCACAAGTTTGCTCAGGACAATGAGGCCTTCAAGTTGAAGGACGGCCTCATGGGCCAGAAGAAGCTCGGCAGTGCTCAAGTCGAGGAACTGGCCAAGCTTCCGAGCAAAGAAGTTCTGTTGGCAAAGATGCTGGGCACTCTGAACGCCCCCATCACGAACTTTGTTGGCGTGCTGGCTGCCGTACCGAGGAGTCTCGTCACGGTGTTGGCTGCTATCGAGAAGAAGAAAGCAGAAACTCAGGGCTAATTGCCAGGAGATCCATTTACCGGCGGTCAGGAGAGCCACCGGTCTTTTACCCCGCTTGAATTCAAGATGATGTTGAGCGGGCCGAAGAGGTAGAACCATGTCGAACGCAATCACCAAGGAAAACGTCATTTCCTTCATTGAAAATATGTCCGTCCTCGAGCTCTCGCAGCTCGTTAAGGATCTCGAAGCCAAGTTCGGTGTCTCGGCTGCTGCTCCGGTCGCTATCGCGGCTGGTGGCGCTGCTGCCGCGGGCGCTGGCCCGGCTGCTGAAGCCAAGACCGAATTCACGGTCGTTCTCGCTGTCGCCGGTGACAAGAAGATCAACGTCATCAAGGAAGTCCGCGCGATCACCGGTCTCGGCCTCAAGGAAGCTAAGGACCTCGTCGAAGGCGCTCCTAAGACCCTTAAGGAAGGCGTCGCCAAGGCCGAAGCTGAAGAAATCAAGAAGAAGCTTGAAGCTGAAGGAGCTAAGGTCGAAATTAAGTGATCGAGTCCGGCTCGATTTTCTTATTCGACCTCTGGTTCTAGGTTCTAAGCGGGCTCGGCCTGCCCTTTGCGGCAGGCTGAGCACCGCTGTTTTGCAGCATTACTGTCTACGGGCACATCTGTCGCTTGGGGTTGGCGGTCAGCCAGACCTTTGGGACAATACTAAGGAGCAAGCATGGCTTCCCTCTTTTCGGAAAATCGCCGGATTCGTAAGGACTTCACCAAAATCGCATCCCCGGTTGAGATTCCGAACCTCATCGAGCTTCAGCGCAAGAGCTACGAAAAGTTCCTGCAGGCTGATGTTCCTCCGCACAAACGGGAGAACTCCGGCCTTCAGTCGGTCTTCAAGTCGGTGTTTCCGATCGAAGACTTCAATAGGACTGCTTCGCTCGAGTTCGAAAGCTATACGCTTGAGAAGCCTAAGTACGACGTAGGTGAGTGCCGCCAGCGTGGCATGACCTTCGCTGCTCCGCTCAAAATCACCGTGCGCCTTGTGGTGTACGATGTGGATGAGGAAGCGGGCACGCGCAACATCCGCGACATCAAGGAGCAGGAAGTCTACATGGGCGAAATTCCGCTCATGACTGAAGCCGGTTCCTTCATCATCAATGGCACCGAGCGCGTAATCGTCAGCCAGCTGCATCGCTCTCCGGGCGTGATCTTCGATCACGACCAAGGCAAGAGCCACTCCAGCGGCAAGATTCTTTACAGCGCCCGCGTGATCCCGCACCGCGGTTCGTGGCTCGATTTCGAGTTCGACCATAAGGACATCCTGTACGCCCGCATCGACCGCAAGCGTAAGCTGCCGGCGACGATCATTCTGCGCGCACTGCAGATGTCCAATCACGAAATCCTCAATTACTTCTATCGTGTCGAGAAGGTGTTCCTCGATAAGGACGGCAAGTTCTACAAGAACGTCGACCTTGAGATCCTTTCCGGTCAGCGCGCCGAAGACGATATCGTCGATCCCAAGTCGGGCGATGTCATCGTCAAGAAGAACCGCAAATTCACCAAGGCCGTCATCAAGAAGATCCAGGACGCGGGCATCAAGCGCCTTGAGATCCCTCTCGAAGTGGTCGTGGGTCGCGTTGCCTCCGAAGACATCGTTGACGACAAGACCGGCGAAGTTCTTCTCGAGTGTAACCAGGATCTCAGCGAGTCCAAGGTCGAAGAGCTCCGCAACAAAGGCATCAAGGAAGTTAAGGTCATCTTCACGGATAACCTGACTTACGGTCCTTTTGTTCGCGAGACGCTGCTTCTCGACAAAGTATCGAGCCCTGAAGAGGCGCTCATCGAGATCTACAAGCGCATGCGTCCGGGCGATCCGCCGACGGTCGAAGCCGCTAAGCAGCTCTTCGAGAACCTGTTCTTCAATGGCGACCGCTACGACTTGTCTCGCGTCGGCCGCCTGAAGCTCAATTACAAGTTCCCTGAGAACAAGACCTCCGTCGACTCGATGATCCTCACCAAAGAGGATATCCTTTCGACCCTCCACTATCTCTGCGAGCTCAACAACGGCCGCGGCACGATTGACGATATCGATCACCTCGGCAACCGCCGCGTTCGCGCGGTCGGTGAGTTGATCGAAAACCAGTACCGCATCGGGCTGGTTCGCATGGAGCGCGCGATCAAAGAGCGCATGAGCATCCAGGAAATCGAAACGCTCATGCCGCATGATCTCATCAACCAGAAGCCGGTTTCGGCTGTGGTGAAGGAGTTCTTCGGTTCGAGCCAGCTCTCGCAGTTCATGGACCAGACCAACCCGCTCTCCGAAGTCACGCACAAGCGTCGTCTTTCGGCGCTCGGACCTGGCGGTCTCACTCGCGAGCGCGCGGGCTTCGAAGTCCGCGACGTTCACAATACTCACTACGGCCGTATCTGCCCGATCGAAACGCCTGAAGGTCCGAACATCGGCCTCATCGCTTCGCTCTCGACGTACGCTCGCGTGAACGAATTCGGCTTTATCGAGACGCCTTACCGCGTGATGGGTAACCGCAAGGTCAGCGATGAGATCAAGTTCTTCACCGCGACCGAAGAAGAGAACAAGATCATCGCCCAAGTTTCTCCGGACGCCCTGCGTACCGGCAAGCTGCCGGCGGACTTGACCTCCGCCCGTCGTAAGGGCGACTTCGCGATGGTCAACTCCGACGAAGTCGAGCTGATGGACGTTTCGCCCAACCAGCTCGTTTCGATCGCTGCCTCGCTTATTCCGTTCCTCGAGCACGACGACGCTAACCGTGCGCTCATGGGATCGAACATGCAGCGTCAGGCCGTGCCGCTGATCCGTACCGCCGCTCCGCTTGTCGGAACGGGCATCGAGCGCGTCGTCGCTCGCGACTCGGGTCAGATCATCCTTAACAAGTACGACGGCGAAGTGATCATGGTCGATGGCACCAAGATCGTCGTTCGCCGCACGAACTTCCGTTCGGATGATGTCGGTTCGGATGTCGATATCTACAACCTCACCAAGTACCAGCGCTCCAACCAGAACACGTGCGTGACCCAGCGTCCCGTCGTGAACGTTGGCGACCGCGTGAAGGCCGGCGACGTCCTCGCCGACGGCCCAGCGACGGACGCGGGTGAACTGGCTCTCGGTCAGAACATCCTGGTCGCGTTCATGCCTTGGGGCGGCTACAACTTCGAAGACTCGATCCTCATCTCCGAGCGCCTGATCAAGGAAGACACGTTCACTTCGATCCACATCGAAGAATTCGAATGCGTTGCCCGCGATACCAAGCTCGGTAAGGAAGACATCACTCGGGATATCCCGAACGTCGGCGAAGAAGCTCTCAAGGACCTCGACGTCAGCGGCATCATCCGCATCGGCGCCGAAGTGAAGCCTGGCGATATCCTCGTCGGCAAGGTCACTCCCAAAGGCGAGACCCAGCTTTCTCCTGAAGAGAAGCTGCTCCGCGCGATCTTCGGCGAAAAGGCCGGTGACGTTCGCGACACCTCCCTGCGCGTCCCTTCGGGCGTTCAGGGCATCGTGATCAACGCCCAGGTCTTCGCTCGCGAAGGCACGGAGCCGGATGAGCGCACCAAGTCCATTCTCGAAGAGCAGATCGCCAAGATCCGCCGCGACGAGAAGATCGAAACGGACGCGATCCGCCAGTCGGCGCTCAACAAGATCGCCAAGGTCTTGGATGGTGCTTCGACGACGGGCAAGCTGCTCTCTGAAGACGGCTCCGAAGAGCTGCTCAAGAAGGGGCAAAAGCTCGACAAGGACAGCCTCTCCGTCATTCCGTTCGACCTCCTCGGATTCATTCCCGTCAAGGATGAGCTCGAGCAGGAAGTGACCAACATCATGAAGACGGCCAAAGAGAAGATCGAAGCCGTTCGGTATGTCTTCAAAGACAAGACCGACAAGCTCAAGCGCGGCGACGAGCTCGCGCCGGGCGTGATCAAGATGGTCAAGATCCAGATCGCCATCAAGCGCCGCCTCCAGGTGGGCGACAAGATGGCAGGCCGTCACGGAAACAAGGGTGTCATCAGCCGTATTCTTCCGATGGAAGATATGCCTTTCCAGGCGAACGGCACCCCGGTGGACATGGTCCTCAATCCTCTCGGCGTTCCTTCACGTATGAACATCGGTCAGCTCCTCGAAGTCACTCTCGGTTGGGCTGCCCATGGGATCGGCGAGAAAGTGAATGCTTACCTCGAGAACAACTACAGCGGCGACAAGCTGCGTGAAGTTCTCAGGAAGACCTACTCGCACCCCGAAGTCGATAAGTACCTCGAGAAGGCCTCGGACGCTGAGCTCCGTCGCATGGCCCGTCACCTCCGTCATGGCGTTCACGTCGCCACGCCGGTGTTCGACGGCGCGAGCGAGCAGGATATCGGCGGCGTGCTGTCCCTCGCGGATCTTCCGAACCGCGGTCAGACGACCCTGTACGACGGCGTCACCGGTGAACCCTTCGCTGAAGAGGTCACTGTCGGCATCATGTACATGCTCAAGCTGCACCACCTGGTCGAAGAGAAGATCCATGCTCGTAGCATCGGTCCGTACTCGCTCGTCACTCAGCAGCCGCTGGGTGGTAAGGCGCAGTTCGGCGGTCAGCGTCTCGGAGAGATGGAAGTCTGGGCGCTGGAAGCTTACGGTGCCGCTTACGGGCTGCAAGAATTCCTTACGGTCAAGTCGGACGACGTGACGGGCCGCAATCGCATGTACGAAGCGATTGTGAAGGGCGAGCATCTGCTCGAGCCCGGCCTGCCTGAGTCCTTCAACGTTCTCGTGAAGGAGCTCCAGAGCTTGGCGCTCAACGTTGAACTGATCGAAGAAGAAGACAAGGACATCAAGGGTGAGCTGCTCTGATCGTTGATCGACAGCTCGCTCCCTGCTCATTCTCTGAAATTTTAATCGAGGATACACGATGAAAGACCTGCTGAACTTTTTCGATAAGCCGAAGGACCCGCTGAGCTTTACCGGCATTCGCATCTCGCTTGCGTCACCGGAACGGATTCGCGACTGGTCCTACGGCGAAGTCAAGAAGCCCGAAACGATCAACTACCGCACGTTCAAGCCCGAGCGTGATGGTCTGTTCTGCGCGAAGATCTTCGGACCTGTGAAGGACTACGAGTGCAACTGCGGCAAGTACAAGCGCATGAAGCACCGGGGCGTCGTCTGCGAAAAGTGCGGCGTCGAAGTCATCCAGTCCAAGGTTCGCCGCGAACGTCTGGGCCACATCGAGCTTGCCACGCCGGTCGCTCATATCTGGTTCCTGCGCTCCCTGCCTTCGCGTATCGGCGCGCTCCTCGATATCACGCTGAAGGACCTCGAAAAGGTTCTGTACTGCGAAGCTTATGTCCTCCTTGACGTCGGTAATACCGGCCTCGATGAGAACTCTGTCCTCTCCGAAGAGAAGTACAACCAGCTCATCAAGGACGGAAACAGCTTCACGGCAGCCATGGGTGGCGAAGCCATCCGCGACATGCTCAAGAAGGTCGACATCGAAGTGGCTTCGCGCCAGCTTCGCCGCGAGCTCAAGACGACGACGTCCGAAGCTCAGCGCACCAAGCTCTCCAAGCGCCTCAAGGTCGTGGAAAGCTTCAAGCAGAGCGGCAGCAATCGTCCCGAGTGGATGATGCTCGAGGTGATTCCGGTCATTCCGCCGGAACTACGTCCTCTCGTTCCGCTGGATGGCGGCCGTTTCGCCACCTCCGACCTGAACGACCTCTATCGTCGCGTCATCAACCGCAACAATCGTTTGAAGCGCCTCATGGAGCTCAATGCTCCTGAGATCATTATCCGCAACGAAAAGCGCATGCTTCAGGAAGCTGTAGACGCGCTCTTCGACAACGGCCGTCGCGGCAAGACCTTCACGGGTCCGAACAAGCGCCCCCTTCGCTCGCTCTCTGACATGCTCAAGGGCAAGCAGGGCCGCTTCCGCCAGAACCTTCTCGGTAAGCGCGTCGACTACTCGGGTCGTTCGGTTATCGTCGTCGGTCCTGAGCTCAAGCTGCATCAGTGCGGCTTGCCCAAGGTGATGGCGCTCGAACTGTTCAAGCCCTTCATCTACAACAAGCTCTCCGAGTACGGCTACGTCACGACCATCAAGTCCGCTAAGAAGATGGTCGAGAAGCAGCGTCAGGAAGTTTGGGACATCCTCGAAGAAGTCGTCAAGGAACACCCGGTTCTTTTGAACCGCGCTCCGACGCTTCACCGTCTCGGCATCCAGGCATTCGAGCCTGTGCTGATCGAAGGCAAAGCTATCCAGCTGCACCCGCTCGTCTGCTCGGCTTTCAACGCCGACTTCGACGGCGACCAGATGGCCGTTCACGTTCCGCTCTCGATCGAAGCTCAGATCGAAGCGCGCGTGCTCATGATGTCGACCAACAACATCCTCTCGCCCGCGCACGGCAAGCCGATCATCGTGCCCAGCCAGGACATCGTTCTGGGTCTGTACTACATGACCCGCGAGCGTCCTTACGCCAAGGGCGACGGCAAGGCATTCGCGAGCCCGCTTGAAGTGCATGCCGCCTTTGACTCTGGCATCGTCACGATCCAGACCAAGGTGAAGTGCCGCGTCGCAGGGAAGATTTACGACACCACTGTGGGTCGCGCGCTTCTCTCCGAGATCGTTCCGGAAGAGATCCCGTTCACCGCGTACAACAAGGTGTTGGGCAAGAAGGACTTGGCCGAGCTCATCGACCTTTGCTACCGCCTCACGGGTAACAAGAAGACGGTCCTTCTGGCCGACCACCTCATGCAGACCGGCTTCCGTGAAGCCATGAAGGCCGGTATCTCGATCTCCATCCACGACATGCAGATGCCTCCCGAGAAGAAGGAATTCTTGGACAAGGCCTATCAGCAGGTCCACGAAATCGAGAACCAGTACGTCGAGGGTCTCATCACCGACGGCGAGCGCTACAACAAGGTCATCGACATCTGGGCTCAGACCTCTGAACAGATCGCTTCGGCCATGATGAAGCGTCTCTCGGTCCAGACCTTCAAGGCTCCTATGGGCTGGAAGGGCAAGGAGACGGAACATACCGGTCCTGCCTTCAACTCGGTGTTCATGATGGCCGATTCGGGCGCTCGCGGTAGCAACGCCCAGATCCGTCAGCTTGCCGGGATGCGCGGTCTTATGGCCAAGCCGTCCGGCGAAATCATCGAGACTCCGATCGTCGCGAACTTCCGCGAAGGTCTGTCGGTCCTCCAGTACTTCGTTTCGACTCACGGCGCTCGTAAGGGTCTCGCCGACACCGCTCTTAAGACGGCAAACTCGGGTTACCTGACCCGTCGTCTCGTCGACGTCTCCCAAGATGTCATCGTGACCGAGCCGGATTGCGGCACGCTCGACGGCTTGTACGTCAGCGCCCTCATCGAAGGCGGCGAAATCATCGAGCGCATGGGCGACCGTATTCTCGGCCGCGTGGCTCTCGAAGACGTCATCGACTCGGTGACTGGTGAGACGATCGTTCCTGCCAACGGCATGATCGACGAAGATCTCATGAAGCGCATCGAAGACGCCGGTATCGACCGCGTCCGCATTCGCTCCGTGCTGACCTGCGCGGCCAAGAAGGGCATCTGCGGCCTCTGCTACGGCCGTGACCTCGCCCGCGGGCGCATGGTCAATAACGGCGAAGCGGTCGGCGTCATCGCTGCCCAGTCGATCGGCGAACCTGGCACTCAGCTCACGATGCGTACCTTCCACATCGGTGGTACCGCTTCTCGTCGCGCTGAGCAGTCGAGCCTCGAGGCCAAGACCAAGGGTAAGGTTCGCTTCGTGAACGTCAACACCGTCCGTAACAAGGAAGGTCACCTGACGGTCATGAATCGCAACGGCGAACTCGCGATCATCGATGCTCAGGGTCGTGAGCGTGAGAAGTACCCGATCGTCTACGGTGCCAAGCTCCTCGTGAAGGACGGCGACACCGTCGAAAAGGGCAAGCTCATGGCCGAGTGGGATCCGTATTCCACTCCGATCGTGACCGAAGTCTCGGGCTTCATTCAGTTCGAAGACATCGAAGAAGGTCTCACGATGCAGGAGCAGTTCGACAGCGTGACCGGCCTCTCGCACAAGGTCATCGTGGAGTCCAAGGCCACCGACAAGCGGCCCAAGCTCCTCATCACCGACGGCAAGGGCAATGTTCTCAAGATCGAAGGGCCTCAAAACCGTGTCGCTCGCTACATGCTGCCTGTCGGCGCCAACCTGGTCGTCAATGACGGGGACGAGATCAAAGCCGGTGATACGATCGTCAAGATTCACCGTGAAACCACCAAGACCAAGGACATCACGGGCGGTCTTCCGCGCGTGGCCGAGCTCTTCGAAGCTCGCAAGCCCAAGGACTCGGCGGTTATCTCCGAGATCGACGGCATGGTCACCTTCGGTAAGGATACCAAGGGCAAGCGCAAGCTGGTCGTGACGCCTGAGAGCGGCGAGCCGAAGGAATACCTCATCGGTAAGGGCCGCCACCTCGCGGTCAACGAAGGCGACTACGTCAAGGCGGGCGAGCCTCTCATGGATGGCCCGATCAATCCGCATGACATCCTCCGCGTTCTCGGGGACAAGGCTCTGGCCAAATACCTCGTCGACGAAGTTCAGGAAGTCTATCGTCTGCAGGGCGTTAAGATTAACGACAAACACATCGAAACCGTCGTTCGTCAGATGCTCCGCAAGGTGAAGATCAAGGATGTCGGCGATACGGCGTTCCTGCCGGGCGAGCAGGTCGATAAAATGACCTTCGAGCTCGAGAACCAGAAGGCGATGCAGGCTGGCGGCGCTCCCGCCACTGCCGAGCCTCTTCTCCTCGGGATCACCAAGGCATCGCTCAGCACTGAGAGCTTCATCTCGGCGGCCTCCTTCCAGGAAACCACCAAGGTTCTCACCGAAGCCTCGATCAGCGGCCGAGTCGATTACCTCCGCGGCCTGAAGGAAAACGTCATCATGGGTCGCCTCATCCCGGCGGGTACGGGCTTGGTCAAGTACAAGCACCTGCACGCCAAGGTAGTGGGTGAAGAGCAAGCCGTCGAGCACACCGGCGGCGGCGCCCACGAACAGTCGGCTCCGGCTCCCGCCGCGCGCTGATTAACGAATAGTTTTCAATCCTCGGTCGGGATCCGCGTTGCGGACCTGGCCGGGGATTTTGTTTAATAAAAAGGTATGCGCGATTAGCTCAGCGGTAGAGCAGGGCTTTTACACAGCCAAGGTCGGGAGTTCAATCCTCTCATCGCGCACCATTCACTCTCTCCACCTCTTACTTACTCCAACAAAAATTTCGCTTAGGGAGCAAGGTTCGCTCCTAAACTGCGTTCTTGAGTGAGTAAATGGAGGATGGGTGAGTTGATTGCCAGGTAGGGGTTGAGCCTGCCGACCTTGGCCTGATTTGCGCGCGCGCTCTAGAGCTCGCTCTTGATCGTCGAGCAGGCGTTCGGTAAGGACTTAACATGAGCTCGCTTGGTGTTGGCCCTGGCCTGGAGAACGGTACGGAAACAAGTGACGCAGCCCAGAAGTTTCCGGACAATCTGCCGGCCCGATGGAGAACGCAACTCGCGTCGGAGGCCTCTCAGCCCTATTTCAAGGAGCTGACTCGATTTCTCGTCGACGAATACAATAAGAAGCAGGTGATCTATCCTCGCCGAGCCTGGGTGCTGCGTGCGCTTCAGCGGGTAGATTACGATGACGTCAAGGTGGTGATTCTAGGTCAGGATCCCTATCATGGCCCAGGCCAGGCGATCGGCCTGAGTTTCGGGGTGCCAAACGAGCTTCTCCCGAAGCCGCCAAGCCTTCAGAATATTCTCAAGGAGCTGCAAGCTGATCTCGGCATCGAGGTCGCGAAGAACCAGAGTGATCTCACCGGCTGGGCTGATCAGGGTGTGCTGCTGCTCAATACCGTACTCACGGTCCGTCAGGGGCAGGCTTTCTCTCATCAGAAAAAGGGCTGGGAGGAATTTACGGATCGGATCATCCGAAGGCTAGACGAGCGCGACGAGCCGGTCATCTTTCTGCTCTGGGGCGCAGCCGCGCAAAGAAAGCGGGAGTTGATCAAGAACTCGCGTCATATCATCCTGGCCTCAGCTCATCCCTCGCCACTTTCGGCGCATCGGGGTTTTTTTGGCAGCCGGCCCTTCTCCAAGATCAATGAGATATTGACTCAGAAATTGAGTCGCGAGCCCATCGACTGGGGGCGTGCATCCGCGCTTTCTTGAAGTCGGCCGGATGAAATTGAGAGCTATGTTGGCAGGACATGTAGGTAAGTACGGCCGATCTTCCCGGCGACTATCAGGACCTTGCCGACACCTATTTTCCGAACTCCACGCTCAGGTTGCGTTTGGTGAAGTCAAGCGACGGCAAATTGATCGGACGAAACCTCACGAAGAAGGAGAGGGCGAGTCCGGAAGATCCGTCAATAAGTGTTATGACGTCGCTCTACCTCTCCGCCGACGATCTACAGGCCTTGGGCGAGCTGAAGGGTGCCGTCATCGAGAAGCGCCGATACTTCAGGGAGAATGCAGAGTCGCGCACGACCTTTGATGTATTTGGCGGAAATCATGTGGGACTGATCATCGCGGAGGTCGAATTCTTGGATGAGGCTTCGCGCGATCGATTTCAACCGCCGATCGATTGGATCGAAGTTACGGGAGTTCAAAGATACTCTTGCGGGTATCTTGCCTTTAAAGGCGGCTATTGAGCATCTTGTCGCAGATGGCACCAAGGCTTCCCTCAATTCGTTTATTTTTCCGCCAGAACCCAAGAATCCGCGCATGTGAATTTTGGTCTGTTCTTCTCGTCCCATGGCTACTAGCGCTGTGATCGTAATGAGACTGCGGTCGCGTTTGCTAAGGCCCGGTCTAGACCAAAAGAGGTCATACGAGAAGGTATCGCCGTACAACTCGCGCATGAGTTTAGACGGGGCAACGGGTTTGCGACGCTCGATTTAAGGTTTTTTCATCCAGCTATTCTCCCTCACCTGCCAGATTGTCCTTTAAGCTCAAGCAGCTAGCAATAGGCTTGACTGGTTGCGTCACGGGGTGTATTCCGGCGCAATTCAATGGATTGTCGAAATCATTACATGGAGGATTTCATGAAACTCATTCTTTTTATCAGTCTCTTTATTTCGTCCCTCGCGTTTGCCGGCGACCTGGAGCAGGTCGAGAAGATTCTCGAGCGCGCGCGGAACTCCAGCTGCTTGACCGTTTACCGGACTCTGCAAAACGTCGAGGTTGAGCGCGATCCGAGCTATACCGTTGGCCGCTACTATTTCATCTACGGCTATTCGCCCTCCCGTAAGAAGAACATGGTGATCGAGGCGTTTTCTCGGGACACCGGCGTGATCGCCGGCCCGGGCGGGCAGCAGGTGGGATATGCCGACTGCAAGTACTACTCGGAGAAAGCCAAAGCTCCGACGGCGGAGTGCGATGGCATGCTGTACGTGAACTCGACTCCGCCCAAAGGCGTAAGTTGTACCCCTGCGGGCGCTCGTAGCTACTGCTGCGAGGGAGACCGCCAAGGCACCTACGAAAACGGAACGTATTATTACAGCGTTCCAGGCAAGCCTTAACTCAGGGTTCCTGCCCGCGCTCAACACTGCCCAACCTTCAGGCAGTTGTGTGGAACTCAGCATTCTTTCACGGGTGATTCTGGCCGTAACTGTCCGAAGTTACTGAATAAATCCGGGGCACGCCCCTTGCGATCCAAGGCCCTATGCGCGTGTGGGACCTGATCAGTATTTTGGTGGCGGCGTCATTGAGTGCAGTTCCCGGGGCTGAAGCGGGGGCGCGATTTTCGCGTGAGGAGCTCGCGGCTAAGGCCAGGGAAGTCCTCTCGGCGGAGCCGGAGATTCAGTCTTTCAAGCGCGCTTACCCGGGTGTGATCTTCAAGCACCCTTCGTTCGTGGATCACACGGATTATCAGTCGTTCCGATATCACGAAGTCTTTGTCGACAAGCCGAGCTCGCGGGAATGGGAAGTCTTTGGCGGGGGTGTCGACGTGCATGCGGTCCCCGGCAGCCGAAGGGTCAGCGTCGGGAAACGCCTCCTTAAATGGAAAGGGCAGCCGGACCTCTCCGGATTGATCGATCCATCGTCCCTGGGCGCGCGTCTCGCCCAGGTGTTGGGCCTCACGGCTCCCGTTCAAGAGAATGATTACAGTCTCTCGAGGAAGCTCCTGATCTCGGGGGTCAGGGCTCTCCCGGTCTTCTGGGTCTCGGTGAAGGCGCGGGCGCTCGTCGCTTCGCCGTCGTTGCGCCTTGGCGGCGCGCGGGTGGTCGCGCTCGACGCGAAGAGTGGCGAGACGATCTTCAACTTCTCGCTGCGGCACCATTCGGATGCGGCGGTACCGCCCATTCAAGTTCGGGACGGTACCGCGCATCGCTTGAAGAGCAAGAAGTCCACCGATATTTCGGACGACGAGCTCAAGGCGTTTTCTGAAAAGTACAAAGAGTATTGCCAGGTCATCTCCACTCATAAGGACTCGCAAGGCGAGCCGCTTCTCATCAATCCCGACAAGTGCGAGCTGGTCGTGAGCGAGCAGAAAGATGTCGGGCATGCGGACGACTCGAGTCATCGCGCGCAAAAGAACATGGAAACGGTGCTGGATTACTTCAGTTCCCGCTACGGGCAGTTCGGGTTCGACAATGACCCGGCGAAAAAGACCGTCGTCGCGAGCATCGTGCACGTCGGAGATCACTTCGATAACGCCTATTGGGACGAGGAGCTGTCCATCATGGCCTATGGCGACGGCAGCCATGGCAGCGGCTCCGCCGGCGGAACGCGTGACTATACCTTGGCTCTCGATATCGCGGGCCACGAGTTCACGCACGCCATCGTCTCCCATACGGCGGCGTTCGCCGGACCAGGCGAGCCTGGCGCCATGAACGAGGGGTTCGCGGACATCTTCGGCGTGCTGATTTCAAGGGCGGAAAACAAGTTCGATAACTGGAGCATCGGATCTCGCATTTTCGATAACCAGGACGGCGCTTCGGATGAAGTCGCGCTTCGGTCACTGTCCCGGCCCTCTCGATTCACCACCTCCACGACGCAGAAGGGGAAGAGCGTGGATTTGCCGTTTCCGGAGAAATACAGCCAACGCCTCGTGAGCGAAGGCGAGTGCAGCGATGACAACGATCAGTGCGAAGTTCACGCGAACTCGACGATCTGGTCGCATAGCGCTTATCTCGTGGATTCGGGACTCCAGGCATTGGGATACAAGTCGATGGAAGCCGACAAGATGGTGGGGCAGCTCTTCTTCCTGACGCTCACCCACAGGCTGCACGAGAACTCGACCATGAAGGAGGCCGCTCACGAGGTGATGGAGGCTTGCAAGGATCTGTTCGGTGAGAAAGAATGCGGCGCGGTCGCTTCGGCTTTCCAGCAGACAGAGTTGAATTGAGCCGAGTTACGGCTTAACGGATCGCTTCGCCTGTCCCGTATTTCTGCGGAGCCTCGTTATAAAGCTGCTCGGCCTCGGGCAGCCATGCCGTCAGATTGTTTCGGCGATTCGCGTCCGACGGGTGCGTAGACAGGAGCTCGGGCGGCGCTTTTCCGTTATGGGCCGCCGCCATTCGCTCCCAGAGGTGGATGGATTCGGAGGGGGCGTAACCGGCCTTCGCCATGTAGATCTGCCCGTACTTGTCGGCTTCGGTCTCGTCGCCGCGCGAGTATTTGAGCGTGAAAAACGTCGCGGCGAGACCCGCGGCTGCTCCGCCGAGTCCCGTGAGAAGCTTGCATGAGCTGGATTTGCAAAGGAGCTGGCCGCCGATGATCGCGGCGCCACCGACTAAGAGGCCAGCGAGCTTGTTGTTCGCGGCGCGGGCAAATTGCTGCTTGCCATGGCGACGCGTGGCGTGCGCGACTTCGTGGCCGAGGACTGCGGCCAGCGCGCCCTCGGTCTTGAGGACGGGCATGATGCCGGTGTAGACGGCGATCTTGCCACTGGGCATGCACCAGGCGTTGACCTCCGGGCTTTCGATCAGCACGTACTCCCATTTGAAGTCCTCGCCCGAGGCTTTGGCGATCCGGGTCGCCACGCGTTGGACCATCGCATTCCATTCGGCGTTCTTGGAGACCTTGGATTTCGCCTTCACTTCGCGGTAGGCGGTCGCGGCTTCGGCATTGATATCGGCGTCGTTCGGCTCTTTGACGACGCCTCCGCCGGCGTATCCGCTGACAGTCGAAACGATGACCGCCAGGGCGACGGCGCGAGTGAGGGCTATGGGCATGGAATGTCTCCTGAAGGAGACAGGTTAACGGGCGTCGAAGCGGTTGCCAAGTGGTCCGCAGGCTGCATCTCCAGTCGGAACAAGGAGATGACTCATCATGTATATGCAGATCAGGAAGTTTAAGCTGAAGTCAGACGACGCGGAGACGGTGTGCAAGCAGGCGGCGGAGGATTTCCTTCCCATCGTCAAGCAGCTCAAGGGCTTTGTCGATTATGCCATCGTCGACAACCGGGACGGGCATGTGATGTCCGTCACCGTCTTTCAAGACAAGTCCGGAATCGACGAGTCCAAACGGCAGGCGATCGAGTGGCATAAGAAGCACTCGAACAAGTTTCTGGAGGGTCCGGTCGAGGTCATCGAGGGCGAAGTCCTGGTCGATTCGAGCGGCTTTCTGCGCAAGGCCGGCAAAGCGGCTTGATCAATTGAGGATGGAGAACTTTGAATATGGCAAATTCGAAAGACATCGTTCGCGGTTTTTACGATACGGCTTATCTGCAGAAGGATATCGCGAGGGCATCCCAGGGGTTGGATCCCAGCTTCGTGCTTCACGATCCGTCGCGGGGCGGGGACATCAAGGGTCCGGAGGCGTGGAAGAAGTCTCAGCTGCTCTACATGGACGCGATCGCGGATTACAAGCTGACGATCAAGAAGCAGTTCAGCGAGGGTGACACAGTCGCCACTCACTGGGTAACCGAAGGCAAGCAGGCGAAGGACCTGCCCGGCATCCCGGCTTCGGGTAAGCGATTTTCGATCAGCGGCATTTCGATCACGCGGGTCAGCGGTGACAAGATCGTCGAAGAATGGATGGTCTGGGATACCCTCGGTTTCTTGGAGCAGCTAGGCGCGGTGGATATTCAAAAAATCCAGCGGGTCGCCTGATCTCAAGCCTAAGGAATTCTATGGCCCCGCCGGAACATCTTCGGCGCGGCCATAGAACACCTTGTTCTAGAGGGAGTCGCCCAATCTTGAGCTTTAAATTTAGAGAAATGCCGGCCATGATCAGGACATGGCGAAAGGCTCTCCGAACCAAAAGAAGAAGCATCCGTTAGGCGTCACCACCGTCATCGAGTTATTCGATATCGGGCCGGCTGTCGCGTTCACCGCCTTGGCGATCGCGGGAGCGATCCTGATGGCCGCTCTCGTTTACGTCATTCGCTCGGCGCCACCTAGCGAGATCACGATCAGCACCGGGCCTGAGGGAAGCGCCTTCTACAAGAGCGCCGTCAAATACTCCAAGATTCTGGAAGGAAACGGGGTCAAGACTCGCATCCTGACCTCCAAGGGCTCGCTGGAGAATATCCAGCGCTTGAACGATCCCGCCTCCGGCGTGGATGTCGGGTTTGCCCAAGCGGGGATGACCGCCGCTCCGACTGGCCCGGCTAAGGATGGGGTGCCGGCCAAGCCGGCAATTGAAGCTTCCGATCGCCTGGTTTCGCTTGGAAGCATTTCTTATCAGCCGCTTCTGATTTTCTATCGAGGAATGAAGCTCGAGCTCCTTTCGCAACTCAACGGCAAGAGAGTCTCGATCGGACCCGTGGGCAGCGGGACGCGCAATTTTTCTTTGGCCCTTTTAGCTTATAACGGAATCAAGGAAGCCGAAAAAACCGAGCTGCTGGATTGGGACGCGGACAAGGCGTCGGATGCGCTGTTGAAGGGCGAGCTGGATGCGGTCTTCGTCATGAGCGACAGCACGACGACCGAGACGATGCGGACATTGCTGCGGTCCCAAGGGATCCAGCTCTATAACTTCAAGCAGGCGAATGCTTACAGCCGGAAAATCGGGTACGTCAATGTCCTGGAGCTTCCGGAGGGCGGGATCGACCTGGGCCTGGACATCCCGGCTCACGATGTCACGATGCTCGGCCCGATGGTTGAGCTGCTCGCGACCAAGAGCCTGCATCCCGCGCTCGTGGATCTCCTGCTTGAGGCGGCGACGGATGTCCATTCGCGTTCGGGAATGTACCAGAAGCGCGGCGAGTTCCCGAGCGCCATCGAGCATGCGATCCATATTAGCGACGATGCGAGCCGGTATTACAAATCGGGCAAGAGTTATCTCTACCGGGTTCTCCCGTTCTGGCTGGCGAGCTTGCTGAGTCGCGTGGTCGTGGTGTTTCTCCCGGTGCTCTTTGTCCTGATTCCCACGATGCGGAGTATCCCGGCTTTCTTCCGTTGGACATCGCAGCTCAGGCTCAATAAGCGATATCGCGAACTCCAGATCCTCGAACGGAACTTTCTCATGGAGACGGATCCGGCTCGAGTCGAGCTCCTGAGACAGGAGTTCGACCGAATCGACGAGTCCGTCAATCGCATGAAGGTTCGGGCGTCTTTCGCCGACAGGATCTACGGCCTCAGGACACACATCGATTACGTCCGGCAGCTGATGGCGCGCCGTCACCCGATGGGTTGATGGTCGCCCGATCCCCTTTGGCGCGCTACGTGAAACGCCAGAGTGGAGAGGCGACTATCTTATGTCCAAGGCAAAAGCTCTCACTCGGATTCACAAGCGGGCGGAAGTGAGCGACAGTTACGTTCCGCGCGGCGGGACCCGAAGCGGCAAGCGTTATGCCCGGGAGAACAGCCCGAGGCTCGTTCACGGGCCGGCTGGCATGAAATCGGACAATGTGCGCGGTCGCTATACGAAGCCCGACGCGCGAGAAATCCGGGATATCAGAACCGACAATGCGCTTCGCGGCCGTGCGATGGATCCGCGTCGGAACAAGCTGACGGCGACGGTTGCGGCATTGAAAAAAGCCTAAGCGGCAGAACAGGGAGATCGACCATGGCGAAGAGCTGCGCGCATCAAGCGGGCATCGGATCGGTGAAACCACGGACGCCGGACGGCTGCGAGGAGTGCCTCGCGACGGGCGATGACTGGGTTCATCTGCGACTTTGCCTGAGCTGCGGCCATGTTGGCTGCTGCGACTCATCCAAGAACAAACATGCGACCCGCCATTTTCACGAAACCGATCATCCGGTCATCGAGTCCTTCGAGCCGGGAGAGGACTGGCGCTGGTGTTACGTGGACGAAGTCATGCTGCCGTCGGAGGCGGCCTGAGATGGAAACCGAGATTTGGCCGAGCCTCCCTTTGGATGGATGGAAGGACACCTACGCGACACTGCATATGTGGAGTCAGGTGGTTGGTAAGTTCGCCCTTCGGTACACCTCGTACGTCAATCATTGGTGGAATGTCGCGTTTCACGTGACCTCGCGAGGATTGAGATCCGGGCCAATTCCCTATCGGGGAAGCTCCTTTGACTTCGAGTTCGATTTTATCGATCACCTGCTTACCGTTCGAAAGTCCGACGGAGGCAGAAGGGATGTGCCGCTCATTCCGAGATCCGTTGCCGACTTCTATCAGGAGCTCTCGGGAGTGATGAGTTCGTTAGGACTTCCGACTGAGATCGATCGGGAGCCTAAAGAGGTTCCCAATCCCATTCCCTTCGATCAGGACCGGGTGCACGCCTCATACGACCGTGACGCCGCCAACCGCCACTGGCGGATCTTGGTCCAGGTCGATCGCGTTCTTAAGAAGTTCAGGGGTGAGTTCATCGGAAAGTGCAGCCCGGTTCACTTCTTCTGGGGAAGCTTCGATCTTTGCGTGACGCGTTTTTCGGGCAGGACGGCGCCGCCCCGCCCGGAGGCAGATCACATCACCCAGCTCGCTTACTCGCACGAGGTCAGCAGCTGCGGATTTTGGCCGGGAAGCGGAAACATCTTGGAGCCAGCCTTCTACTCTTATACTGCACCGGAACCCGCAGGCTTCAGCAGAAGCGGGATCGCCCCGGACTCGGCTTTTTATAACTCGGGAACCAAGGGCTTTATCCTTCGCTATGAGGACGTGAGGCGCAGCTCAGATCCGGATGCCATGCTTCTCAAGTTCTGTCGAACGACCTACGATGCCGCGGCGAGATTCGGCGGCTGGGATGCTCACGAGGTCCGCGCTGCTTAGGCTTCGAAGCGTGAGGTACCACTGAGTGGGTTCGCTAAGCTCTGTCAGTCCCTCGAGCCTGGGTTGAACGATCGACATGAGATGTTCGCGAGAGAGGTGAGACCAGTCTTCGCCGGGAAACTCGCAGTCCTTGAGACCTGGCCCTTGGAGAGGGATATTCTTCATGTCATCGATGAGAACATAGGCCGGTCCCCGGCAGTGCCGGGTAATGATCTCGAGCTCTTGGTCTAGCGGACACTGCTCATGTGCTGTCGGCGTATCGCCAGGCTGACCGAGATGAGCGGTGTCGAGCCCGTAGCCCTGCCAGCGCGAGCGGCTCCATTCGACCGTGCTGTCGCCGCTCCAATGCGCGTCGAGGAAGAAGAAAACTGCCTCGTTCGGGTCGATCGTATCGAGGACCGCGGGAAGCAGCGTTGCCGAGTCGCCTTGCAGGAGCTTGACGTTCGAAATTCCGCTGGCACGCAGTCTTTCGCAAGCCTGGTCGTGGAGGCTGCGACTCAATTCGATAGTCACGACGCGATCAAAATGCCTTGCGAGCAGTCTTGCGCCATTACCGCGGCAGGTCCCGGTCTCGATCGCGATGCGCGGCTTGGTAGGGAATGTCGGCAGTTTACCTAACCGCAGGTTCCACATGGAGGCAGAGATCAAGACTTGGGTTTTACCACTCCGCAGGCGATGCGATCACCCGAGTTTCCGGAAGGGCTAGTGTGCTGATCGTCCGGCTTGGCATGGATGACCAGGGCCGTTCCGCCGGATTTGAGAAGCGACATCTTGGAGTCGTCGAGTTTGACTTGAGTGCTCAGCATCTCCGCAGTCGCTTCGCCTTTGGCGTTGACCTGAAGGTTGGGAAGATCGCCGGCGTGGGGACCTTCGGGGTTCTGAAGTCCGTGCTCATGACCGAGGGGCTGAAAATGACCACCGGCGGACTTGAATGAAGGAGTTTCGCACTTGCCGATCTCATGGAAGTGAATGCCGTGAGCGCCCGGCGTCAGACCGGAGGCGCGCAGGCTGATCTTCACGCCGTGATCGGTTTCTGTAAGCAGTGCAGTACCAATCTTCTTTCCGGTGCTGTCCTCAAGTACGACTTCGGCGACCTTGGAAGGTGTCGCCGCGTGAGCCAGTCCCGTCATCGCCAATCCCAGTATGATGGTTTTCATATGCTTCATATATAGGTTGGCGGCTTGCAAATACAAGTCCCGGAAGCGAGTGCGGCGCGTCTTTTGCGGAGCGAATGTTGCGGCAAGTCGAGCATCGATCGGTCTTTGCGGTTGACCCGCGCGAAATCGGTACACTAGTATTATGTAAGCCATCAAGGATGATGAGCGGAATTCGCGCAAGGAAGTGAACTGAGAATGAATTACGGAAGTCGGTCTCTTGTTTCGGCACTGGCGGTCGCGTTCGCGACGGCCGGTTTTCCTTATCACCAGGCATTTGCGTTCGGCTCCTCGCCGCCACAACCCGAGCCGACCCCAACCCAGACGGCAACTCCTCAGCCTACGCCGAAGCCGACTCCAAGCCCGAGTCCTACTCCAACTCCAACTTCGAGCCCAACGCCAACCTCGTCGCCGACGAATCAGCCGACCGGGATGACTCAGGAGCGGGTCGTCGGAATCGCCGCTAGCTCTGCGTGCTCGACTTATTCGTGGAAGGACCGAGGTCGCGCGCCGGCCGGCTACATCAAAGGCATGGCGCTGAGCTTCGCCCGAAGCCTCTGCCGCCAGAAGAACTTGGGCGGCCTCGCCTCGGCCGCAGCCCTGATGTCGAAGGCGAATACGGGCAATGCGAGCAAGGACGCGATCGCGCAATACGCGAGTACCTTCGACAGCCTGAATATGGTGATCGATGTTTCTGGCGCTGAGACGCTCAAGTCCCTCTATACCCTCGGCCTGGGCCTGGGCATGCGCGAGAGCTCCGGAAAATACTGTGAGGGCTACGACACGAGCGCCGGAACCGAGACCGCCAGCGAGGCTGAGGCCGGGACGTTTCAGGCCAGTTATAACTCGATGGGCGCTTCGCCTGAGCTTCAGAAGATTTACGACGAGTACCGCGCCGATTCGAGCCGTTGCTTCCTGTCGACCTACAAAGAAGGGGTTTCGTGCAAGACTCAGTCGATCATCGGAACCGGCGCGGGCGCGGATTACCAGAAGTTCGCCAAGAGCTGCCCGGCGTTCACGGCCGAGTACACGATGGCGCTGCTCCGGGTGCTGAGGGCGCATTTCGGGCCGATCAACCGCAAAGAGGCCGAGGTCATTCCGGCCTGCAACGCGATGCTGGATAACGTGAAGCGGTACGTGGAGGAGGATCCGCGAAATGCCTGCGCGGACCTGATGTAACTACCCGCCGGCCAGGCCGCCTTCAGTTGGGCTCGAAGATCAGACTCGGCTCGACGCCGCGGGAGTTCAGCAGCTTGAGCATCGTCTGGACGAAATCCCATTGGCCGCAGACGGAGTAGAGCGAGTGCTCCGCGAAGAACTCGGCGGGAAGGGCCGCGACCCGTTCGTCGATTCGACCCTTGGGGCCGGACCAATTCTCGCCGGGCTGGGAAAGCGTCACTTCGAGTCGGATCCGGGGATGGCCTTTGAGCTCTTGGATGAGGATGAGGTCTTCTTCGGAGCGAAATCCCGCCCAGAGCTCGGCTTGGATGGCGTTCTCGGCGAAGGCCTGTGAGAGCAGGTAAGACCGGTAAGCCGCGATAGCGGTGCCCGTGGCGAAGAAGCGAACCTTGGGAACCAGCGGGTTGACGTTAAAGCCTTTTCCGGCCAGGCTCCAGTTCTCAATACGCGTCCCCGCCGGAAGGCGCTCGAGCCCGTGCCGGCTCGGGCCTTCATCAGGCAGGCGTATCAGGAGCTCCAGCGGTTCATCCGCTGTCGGTGCGGAGGCAATCGCGAAGGCATTGCCGTCGATGAGCAGATACTGACCGGAGCTGAAGCTCAGGTTGGCGGGTCTCTCAAAAAGGATGCGCAGCAGACGGGAGCCGAGGCGAATTGAAGATGCGATTTTGAGAGGAAGCCGCGATTCGGAGGCCATTTGATTATTTGGAGTTTTGAAGCTTCTTCAGGCGCGAGACGCAAAGGTCCCGAAGTTTCTTCAGCGATCCTTCCTTGACCGACAGGAGCGCGGTCTCTCGCTCCGTAAGTTTGGCCTTCTTCGCTTTTTCGCTTAAGTCGTACTCCCCGAGGTTGGCGAGCAGGCCGTCGGAGCAAAATTCGTCGCCGTACTCGCTCTTGAGCCCAAGTAGAAAGAGATCCGGATGTTTGACGATGATCTTGCCGAGGTCGATGTCGATCCTTTCGGCGAAGGCGCCGTCGGCGACATTCAACATCCGAAACGAGAGCTGAATCGCGGTCTTGTCCCCGGCCAAGATCCGCTTGGCGCGATAGTCCTGCGCTCGCTCGAGGTGGTCCAACGAGTCGATTCGCGCCTGGCAGCCTTCGGGCGGGAGGGTTTTGCCGGTAGGAAGCAGCTTCCAGAGCTGGACGGCGGAGTCCTGCTTATGTGCCGTCTCATATTGCTCATTGAGCGCGGCGACCTTCGTCCAATACGGCTCGCAGTCCTCCGGCTTGCCGGCATGCGCGAGCGCCCCGGCAAGGAGGGTGATCACGAGCATCATCGGTTTGGCTGCGGCGTCGTCCGCAGGTACGGCTTGATCTTCTTGTAGCCCTTCGGAAAGAGGCGCTTGATCTCGGCCTCGTCCTGCAAGGACGGCACGATGATGACGTCCTGACCGTCCTTCCAGTTGACGGGAGTCGCGACCTTATACTGATCCGTCAGCTGGAGGGAGTCGATCACGCGCAGGATCTCGGTGAAGTTGCGGCCCGTGCTCGCCGGATAGGTGATGATGAGCCGGATTTTCTTTTGCGGATCGACGATGAAGACCGAGCGCACCGTGAAGGTGTTGTCGGCTTCGGGATGAATCATGTCGTAGAGCTTGGAAACCTTGCGGTCGGCATCGGCGAGGAGAGGGAAGTTGAGTTTGTAGCCTTGCGTCTCCTGGATGTCGCCGGCCCAGGCTTGGTGGTCCTTGAGAGGGTCGACGCTCAGGCCGATGACCTTGGCGCCGCGCTTTTCGAACTCGGACTTGAGGCGCGCCACTTCGCCAAGCTCGGTGGTGCAGACCGGAGTGAAGTCCTTGGGGTGCGAGAAGAGGACGGCCCAGTGGTTGCCGATCCAGTCGTGGAAACGAATCTTTCCTTCGGTCGAATCCTGTTCAAAATCCGGGGCAGTATCTCCAAGTCGCAGGGCCATGTGTGTATCCTCCGAAGGGTTCAAGCTAATACAGATCTCTAAAATAAACTAATAAATTCATTGTCTTAACTGACTCAAATGGATCCCTAATAATACTTGATTAAATAAGTACTGTATAGGATATTTAGGTCCCCTTACCCGGGGACTATGAAGTTGAAGTACTGCGTTGGCATCGTTGGTTCCCTCCTCTTTAGCGCGAAGGCGCTGGCTTTACCTTCACATGTCTTTCCGTCGACGTTTAAATGGTGTGTGGCCACCTCCGCCCACCAGATCGAGGGCGGAAACGATCAGAGCGACTGGTGGGATTTTGAGTCCCAACCCGGTCGAATCAAGAACGGCGAGCGCTCCGGCATGGCCGCCGATCATTGGAATCGCGTGGCCGAGGACGTTGCGATCATGCGCGGGATGAACGTCGGCCAGTACCGCTTCTCGGTCGAGTGGGCCAAACTCGAGACCCGCGAAGGCGTCTGGAACGCGCAGGCCTTTGAGCATTACAAGGAAGAGCTTAGGCTCCTGCGCGAGGCCGGGATCGAGCCGATGATCACGCTCCATCATTTCACGTTGCCTGCCTGGGTCGCCGCGCGCGGCGGCTGGGAGTGGAGCGGCGTCGATCAGGCGTTCCAGGCATTCACCGCCAAGGTCTATGAGGAGCTCGGTGCCGGCGTTCGCGACTGGGTGACGATCAACGAGCCATTGGTCACGCTGTTAGGCGGCTATGTCGACGGGATCTTTCCGCCGGGACAGAAGCGCGAGATCTCAGGAATCAGTGAGCCGCTCGTCGGTCTCCTGCGCGGACACGCAGCCGCTTACCGCGTACTCCACAAGATGGCTGCCGACCGCGGCGCCTCGATCCGCGTCGGGATGGCCCATCATCTGCGGATCTTCGACGCCAAGAACTTCATCAACCCCCTTGATCATGTGGCGGCGAAATTTCTCGATGACGCCGCAAATTGGGCGATTCCGAGCTCGCTCGAGTCCGGCGAGATCAAAGTCCAAATCCCGCTCATGATCAGTCTCAAACGCAAAATCCCGGGTCTGGCCGGGACGCAGGACTTCTTCGGCGTGAACTACTATTCGCGCGACATGGTCGATCTCAACGTGTTCCGCAAAGATCCGGTCATGCGGATCGCTAAGCCGGGCTCCCCGCAGAATGATCTCGGCTGGGAGATTTATCCCGATGGATTTTATCTGACGCTGAAGAGGATAGCGCGGCGGTTCCCGCAGAAGCCGGTGATCGTGACTGAAAACGGCGTAGCCGACGCTTCGGATCGGATTCGCGGGCAGTTCATTCGGGAGCATGTGGCGCAGATGCATCGGGCCATGAGCGAAGGCGTGCCGGTCGAGTCCTACTGCCACTGGTCGCTTCTCGACAACTTTGAATGGGCCGAGGGCTTCGCGCCCCGTTTCGGCCTCGTTGAAATCGATTACTCGACCCAGAAAAGGACGCCACGGCCGAGCGCTCAGGTTTTTTCGAAGATTGCCGGAGAAAACGGTTTCTAGGATTCCGCTGATCGACTAAACTCCGTCGTTACGGCCGCGCGAAGCGGCCGCGGGCGGGAGGAATTCGCGCAAAGCGCGAAGGGGCTCCGCCCGTTCACCTCGCCGAAGGCGAGGAGGGTATAATGAAGCTTCATTTCGCGAGTCTCTCCCTAGGCGCTTCAGTCGACCAGCAGACCGGCAATCTCTCGGTTTTCGATCTGTTGGAGGATCTGCGGACCCCTCAGGTGCCCGTGCATCTGCAGTCGCTCATCATCAGCCTCTCGCTCGAGAAGAAAAAGCCCGAGCCCTTCAAGGGCAAGATCTTCATTCATCTGCTCACGCCAGACGGCAAACAGACGCTCGTCGGCAACGGCGACCTCGACGTTCCGGTCGAGCAAAAGCGCATGAAGGCGCTCTTTCGCTTCGGCGGCTTTCCGGTTGCCGCGTTCGGGCAGCATCGTTTTGTCGTTTCGTGGCTGGACGCAGCCGGAACCAAGGTGGGCGAGGCGATCCTCAACTTCGACGTCGTGCAAGTGACTCAGGTCGCTCAGGGCATGGCGCCTTCCGGCGAACGCCCTCCTGTCGCGCATTGATTCAAAAAACTTAGGAGAACCACCATGAAAAACCTGATGATCCGATCCCTCGCTCTCTCTGTCGTTTTCGTCGCGCAGGCATACGCTGCCGATTACAAAGTCGATCCCGCCCATTCGAGCGTCGGCTTCGAAGTCCGCCACCTCGTGAGCAATGTCCAGGGCCAGTTCCGGGATTACGAAGGCACCTTTACGTTCGACGAGAAGGATCTTTCGAAGTTCAAAATCAAGAGCTCGGCCAAGGCGGCCAGCATCGATACCGCCAACGCCAAGCGCGACGAGCACCTCAAGTCGCCTGACTTTTTCGACGCCAAGAAGTTTTCGACGATCACCTTTGTCAGCAACAAGCTCGAGAAGGCGGGAGACAGTACCTTCAAGGCGACCGGCGATTTCACCATGCATGGCGTGACCAAGCCCGTTGTATTTGAAGTCGAGAGCATGGGCGAAGCCAAGGATCCATGGGGCAACACCCGTCGTGGCTTCGTCGCCAAGGCCAAGATCAATCGCAAGGACTTCGGGATCGTCTGGAACAAGGCGCTCGACAGCGGCGGAGTCATGCTCGGCGACGACGTCAAGCTCATGCTCAACCTCGAAGCGACTGAAGAGAAGGCCAAGAAGTAAGCCGTTCTCGGGCGGCGATCAGTTGCCCTGAATCAGAGTCGTCGCTTTGCGGCGTTGAAGCTCGCGCGTGACCCGCTTGCCGAATTCGTTGATCATGCGGGTCGCGCACTTGAGCGCCTTCTTCTGGCGCGCGGCTTCGTCTTCGTTCTTGGAGAGGCGAAGAGACTTCGAGATGATCTCCATCTCGAGCCGGAGGTCCTGGACATCGCAGTTGGCCGACGCGTCGTCGATGCAGCCTTTGGGCTTGATCTGGTGCGAGCGCGCGAAGCCGCGGTAGATCTCGTCGTTGCGCGTGAGCGTTTCGAGGTCGAGGCGGATCGAGCGGTTGTCCCCGTGGTCGATGTACATATCGAGGGCCAGTGGATTGGACTCGAAGGAAAGATGGATGTTGTGGTCGATCAGTGTCATGTGCGGATATCCGGTGCCGCCGTATTTCAACTCGATGTAGCCGATTTCGCTGCCACAACTCTCGGCGGGGTTGGGCGGAGGCGCATCTTCGGATGCGATGGCGGCTTGCGAACACAGGGCTAGGGCGATGATCCACTTCTTCATATGAAGAAGAGAGAAGCAAGCGCTGCACCAGGTTCAGTCGGACTCAGCTTCACGATAGACGCTGCCTGACGGCAGCCAGTGTCTAAGGATTGGACAGTCGCGCGGTTACAGGTCGACCGCGGCGCCGCCGGTGATGATCGGTTGCACGCGGTACTGGTCGGCGTTCGGGTAGTAGTGGATGCCGACATGAAGTCCGCGCCAGTGATGGCTTACGCCGACGCCGAGAATACTGTAGGTCATGTCGTAGGAGACGCCGCCTGAAAGCACGTTTCCGACGCCTTTTTTCTTGGGGTTATAGGCCCAGGAGAGGTCGGACTCGAGAACCGCGCCGGTGACGTAGCCGGAGGTCTGGATTCCTGACGTCTTGAGCGTCGAGTTCGAAATGTTGAGGTTGGCGCCCCAGAACCAGGCGAGGGTAGGGAGGATCGCGAAGCTCGTAACGGCCCCCGGTTGCCAGGTGGTGACGCCCAGGTCGGGGTTGCGATCGTCGATATCGTGGTAATTGTAGTGTTCGAGCCCCAGGGTGAGCGCGAGCGCGAACTCCTGATAGTCGAGAAGCGAGATCTTGGCTTCGGCGTTATAGACTTTGAAGATATCGCGGAGCACGTCGGAGCTCACCTGAAGGAAGTCGGTCAGACCGAAGGCCACGTGCGTACCGAGAAGAAGTCGGCCTGCCGGCAAGGTGAACGGGCTCGGCAGCAGGTGCGTGTAGGCGAAGAGCGGGTTCTCGACATCGGATGATGCCCGGGCCGGCGCGACCGATGCGGCAAGCAGGACGAACGAGAGCAATGCGGACCCAAGTTTGATTTTCTTCATGTCGAGAACTTCATGTTACCCTTAGGGTATATGAGCGTCTACTGGAACCGTCGGATGCTGACCGTGCTCGCATTGGGGTTTTCTTCCGGTTTTCCCTTCGCGTTGACGGGGAGCACGCTCCAGGCGTGGCTGACTGATGCGAAGGTGGACATCAAGACGATCGGGATCTTGGGAGCCGTCGCGATCCCCTATACATTCAAGTTTCTCTGGGCGCCTTTGATGGACCGATACGTGCCGCCCTTTCTGGGGCGTCGCCGCGGCTGGATGCTCCTGACGCAGCTCGGACTGATCGCGAGCCTATTTGGGATGGCGACGTGCGATCCGGCGCTATCTCCCGTGAACATCGGATTTCTCGCCTTGATCGTGTCTTTCTTCAGCGCGAGCCAGGACATCGTCGTTGACGCCTATCGTACGGACATCGTCGCGGGCGCCGAAGTCGGTCCGATGGCTTCCTTTTATACAGCGGGTTACCGGGTAGCTCTCCTCGCTTCGGGCGCAGGCGCGCTGATCCTCGCCGATCATATCAGCTGGCCGCAGACCTACATGGTGATGGCGGCTTCGATGCTCGTCGGCGTCGTGACCGTCCTGCTTTCGGCCGAACCTGAGATCCCGCCGGCCGCTCCTAAGAGCCTCAAGGACGCGATCGTTCTCCCTCTCGTGGAGTTCTTCAAGCGGCCCGCCGCGTGGGAGATTTTGCTCTTTCTCTTTCTCTATAAGATCGACGTGTTTCTCGCGACCGCACTTCAGACTGCGTTTCTCAAGGTTACGGGTTTCACCAATAGCGAGATCGCGTATGTCAGCAAAGGGTTCGGATTCGCCGCGGCGCTGGCGGGTACGCTGATCGGCGGCACGTTCATGGTCAAGCTCGGCGTGCGGCGCTCGCTTTGGTCTTTCGGGATCTTCCAGGGCGTCGCAGGCCTTTCTTTCGCGCTTCTCGCGCATCTGGGACAGAACTATCCGGCCATGACCTTCGCGATCGCGGCCGAGAATTTCTGCGCGGGCCTAGGAACGGCGGCCTATTCGGCCTTCATGATGAGCATTTGCGATAAGCGATTCACGGCGACTCAGTACGCGCTCTTCACGGGCTTCATGGCGCTGGCGCGCTCGATCTCGGTTGCGCCGTCGGGTTACATCCAGGAAGCTGTTGGCTGGCAGAATTACTTTCTGATCTCGACCGTGATCATGGTCCCGGGATTGATCCTGCTCACGCGCTATCCGAAGTGGGGCCTGCCGGAGAACGTCTAAAGCGGCGGAAGCTTTCCTGCGGACCTTGCCACGTCGAGCAGAGCCGTGAGCTGCTTTTCGACCTCGACGGCTTGATTCAGCAATTTTCCTAGCGTCTTCATATCGTTCTTCGCGGTCTCGATGCTCTCGGGGGAGGGGGCTGTCATCGCAAGTTGATTGAACTTTTTGAATATGGGGCTATTGAAGATTTCCGAGAGCTTGGCAGGGCTGCCAATGATTTCTTCCCACCTATTCGACGGGTAGCCTTGGAGGATGAAAGAGGCATGGACTGGCGAGTATCCCGAATTTAGAAGATATTTTCGAACAAGCGCGGTCTTGAATAAATTTCGGACTTTGTCGTCAATTTCACCAGTAGTCGCGGGGGGCTGACTTACGTTGGTCAGCGTGGGGCAGTTTCCGGCCGGATTGGTACCGGTCCGGGTTTCTCCCAGGTGAAAGTCGATTTCGACCGCAGTCTTTTGGGGAAGGGAAGCAGGCTTCTTCGCCTGCGCGAAATCCGAAATCGCAATCAGGACGAGAGTGAGTGGGTCCACACCATCATCTTACTATCAATGAGAGTTCGAGCTCAAATCGGCGAGGCTGGGATCCCGCTCACCGCGACGGCGCGATCGAAATGCTTGAAGCTTCCGGTCGAGTCGTCAAGAATCCGTCGGCCCGGGCAGAGGATCGGCTCGTTCGGGAACTCGAGCTCCGCATCGTCGAGGTATTGGTCGGGGGTGACGTGCGCGGGACCGCACTTCTCGCGGATCTCGGCGAGAACTACCTTGAAGTTGCGCTGATCGCGCTCTTCCTTGAGGTCCTCGAGTCCCACGGCCGCGACGCCCTCGGGGACGTATTTGTAGAACTTCGGCAGTTCCCGCGACCAGAGAATCGGCGGCGAGTACTTGGCTTTGAGGTTGAGGTCCCAGTGCGAGCGCTTGCGATGGGCGACGCTCGTGTTGAGATCGACCGTCTCACCGAACTTGGTAGCGACCCAGAACGTGTAGTTGTCGCCCCAGCAGCCCGCCCAGACGACGGACTGATTCTCGAGGACCTCGATCCACGCAGCCTTGCCGTACATGATCTGGGATTCGATGCCGAAGGTCTTGAGCGCTTCGACCGTCGCGGCCGCGACCAGCAGGGGGGCGTCCACGCGATCGCCGGTCACGCGGTCGACGACGCGGGTGACGATGCGCGAGACGTTGGCGATGACCGGGATCGGAGTGGATTCGCTGCTCATGTGCGCCACTCGCTCCAGGCGATCGAGAGCCAGCCGGCCAGAAAGAGCGTGCCTCCGATCGGCGTGATCGCGCCCAGCCACTTGATGTCGGTGATCGCGAGAAGGTAGAGGCTTCCGGAGAAGATGATCGTGCCGGTGAGAAAGAGCCAGCCGGCGGCGTTTCCGGTCTCAGGATGCTGCGAGGTCCAGGCGCCGACGGCCAGGAGCGCGACGGCATGGATCAGGTGGTAGTGGGCGGCTGTTTGATAAATCTCGAGGGAGCGCGTGCTGAGTTTTCCAGCCAGGGCATGCGCTCCGAACGCGCCCATGGCGACCGCGAAAAAGCCCGAGAGGGCGCCCGAAATCCACCAGCATCGTGACATGGCTGCAAGATATGATAGATTGGCGCTCGAATGTCCAGCGCCACGAATCCCGAACCCCAGCGCAAGCCCCAACGAGAAGAAGAGCACCAGGGACCGATCTGGAAGCATCCTTATTTCGCTTACATCCTCGTGACGGTAGCGATCTTCGGCTTTCTGATCGTCGCAGCCTGGCTGGCACTTGAGAACGGCTGGGTCCCCAAACGATGAGCTCCACGGCTCGCGTCCTGATCGGGCTCGGCGTTAGTTTTATTGTGTTGGGGCTGGCGTGGCAGTTCCTCGGAAAAATCCAGTTCGGGGGCTTTCAGTTCGGCCGTCTTCCCGGCGATATTAACATCGAGAGGCCCGGCTCCCGCGTCTACATCCCGATCACCAGCTGCTTGATCGTGAGCGCAGTCTTTTCGCTCATTTCCTATCTCATTCGCCTTTTCTCCAAGTAACGGTGCGGGATTGGGCACGCGCCTTGCTGTTCTCGGGAGCCCCTCGCGCTGGGCACCGAGGGGCAAAACTTGTGAGGAGAGAAAATGGCGTCGAATGACCTGAAAAAACTTAAGGTTGCGGTAATCATCGCGGATGGCTTCGAGTCATCCGAGTTCGAACCCTCTGTTGAAGCATTGCAAAATGCCGGGGCAGAGGTGGAAATTTTGGGAAGAACTTCCACGGATCTCGATTTCGGCATCCAGGGAATGAATCGCTTTGATTTGATGGAGTGCGTGAAAGCCGATCGACTGATTCATGATGTCAATCCGGCGGTCTATGATGCCTTGCTGGTTCCGGGGGGCGCACTCAGCGCCGATGCCATGCGCACCTCTCGCGATCACCTGGCCTTTGTCCAGAACATGGTCGACGCAGGAAAGCCCATCGCCGTAACCTCCCATGGTGGCTGGGTCTTGGCCGATGCGGGGATTTTGAGAGGCCTGACGATGACCTCCTGGCCCGCTATCCGAAAGGATCTCGAACATGCGGGCGCGATCTGGAAAGACGCCGAAGTGGTGCAGGACGGTAAGCTGATCAGCAGCCGGAAACCCGAAGATATCCCGGCGTTCATCCGCGCCTTCATGACCGAGCTAAGGAAATCCAAGGCGACGCAGATCGGTTCTGGAGAAGCGGCGGCATAGTCGCTAAGCTGCTCGGCACGAAGGAGAGACGCCATGATCGATACCGGACAAAAGTTTCCAGATTTCAACCTACAGGACCAGGACGGAAAACCCGTTAAGCTCGCCGACCTCAAGGGCAAGTGGAACGTGGTCTATGTCTACCCCAAGGATGATACGCCGGGATGCACGCTCGAAGGCAAAGGCTTCACCGCCGCTAAGCCCGAGTTTGAAAAAATCGGTGTGCGTGTCTTTGGCTTAAGTCAGGACGACGTGAAGTCTCACAAGGATTTTTGCGGCAAGTACTCGTTCACGATCTCGCTCTTGGCGGATCCGAACGCCCAGCTTCTGAATGCGCTTGGCGTGCCTCAGTCCGACTACAAGGGGACGATGTACTGGAATCGAGTCACTTTCCTGATTGATCCGAACGGAGTTGTTCGCAAAGTCTATCCGCAGGTCAAGGCCGACGGGCACGAGAAAGAAGTACTCGCCGACCTCAAGACGCTGCAGTAACCCCTATTTCAGTTATTCGGACTTGGGAGCCTCAGTCGCCGGTGCGGCTGGGGCTCCTTCATTTGCGGCAGGAGTCGGCGCTTGAGCGGCTGCTGCGGTCTGTCCCTTCGGAATGACTTTGAATCCGCCCGCGGGTCTTGCAGGTGCCGGGCGAGGCGCGCGGGGTTCGCGCGGAGGACGGCGATCGCCGCGTTCTCCGCCTTCGGAACCGGCGCCGCCACCGGCGCGCTTTTCGCCGCGCTCACCGCGTTCGCCACCGCGACCGCCTTTGCCGTCACGGCGGCCCTTGCCTCCGCGCCCTTTCTTGCCTCCGCGATCATCGCGATCGCCGCGGCCTGCGGGCTTCTGGGGTTGGAGCGAGGCATAGTACTCGGTCACGTAGTAGAGCTCGCCTTTTTGCTGGGCGCCGCTTGGGGCCTTTTCGCCTTCGGCGGTCGTCTGAAGAACGACCACGCGCTTGAGGTCATCGAAGCGAGTGCCGACGACTTCGATCGCGGCGATGAGGCGGGTGAGTTTGTCGCCTTCGACCTTGAGCGCTTCGCCCAACGCAGCAGGAAGCTCTTCGGGAGTCTTGCCTGCGGCAGTCAGCTCCTGGTGGGTCTTGGCGGCGTTCTTCAGGGTCTGTGATGGAAATTCGGTTAAGGTTTTCACGGGATTCTCCTCGCTTCGCGTAATAATGCGGCAACTCTGTTTATGCTTTACCGCCGCACCCTGCAAACAAAAAAGCCCGGATAGCTCGCGCTACCCGGGCCTTAGATTGGATTTGGACCGAACCGCTATTAGAGCAGCTTGGCGCTCAGGATCGCCTGGATGGAGGTCGCGCTGAGCGTCGGGTTGCTGGGATAGATGTTCAGGTACGGGTTGAAGCTGACGTTGGGAGTGATGTCCCAGTTGATGCCAGGCTGGATGTCCTGGTCGTTGCTTTCAGCCGAGTCGTTGCTGATGAGGCCGCCGGCGCCGTACTTCTTGTGTGCCTGAACGAAGTCCCACCAGAGCGTCGCCTGAACCTTGGAGCTCAGCTGATACGTGGCGTTCGGGGCAACGTAGATGAAGAGCTCGTCCGGACGAGCCGAAAGCGTGCCCTCCGGCGAAAGCGTATTGTCCATGTTGTGGGCGTTGGCGCTGCTGAAGAAGTCATAACGAAGGTAGGAGTAGGTACCGACCGTCAGGCGGGTGCCCGGGACCTCGTAAGAGAGGATCTGGTTGGTGCGGAAGGCGGTGACCATGTTGTTTTGTTGAGAGGCATCGGTCAACGGAGCATAGGTACGGAGGTTGACGTCGAGATTCAGTCCGCTCCTATTGACTACCTTGTTGGCCTGGACCGTGAACCACGGATCAGACAGAGCCGCGTCCTGTTCGCGCGATGCTTTGATCTTGAAGCGGAAGTCGGGTCCGAGCACCAGATTCGGGCTCAGCTTGTAGCGGCCGGAGACCGTGCTATCGATGAGAAACCGGTGATCAGGATTCTGTTCGCCGTCAACAGTCGGGCTGACGGAGCTCATGTTATTCACAGCAGGACCTTTGAATTGGCCCCAGTAGCTGAGTGCGATCTTCTCTTTGAGGCCGCCGGTCACTTCGCTGGAGTTAGCGGTTGAAGTCGCGGTTGTGTTATCTGCAAGCGCGGCGCCGGCAAAAGCCAAGGCAACCAATTGCGCGTAAATGTATCCCCTCATACAAATCTCCTTATGAATGCTAATCTTCCCCTAGGTATGCGGCTCTGCGTTCCGCTCGGCGCGTTGTAGCAAGCCGCTTGCCAGGGATCAACTAACGATCTCGCGCACAAAAAGTCAATGACTTCAGGCGGCAAGTTATGGGAATAGTTAAGGAGATTGAAAAAAATGCTCGACCGAGGCGTGAAACCGTCAGGGTGACATTATGGCCCTGGGGCCAAACAAAACCCTGAAATACGGGTAATTCCTATGGTTTTTAACAAGATTAAGCGCCTCTTGCTGGGGCAGCCCTTGAGCAACCAGATGTTGGCCCATGAGAGGATTTCCAAGAGAAAGGCACTCGCCGTTCTCTCATCGGACGCTCTTTCGTCAGTCGCGTACGCGACCGAAGAAATTCTCATCCCGCTTGCAGCTTTCAGTATCGCGGCCACGAACTGGTCCCTGCCCATCGCGCTGGGGATCACGTTTCTTCTGACGATCGTCATTCTTTCGTATCGTCAGACGATCGATGCTTACCCAGGGGGCGGCGGCGCGTATCTCGTCGCGCGCGAGAACCTGGGCGTTCAGTTCGGGCTCGTCGCGGGCGCGGCCCTGCTCCTGGACTACATCCTCACGGTCGCCGTTTCGACCGCCGCCGGCGTCGAGAACATCGCGGCTGCGTTTCCCGCCTTGGCCATGCACAAAGAGTTGATCGGCGTCACGATCATCTTCGTGATCATGCTGCTGAACCTGCGCGGAGTGCAGGAGTCGGCCACGATCTTCGCGATCCCGACCTACATTTTCATTTTCTCGTTCCTCACCCTCGTCCTGGTCAGCTGCTGGCGTCTTTATACGGGCGAAGTCGTTCCCGTCGCGCCGATCATCCATGAATCCTATCCGGAAGCGCCGATCTTCCTTCTTCTTTATGCGTTTTCATCGGGATGCACGGCGCTCACGGGGGTCGAAGCGATCTCCAATGCGGTCCCGATGTTCAGGCCGGACCAGCAGCGCAACGCCAAGATCACGATGGTCTGGATGGGCGTGATCCTGGGCGGGCTCTTTCTCTCGATGACCTTTCTCTGTCACGTCTACGGAATCGTACCCAAGGAAGGGGAGACCGCGGTGTCGCTGCTCTCGCGCGCGGTGTTTGGCGGAAGCTGGATGTATTATCTTCTCCAGGGCGCGACGGCGATGATCCTCATCTTGGCGGCCAATACGAGCTACGCCGGATTTCCGCGGCTGTCCTCGCTTCTGGCCAAGGACCGTTACATGCCCCGGCAGCTGGCGAGCGTCGGCGATCGCCTGGTTTTCTCGAATGGCATCCTCGGCCTGAGCCTCTCGGCGATGCTTCTGATCGTCTTGTTCAAGGGCGACACCCACCACCTGATCCCGCTCTACGCGATTGGCGTCTTCCTCTCGTTCACGCTTTGCCAGGCAGGGATGGTCGTGCACCATCTCCGGCTCAAGGAGCCGGGCTGGCGCCGCTCGCTTGCCATCAACGCGATCGGGATGGTGACGACGTTTGTGGTTCTCACGGTCGTCGGGATGACCAAGTTCAGCCATGGGGCCTGGATGGTGATCATCGTGATCCCCCTGCTCGTGGTGCTCTTCAATCGGATTCACAAGCATTACCTGGCCGTCGGCAAGGAGCTCTCGCTCATCGACGAGACGCCGCCGGGCCGCCTGACGCCTTACAAGCAGACCGTGGTGGTGCCGATCTCGGGTATCCATCGCGGTGTCGTCGAGGCGCTCCGCTACGCGCTTTCGCTCTCGGATGACGTGCGGGCCGTATATGTCGAAATCGACCCGGAGACGACCGAGAGGATGCAGAAGGAATGGCTGCGCTGGGCGCACGAGGTGCCGTTTGTCGTGCTTCGGTCGCCGTACCGTTCGGTGATCCAACCGCTTCTCGAGTACATCGACGATATTGAGCAGGCCGTGTCTAGCGACATGATCACGGTAGTGATCCCGGAGTTCGTCACGGCCAAGTTGCGGCATCAGGTGCTTCATAACCAGACCGCGTTCTTGATCCGCACGGCGCTGCTCTTGCGGCAGAAGAAGGTTGTGACCAGCATTCGTTATCACCTCAAAGGAACTTGAGGCCCGGCGGGTTTTTGCGACAGTCCAGGCGTCGTCGAATGCGACAAATGCAGGGGGTGTGTCGACCTAACCCATTGAAAATACTTGGTTTAGCGAGTGGTCCCGACCTTGCTCTCTAGAGGCGCCATGGAGGTCTGTATATGAAAAAGCAGATGATCTTTTCGGTGATGAGTTTGGTCGCGCTGATCTCGATGTCCGAAGCCGCGTTCGCCGAGGACGCCCCGGCCGGAGCGCAGCAAAAAATCGAGCAGCGTCAGCAGAATCAGGAGAAGCGCATTCAGGATGGCGTGAAATCGGGCCAGATCACGCCTGTCGAAGCCCAGAAGCTCGAAGCGAAGGAGGCGAAGATCAAGCAAGTCGAGGCCACGGCGCTCGCGGACGGCAAGCTCGACAAGAAAGAGGCGCGCCATCTCAATAGAATGGAGAATCGCACCAGCCGCGAGATCCACCGCAAGAGGCACAACTCCGTGCACCAGTGAGCCTGCGCTCTCTCACTCCGGCGACGAGATTCGAAGGACCGCGAAGAGCAGGACAAGTCCGGCGAGGATCTGAGTGAGCTGAAGACTCGAACCCAGAAACAGGTAGTTGAGCGTCACGGCGCTGACCGGGAAGAGCAGCTCGATGAAGGTCGTGACGCTCGCGGGAGTGCGGGCCAATCCGTTGTAGTAGGCGATCATCGCGGCGAGACCCGGGATGAGGCTCATATAAAGAAGAGTCATCGCGAGCCGCGGCTGGGCGATGAGGGCTCCCACGGGGCTCTCCCGCCCGGCCGCGGCCGCGAGCGCCAGGAGAAAGCCGAGTCCGAAGGCGTAGCGCCAGAAGGTCGCGACCGCCGTCGGGACCGAGCCCAGGAGCGCGCGCGCGACCGTCGTCGCGATCCCCCAGATGGCGGCTGCGGAGAGCGCATAGATTATGCCCCGGGATGAGGGATCGAGCCCGCGCACGTGCGAGTAGAACTCGAGGTTCGGGAAGGTGAGAAAGAGCGCCGAGATCAGGGCCACGGGCGCCCAGACGTAGAAATGCCGCGCGGGCCGCTCGCCCAGGAAGGCGTAGGCCGTGAGCACGACGAGGATGGGCTGCAGCTTTTGGAGCAGGATCGCGACCGACGGGTTGAGCGTGCGGAAGCTCGCCGTGAAAAGCACGGTCGCCAGCGCCGAGGCGCCGGCGCCGACGAAGACCAGGCCCGCCCACTGCCGCGGGCGAAGCTGGAGCGCGCCCGATCCGTGTTTGAGCAGGATCCAGGGCAGGAGCACGAGCGTGCCGATGAGATGATCGATGCAGACGATCCAGGTCGGATCGAGCGCGCGGACGGCCGGTACGCGAAAGAGCGCGTCGGTCGCCCAGAGAATCGCAGCGAGGGCGACGAGCAGCGGTCCGGCCCAACCACCTGGCGGAGAGGACTTAGTTGCCACCGTCCCACCAGCGGATGAAGTTGCGCTTGGCTTGCTCGGCCATCAACGTTCGCGCGTCGTCGCGTTTGAGACCGACGACGCCGTCGAAATAGTTGGGATCGAAGAGCCCGAAGTGGATATTGGCCGGCTGGTAGTGCTTGGGGTCGCTGCTGGTGATGTGCCGCAGGAGCGCGCCGAGCGCCGTATGAGCGGGCGGAGCGGCGTGGGCCAGTCCGCGCACGCGTTGTTCGATGAAGATCGCGGCCAGCATCCCGCAGGCGGCCGATTCGAGATAGCCTTCGACGCCCGTGACCTGTCCCGCGAGATAGACCGAAGGGTGACCCTTGAGCGAGAGGTCAGAGCGCAGCACTTTGGGGCCGCAGACGTAGGTGTTGCGGTGGATGGAGCCCATGCGCAGGAACTCGGCTTTGTGAAGCGCCGGGATGAGCTTGAAGATGCGGCCCTGTTCGCCGTACTTGAGCTTGGTCTGGAAGCCCACCATGTTGTAGGCCGTGAGCGCGCGGTTCTCGGGCCGGAGCTGAACGACCGCGTGCGCGCGCTTGCCGGTCTTGGGATCGGTGAGGCCGACGGGCTTCATCGGGCCGAAACGCAGGCTCTCGCGGCCCGTGGCGGCGATCGCCTCGATCGGCTGGCAGCCTTGGAAGAACTTTTCCTTCTCGAAGGCTTTGGGCGGGACTTTTTCGCCCGCGATGAGCGCGTCGATGAAGGCGTTGTATTCTTCCTCGTTCATCGGGCAGTTGAGGTAGGCTTCTTCCTCGCCTTTGTCGTAACGGTTGGCGATGAACGAGCGGTCGCGGTCGACGGTGCTCGCGTCGATGATCGGCGCGATGGCGTCGTAGAAGTACAGGTCGTCTCCGCCGCCTGTCGCGCGTGCGAGCCAGGCGCTCAGCGCTTCGGAGGTGAGGGGGCCAGTCGCGAAGAGCGTGATACCGTCTTTGAACGGCTCGGTGATCTCGCCACCTTCGAATCGGATCTTGGGGTGCGAGCGCAGCGCCTGGGTGATGGCGGCTGAGAAAGCGTCGCGGTCGACGGCGAGCGCCTCGCCGCCTGGAACAGTCGTTGCCGCCGCGCTCTTGAGCACGAGCGAGCCGACTTCGGTCATCTCGGCTTTGAGCATGCCCGGAGCGGAGGTGGGGGCCTTGGATTTGAGCGAGTTGCTGCAAACGAGCTCGGCGCAGCCGTCGGTTTTGTGGGCCTCGGTGTTCTTCACGGGCCGCATTTCGTGGATCACGACCTCGATCCCGCGTTCGGCCAGGTAATGTGCGGCTTCGCTTCCGGCCAGACCGGCGCCCACGATGTGGACGACGGAGGTACTCCGACTTGATGACATGCCGCTCCTTTATCATAAGAGATCCGGTCATTAAACTAGGGAAGATGACCTTGGATGAAGCGCTCGACGATTATCTAGTTTCCTTGAGCCGGCTGAGGAAGCTGAGTCCTCATACGCTGCGAGCTTATGAGTCGGACTTGCGCGATTGGGTCGGAAGCATGGAAAAGGAAATGGGATTTCGGCAGCTTCGGGACCTCGACCGCGGCTTGGAACCGGGCCATCTCCGTGGCTACCTCGCCGATCGGATGGAGAAGCTCGAGCGCTCCTCGCTCAGCCGGAGGCTATCGGCGATCCGATCCTTTCTCAGATTCCTGCGCAGCGAGGGGCGGATCCATCGCGATATCGGGGTCCTGGTTCCCTCGCCCAAAGTGCAGCCCAAGCTTCCGCGCTTTTTCAAAATCGAAGAGGTGCGCGAGCTGATCGAGACTCCCGATGTCTCGACGGCGCTCGGCAGGCGCGATCGCGCGCTTTTCGAGTTGATCTACGGCGCCGGTCTGCGCGTAAGCGAGGCGGTATCGCTCGACTGGAGCTCCTTGGATCTGCAAGGAGCCTGGGTTCGTGTTCTCGGGAAGGGCTCCAAGGAAAGGACCGTCCCGTTTGGCGGCCCGGCAGCCCAAGCGCTCAAAGACTACCGCGATTCGCGCGAGCCGGAGCCCGCGCCGGGCGATCCGGTCTTCACCAACTACCAGGGGACTCGGCTGACCGCTCGAAGCGTCGCACGCATCTTGAACAAGCATCTGGTTCGGATGGCGGCATCGAAGAGTCTCTCGCCGCACGGCTTGCGCCATAGCTTTGCGACCCACCTCTTGTCGGCCGGCGCGGATCTGCGCTCCATCCAGGAAATGCTGGGGCATTCGAGGCTTACGACCACCCAGCGCTATACCCATGTCGACATCGGCGGCCTTCTGGAGGATTATCGGTCGAGCCATCCTCTCAACAAAAAGAAACAGATCTGATACGGACAAGGCTATAGTGAAAAAGCATGGATAGATTGGTCGACTTCCTCTTGAACTTCAACGGCTCCACGCCTCTATTCGTGATCTTCGGGATCTTGCTGGCTTGTGGGCTCGGGCTTCCCATCCCGGAAGACATCACTCTCTTCGCGGCGGGGGTCCTGGCCTATTACGGCATCGCCAATATCTGGCTGACGTTGGTCGTCTGTTTTTTCGGCGTCATGATCGGGGATTTCATCATCTTCTGGCTGGGCGCGACTTATGGGAAGAAGCTGACGCGTAAGTGGCTCTTTCATAAGCTGCTCCCCGACGACCGCCTGGCGATGGTCCAGGAACGCATCAAGAAGAAGGGTAATAAGCTGGTTTTCGCCGCCCGATTCATGCCGGGCCTGCGGGCTCCCGTCTTTTTCACCGCCGGAAGCTTGCATCTTCCCTATCGCGTTTTTCTCTTTTACGATGGTTTGGCGGCCCTGATCAGTGTGCCCGTGATCGTTGGAACGGTGTATTATCTCGGCGATTACATGGATAAAGTGATTCGGGTCATCCAGCGCGTGGAGCATGGGATCGTATTCGTGATCGCCGCCGTGGTCCTGGCAATGTTGGGGAAGTGGTACATCACGCATCGGAAGGTCTCCAAGGAATCGGGGGAAGTGGCTTGAGGACAATCGGTTTAATCATGATGGGCTTGATGGCGCTGCTTCAGCTCGCCTCGCCCGCATTCGCCAAGGACGAGGCGACGGAAAAGTGGTGCGCCGAGATCCGCACGACCGTCACGGCAATGAAGTGGAAGATGGACCCGTGCGTGGATGGCGTTGCATGGAAGCATGAGAAGACTTCCGTCGAAGGTCGCCCGCTCATGTACGCCGAATTCGGCGATCCCGCAGCCAAGCAGAACACCACCCTCATCCTCTCGGCCGTTCACGGGGACGAGATCACTCCTGTCTACCTGGGCTTTCAACTCGTCAACTGGCTCAAGGAACACTCGGGCGAGCTCAAGAACATGTATATCGTGGTTGCACCGCTCGTGAATCCGGATGGCTTCTTCCGCAAGCCGCGCACGCGCATGAACGCGAGAGGCGTGGACGTGAACCGCAACTTCGCCACGCGCGACTGGGAGACTGCCGCGCTCAAGACCTGGAAGGGACGGTTTCGTTCGGATCCGCGCCGATTTCCCGGATCCACCGCGAGATCGGAACCTGAAACCGTGTTTCAGGAAGAGCTGATCAAGAATATCCGCCCGCAGAAGGTGCTTTCGGTGCACGCGCCGCTGAACTTCATGGATTACGACGGCCCGAACAATCTGTCGCTCAAGCGGTTTCCGAAGGAATACGTCCAGGAGTGTTTGAAGCTTCGTACGCGGCTGAAGGCGACCTCGAGCGGTTTTTTCACGGGGTCTCTCGGAAATTTCGCGGGCAACGAGCTCGGGATCCCGACGATCACGTTGGAGTTGCCGACCGCCGACCCTCGCCAGGCGGAAACCTACTGGAAGAAGTTCAATACCGGCATCCGCACGATGATTGAATACGTCGTGCCCTCCGTCGACATCAAGACCTAGGAAGATGTGAGGGGGGCACTGAACGCTCAACTCAGGCAAGGCTGCGTGGAGCGCTGCCCGGGCTGTCGGCATCGGGAGATGAGCGCCGATGAGAGCGAGGCCCAAAAGAGC
>FTBH01000053.1_pt1 | contig 66090 bp, 63 predicted proteins | sample 1639321 | NCBI WGS metagenome assembly FTBH01 (sample SAMEA3914864, study PRJEB12502) | metagenome | biome: forest; material: soil | place: USA | collected 2012-03-12 | depth 0.3 m
CGCCAGCCCCGAGCGAGTCGCCAGCCCCGAGCGAGTCGCCAGCCCCGAGCGAGTCACCCGCCCCGAGCGAATCACCGGAACCAACCATGACTCCGGTGCCGTCGAGCTCGCCTAGCGCCTCGCCCGCGCCGAGCGCTTCGACCAGCAACTTGCCTTGATTGCGGCTACGCTTCGTCCATCGCTTGGCGGGTGTCGAGTCCTTCGACACCCGTCCTAGCGCATATCAGGCATCGACCGATGGCATTCGCTTGCATTCTACCCGCTTAGGGCATGAAAAGAGCTTCGTCATCCAGCCGCAAGATCCCAGGGTTAGCAGCGGGTTTCCTCTGTCTTGCCGCTTCGACTTTATCGTGGGCGATGCAGTTTCCGGAGCTCCCTAAGAATCTGCGCGACCATCCCGGGACTGAAGCGGCGTTTCGTTACGCCAAGATCCGCCCATTCAACTTCGAATTTCGGCATGAAGACGCCTTCGAGATCCGCACCTACGTTCCACTTCCGCGCTCGCTCAAGCCGCGAGTGGAGGGCATCCGTCGAATTCTCGTCGAATCCGCGGAAATGGCGGGCGTACTTTGGCGAGACGGCATCGTGTCTCAAGCCGGAGTCCCGACGATCGCCGGCCGCCGAGTCAAAGTTAAAGAAATGAAAGTCTCGGGATCGATCCTCGAGACTCTCAGCTTCAAATTGGATCTCGATCAGGAGCGCGCCAAGCAGGTACTCCCCGCCTACCTCGCGAGGATCGAACGCGTCGAGGAGCTCGCCAAGGCGGGCGAATTTCTCCATGCGCAGGAAGAGATGCGGAACCCGCACTTTCTGGAAGGCACTTCGTTCTCGCTCGATCCCGCGACAAAGGAGCGAGTGATCGAGCTTGACGACCTCTCCAACGAAGCTCGTTTCGAAACCGCATACCGTCCGGTGGCGGCATCGATGCACGCGGGCTTTCATTCCGCATTCGGGGATCCCGTCGTGGTGGCCCCGCGGATCCAAGTTCGACTGCAGGACGGAAGCCTGACCTCGCTCGAAGCTCTCGCCGAGACGGGACATCCCGTGGCCAAGAAAGCCGCGTGGATCCACTTCTTAGGTTGCGTGGAAGAGTATCTGCACGTCGCGCAGGCGATCAAAGAGGTGACTGGCGACTGGTGCTATCTGAGTCGCCTCATGTCCAAGCCGGATTTCCATTCGCACCAATCCAGCCCCGAGGGAATCGCCAAAGTCCTGAACTACCTCTCCGTCCACGTCCCACGCCATCGCATCGACGACGCCTATGAGCCTTTCGAAGCCGATATCTATGCCCGATGGATCGAGCGTTTCGGGCGAGACCAAATCCCCGTTCGCATGGGCGCCCGCAACCATCCGGTCAGACTGCTCGTCGACGAAGCCTATCCGGTCTCAGCCGACAGCGGGCGTTAATTAATGGTCGGGGCAGCAGGATTCGAACCTGCGACCCCTTGCACCCCATGCAAGTGCGCTAGCCAGGCTGCGCTATGCCCCGACCTTAAACTGCTGAAATCATAGAGCTTTCTGTTAAAAAGCCAGCTGACTCAGCGGTACATTCTTGATTACCCAAATTGAGCCGCTTTTACAACCGTTTACGCTACATTCAGACCATGAACCCGAAGCCGCTTGAGCTTCTCGCAACCGCGACCTTCATCCTGGCCGTCCTTCATACCTTTATAATAGGCCGATTTCAGTCCCTCGGCGCGCGCTACCCCAAAGGCTCGCTCCCCGAGATCGCCTTCCATTATATGGGCGAGGTCGAGGTCGTCTTCGGGCTCTGGGCCGGGATCTTCATCCTCGGTTATGCGCTTCTGGAGGGGACCGCCCCTGCCATCGAGTACCTCTCCACCCGGGAGTTCACCGAGCCACTCTTTGTTTTCGCGATCATGACGGTCGCGGCCACTCGTCCGATCCTCCGCTTCGCCCGAAACACGATCTTCGCGGTCGGTAGCCTGTCACCCATGTCCTCCGCGCTCTCCATCTTTGTGACGACCCTGATCGCCGGCCCACTTCTCGGAAGTCTCATCACCGAGCCCGCGGCGATGACGATCACGGCGCTGATCCTGCGCGAGCATTTCTTCAGAACGGCGGCGTCGGACCGTTTCAAGTACGCGACCCTGGCCGCGCTCTTCGTCAACATCTCGATCGGCGGCGTGCTCACCCATTTCGCCGCGCCGCCGGTGCTGATGGTCGCGGAGCACTGGGGCTGGGACACGATCTTCATGCTCAAGACCTTCGGCGTCCGCGCGGCTCTCGCAATCTGCGCGAACGCGAGCCTCACGGCCTTTCTGCTACGCAAGGAGATCACGCGGGTCTTCTCCGCCGACGAAACGTCAAACGAAAGCCCGGTCCCCGCATGGCTTACGGGAGTCCATCTCGCCTTCCTGGCCCTGATCGTGCTGAGCGCGCATCATGCGGTCGTCTTCATCCCGCTTCTGCTTCTCTTCGTCGGCGTCGCCGCGATCACGCGCGAGTACCAGAGCGAGCTTCGGATCCAAGCAAGCCTCCTGGTCGGCCTCTTTCTCGCGGGACTCATCGTCCTCGGCGGTCCGCAGAGATGGTGGCTCGAGCCCGTGATCCACGGCCTCAGCGACGCCGCGCTCTTTGTCGGCGCGACCGCGCTGACTGCCATCACCGACAACGCGGCGATCACCTACCTCGGCTCGCAGGTCGAGGGCGCGACCGCCTCCTTCAAGTTCGCGCTCGTTGCGGGCGCGGTCGCCGGCGGCGGGCTCACGGTCATCGCCAACGCGCCTAATCCTGCCGGCTACTCGATTCTACAAGACCGCTTCGGAAGCGGCGGGATCCGTCCGCTCGGCCTGCTGGTCGCCGCGCTCACTCCGACGGCCATCGCGATGGCCGCTCTTTGGATCGGCCACTGACGCCCGGCAAGAGATCTGCATCAGGTCTCAGGCATGGCTTCAAAACTCATCACGACGCTGGATGGCTCGAACTTCCTCGTGGCAGCCGCTTCAGGTGACCTGGTTCAAGATCCCGATCACGTTACTGGATTTTTCTACCGCGACATGCGCCACCTCTCCCGATGGCGCCTGCTCATCAACGGCGCGGAGCCGCAGGTCCTGTCGTGCGACGACCTCGAGTATTACTTCTCGCAACACTTCCTCGCGCCTCGCACGGGCACGATCTACGAGAACCCCTACCTCTCGGTCGCCCGCCGCCGCTACCTGGGCGACGGCTTCGTCGAGGAGATCGAGCTTCAGAACCATTTGCCGAAGCCGGTCGACGTGACGGTCGAGCTCGAGTTCGGCTGCGATTTCGCCGATCTCTTCGAGGTCAAAAACTCGCTCAAGAAGAAAGGCGAGCTCTATCAGAAGAAACAGGGAAACGAGCTGATCCTGGGATACCGGCGCGAGGATTTCGTTCGCGAAACCATCCTTCGCTGCGACTCGAACGGCGAGCTCTCCGAAGGCCGCCTCAAGCTGCCGCTCTCCCTCAAGGCCAAGGAGAAAAAAATCGTCACTCTCGAGGTCATACCGGTCTCGGACCAGATCACCGCCAAGCCCAAGTACTCGCGCTCCGGGACTGAGGCTAAGCCCAACATCCGCACGGACTTCAAAGATTGGATGCTCTCGGCCCCTAAAGTCGAATGCAGCCTGGACGCGATCAATCGGCTCTACCGCAAGAGCCTGAGCGATCTCGCCGCGCTCCGCTTCTACCCGGATCCGGTGAACCTGCCCCAAGACTCGATCCCGGCGGCCGGGCTCCCCTGGTTCATGGCGATGTTCGGCCGCGACAGCTTGATCACGAGCTATCAGACCCTGCCTTTCGTTCCCGAGCTTTCGGCGACCACGCTTCGGACGCTGGCGCGGTTCCAAGGCAAGGAGGTCAACGCGTTCCGTGACGAGGAGCCCGGCAAGATCCCGCACGAGCTTCGTTTCGGCGAGCTGACCGTCTTCAAGGAGTGGCCGCAGTCGCCCTACTACGGCTCGGCCGACTCGACTGCGCTCTTTCTCATCCTGCTTGACGAGTACGAGCGCTGGACCGGGGATCGCGCGCTGATCCGTTCGCTCGAGCCTAACGCGGTCGCCGCACTCGACTGGATCGATCGGTACGGCGACCGCGATGGCGACGGCTTCGTCGAGTACATGCGAGCGCTCGACACCGGTCTCGACAACCAGTGCTGGAAGGACTCCTGGAACTCGATCCTGTTTTCAGACGGTCGCGTCGCCGAAGCTCCCCGCGCCACCTGCGAGATCCAAGGCTATACCTACGACGCCAAGGTCCGCTGCGCGCGCCTCGCCCGCGAGGTCTGGAACAACCCCAAACTCGCCGAAGAGCTCGAAGCACAAGCGGAGAAGCTTAAAGCCCGCTTCAACGAGGCGTTCTGGATCCCTGAGAAGGGGTACTACGCGCTCGCGCTCGATAAGCACAAAACTCGAGTCGACAGTCTCACCTCGAACGTCGGTCACCTGCTCTGGTCGGGAATCGTTCCCAACGACCGCGCGGAGAGGATCCGAGATCTGCTGATGAGCCCCAAACTCTTCTCCGGCTGGGGGATCCGAACCATGAGCACGGACGACCGGGGATACAATCCCATCGAGTACCACAACGGCACGGTCTGGCCCCACGACGCCTCGATCATCGCGCAAGGACTCGCGCAATACGGTTTTCGCAAAGAGGCATCGTCGCTCTGCACCTCCACGCTCGCCGCCGGCGCGTTCTTCAACTACCGACTGCCCGAAGTCTTCGCGGGTTTCGAGCGGGGCGAAACCGAGTTTCCGGTCGAATATCCCACCGCCTCCAGTCCGCAGGCCTGGGCCACGGGCACGACCTTCCTGGCTCTTCGGACGATCCTGGGCCTGGAGGCGCGGGACGGAAAGCTGATCGACAGCCCCTCCCTGACTGAGCACATCTCCTATCTTTCGATCCAAGGGATCAAGGGCCCCTGGGGTTCGCGGGACATCAAAGGAGTCCGCGACGCAGCCGGCTCCGAAGACGCGCTGAAACTCAAATTCTTCATGGAAAGAAGCGAGAAGCTCGCAAGGAAGAAACGGGCCGGTTGATCAATAAACGAAGCGCATACCGAGCCCGAAACTGAAGTTGCCGACACTCGGGAGATCATAGACGCCGAACTTCTCCTTATACCTGAACCTGAGATTGAAGCAGCTCGAGACGTCGTAGGCGACATACCCTTCCGGAAGAATCGTGATCGGAAAGCGCGGGCCCGTCGCTCTTTTCGTCTGCACGGAGGAAACAGGAGCCCAGCGCCTGACCGGCGCCAGCTTGACCTCGGGCTGCATCAACCCGCTGAGCGGAATCATCAGCGATGCCAGCAGCGCCCTCATGAGATCGTCACTTCGATCTCGGAGGTGTTATTGCTCCGATTGACCTCGGGAAACGTCCCATCCGGATTGACGGTGATCTGAAGGATGTATTTGCCCGGCGGAACGCCAGTCACATCCAGCCACTGGCAATCCAGCGAGTTGTCGTACGCATCCTCCCAGCCCGGAGAAAGCCCCTGGTTATCGCAATCATACTGGGCATCGAGAGCTGACGGGCTGATCTGATTCATGTCGATCAGGCAAAAACCCTGCTTGCGCCCGACCACCTCCGCGCCGTTGACCCGAACCGTCGCGCGCGTGACCGGATCGAGCAGTTTGTAGAGCATGATGTTCTTAAGATGATAGTGATTGTGGCAGGCGCTGTACTCGAAGAGCGGATTGTTCTCGGGACTCCCCAGATAAAGCGGCCCGGTCCCGACGTTCTGGATGTTGCCGTCAAATCGAAGGAGCTTTCGCCTGCCGATTCCCGCCAGACATCCCTCGACGACGGCGCAGCTATCGGGCTTGAAGTCTTCCTCGGTGACATGCGCGGAGCTGAGAGCGGCAGCCTCGTTGACTCTCAGGTCATAACCCTCGTTGGATTGCGTGGCGGGGCCGAGATCCGAGAAAACGAGATCCTGCTTGAGAACCATCGCGCCCTGAGCGCTCGAAATCGCCGCGATTTCGTCGCGCCCCATCCCTCGGCTGTAGCGCATATACCGCGAGCCCGTATCGCAAGACTCCATGCAATGATCCGATCCCGGCGAGCTGGCCGAAGAGCAATAGGCCGTGCACGCGGCCGAATCGGCCGGGATATCCGCCTCGATGCGCATGCTCTCGATGCGGTCGCTCGTGACCGAATCCACCGTGCACGCGGGGAGCGTCAGCGACGCGGCCTGCGTCAGATCGAAAGCGACGTCATAATGTCCGTCGTCCTGCGGGGCACTCTCGCGCGAGACCACTGCACCCATGTGGGGATCGCTTCTCGAGCAACCGTTTCGGCCCTGAGAAAACAAATCGGATCCTTGGATGGTCAGACGAAAACGAATCGCCTGAACCGCGATCGGAGTCCCATCAGCCAGCGTCGCCTTGCCGGAGAGCGCGAGGCCGACGACCGGGGCCAACGCGGACTGTTGGGCGGCACCCTGCTGCGAGTCGCACGCCGGCACGAACACCGCCAAGAGAAAGGCCCCGATTCCCAGGCTGATCCACCGCAGCCGATTCAGAGACATGGAGCGTACCGGAGCAAATTCCGGACCTCCAATTGCATCTGCCCGGGCCATGGAAAAGGTGATTCGAGTTCGACTCAAGCTGCTCGTCATCGCGGTGACAACCCTGCTCCTGCACGCGGGATGCAATGACAGCGGCGTCAGTCGCGCCTTGCCATCCTCAAGACAGGCCCCAGGACAGAGCGCCTGCCAGTTTGTCGAGCAAGGCTGGGGTCCGACCGGCACCGTGCCTTTGCAAGTCGACGTAGTCGCCACCGGCTTGGAAGTGCCATGGAGCCTGGCGTTTCTTCCCGGCGGCGATTGGCTGGTCACGGAGCGCGCTGGCGCGATTCGACTCATTCGAGGCGGCGTCCCCGTCCCGAAGGCAGTGGCTGAAGTCAGCACCGCCGAAGGTGGCGAAGGCGGTCTTCTCGGCTTGGCGCTGCATCCTCAGTTCGCCGCCAATCGCCTCTTTTTCGTTTACTACACGACCGATAAAAACGGAGAAACGGTCAATCGCCTGGAGCGCTTCAAGCTTTCCGAAGACCACCTCAGCGCCGTCTCCGATCGCGTCCTCATCGACGGGATCCCGGCCGGCTCATTTCACGACGGAGGCCGGATCAAATTCGGTCCCGACGGGATGCTTTACGTCGGCACAGGGGACGGTCGGGAGTCCGAGCGGGCGCAGGACCCGGCGTCACTCAACGGCAAGTTGCTTCGAGTCGATCCCGAAAGCGGCACGCCTTCCGTCTTCGCGCTCGGGGTCCGTAATCTCGAAGCCTTTGACTGGATCAACCCGGACCTCATCATCGCCGCGGATCACGGCCCGACCGGCGAATTCGGGCTTCAAGGACTCGACGAAGTCAGCTTCGTCACGAACGGAGCCAACCTAGGTTGGCCCAAGATCACGGGCTGCCAGACAGGCGAAGGGCTCGTGACGCCTGCGATCTCCTGGAAAGAAGCGTTTCCACCCGGAGGCGGCGCCATCTATACGGGTGACGCCATTCCGGATTTCAAAGGCAACTTCATGGTCGGCGCGCTCGGGATGGAAGACGGAAGCGCGCGGCAGCTGCATCGCTTTGTCCTTGACCCCGTCAACCGGACAATCACGCTCCATGAGGCCTATCTCGCCGGCGAATACGGAAGGCTTCGCGACGTGGTGCAAGGGCCCGACGGCGCGCTCTATGTCACCACAAGCAACTGCGACACCCGCGGCGAGTGCCCGGAGCGCAAGGACGTCATCCTGCGGATCTCCAAGCGATGAGCTTTTACATGGAGCGCTTCTTGCTTCACTTGGTCGTCGAAATCCAATCCCCCAAACTCAGGAGAACTTCCCATGCGTATCGCTACCTATGCAGCCTTTCTGTCCATTGCCGCCCTTTCCGTCCTCGCTCGCGCGGACGAGCAGGCGGCCAAGCAGCCCAGCAAGATGAAAGAAGAGATCATGGCTTTCAAGGCCGCCTGTAAGTCCGATATCGACAAACTCTGCTCCGACATCAAGCCAGGCGAAGGCCGAGTCGCCGCTTGCCTCAAATCCAAGGAAAACGAGCTCTCGAGCGAGTGCACCCAAGCCAGGAGCAACCTCAAAGCGAAGGTCGAAGCCCGCATGAACAAGGCTGAGCTCGCCCTCCGCAAGAACTGCGGCAGCGACGTTCAGAAGTTCTGCTCCAACGTCCCGAGCGGCGGAGGCAAAATCATGGAGTGCTTGGGCGAGCACACCTCCGACCTCACGAACTCGTGCAAGTCCTTCCAGTCCAAGGTCGCCGAAAAGGCGGCCAAGTACATGGGCTGATGATCGAGTCTCTAGGGCCCCGCATCCGCGGGGCCTTTTCTTTTTATGCAGCGAAGGGCGCGGACATTGCAGCTCTTGGCAGCATGTCATCCTACCTCAAGAAATCATTGCCGGTGGCTGCGATCCTCGCGGCCTGGATCGTCGGTTCGTGCTCATCTTCGGGAGTGAAGAGCAACACGGACGCGCAAGTCGACCTGACCCACTACAAGACTTATCGCTGGATCGGGCCTGACGAGGCGCAAACGCTGCGCCTGGACAATCCGAAGATCGACTACTTGAGCGGGATCAGCACGATCAAGCGGATTCCGGAGCAGGAAAACGTCGTGCGAGTCCAAACCGAAAGCGAGCTCGGCAACAGGGGCTATACGCAGGCCTCGGTCCATCAGACACCCGATTTTTACGTGACCTATTATCTCAAGGCCAAAGACCAGGATTGGGTCAGCAGCTGGTCAGGCTCCACGCCGAGCATCGACAACGTGCCGGTCGTCATCTTTCCCGGATTCGATCGCGCGCAGGCGCGGGACTTCCACGACGGTATCGTCTACATGACCATCTACGACGCCAAGTCGAGGCAGCCCGCCTGGACCGGCAAGATGGACTTCACGGCCACCTCCTCGCCTGCGACCGAATCCGAGGTCAGGGCGGCGGTGGGACAGCTTCTCGAGGGATTCAAGAAGTCCGCGTAGGCCTACGCGGCCTTTTTCCCGAAGCCGTGCGACTGATCGCGCGTCCTCGCCATCCTTCGGCGCGTGATGCGATTGACCGGCCCTCGGATCAGCGCGTAAGGAATCATGGCGAGCACGAACGCTATCACTAGCGACTCGATCGGATAGAACGCCTTGAACACGACGACCTGGTAGATCAGATCGATCGCGACCGCGATCAAGAAGATCTTGGAAGTCGACGCGACCCATTCGCGAACCAAAGTCCGCCGGGCTGCGGGCTCCTGCATGGCATTAATCAGAAAAGGGGGCCTGCCGGCACGAGCGTCATCCCTACCGGATTTGACGCCAGCGACGATCGACATCATCGGCTGTAGGATAAACCGAAAAGCCATCGGCCCCTCGGGTCGAGAAAACAGATGCTCCGTGAACTGCTGTATGGAGTTCGGCATAGGCTACGCTTTTGCAAGGGCCCTGCCTGTGTCGAGGCTCAAACCCCACGGCTTGTCAGTCCTCTTTGCCGCGTCCAAAGCGATGATCCGGGACCGTTGTCATGGATTGGGTGCCGCGTTGTCCTACTTCGCGCTGCTGGCCATCCCCTCCTTCGTCGCCGTCACTTTCTCGATGACATCCCTGGTTTTCGGAGAAGAAATCATCCGCGATCAGCTTCTGCCTTTCCTGCACCAGCGCCTGGACCCTTGGGAGTCCGAGCTCCTCAAATACCTTGTGACGCAGTATAAGCAGTTCGACTGGAGCGACCTGTCAACCAATCTTCTGGGCCTCGCCGCGTTTATTTTCGGAGCGACCGAGTTCACGATCCAACTCAAGGATTCGCTCGAGACCGTCTGGGGCAAGCGCACCCAGGAGACCACTTTCAAAGAGTACTTCTCCGATTTATTCAAAGGCTTCGCGATCGCGATCCTGATTGCCGCCTATTTTTTCGTCTCTGTCGGCGCTCGGATCTGGACTCGCGAGAGAGTCCTGGCCGTGCTTCCGATCCCCTTCTTCGATTATTTATACTCCGGAATCCTCGTCATGGTCCTGAGCGCGTTCCTCTTCAAGTACTTCGCGAGATCCAATCTCCGCTGGCGGCATGTCTGGTCCGGAGCATTCTTCACCGCGCTCTTCTGCGAGCTGGGACGCCTGGCCGTCGCGAGATATCTCGCGCGCGAAGAGGTCGCCGGGCTGAGCGGCTCCGGAGGGTCGATCATGATCTTTCTCGCCTGGTCCTTCTACTTCAGCCAGATCTTCTTGTTCGGCGCGCAGATCACGCGCGCGCTCCAACGCGACCGAGAGGGGCTGCCGCTCTACGAGAGAGTCGAATTCGTACCGGAGAGAGCGGCATGAGGCTCGGCGCGCTTCCAATAGCCATGACCCTGGTGACACTCATCCTGCCCGCCTGCGCCGGAAGCACGCCCATGCGGACTCAGGAAGCCGGGATCAGCGCGGGACAAGAGGATAAGAGCGGCAAGAAGGACGAAGATGAGAGCGGAAAAATCTCGCGCGCGCAGCTTCAAGACGCGCTGATCCGCTACCAAGCTTCGTTCTCGGAGAGCCTGCGCGAGAGCTTCAGGCCACTCGACACTTCATCGGACCCGAAAATAAGGACCCAGGCGGTCCGAAGCCGTCTCAACTACGTCTCCTCGAGCCTTGATATCGTTCTCGGCGCGATACCTGAGGCCAATCTTCTCGACATGGTGGCCTTCATCGAGCTCTCGCGCGACGCCTACTCCGGCTACTGGTTACCCAAGGTCTACGGAAAAAAAGGCGAAAAAGTGCTGCAGGCCTTCAATAGCGCGGACGAGAGCATCTGGGCGATCGCGGCAAAGATCCTCTCGCCGGAGCAGATGAACCTGCTCCACGAGATCCTCGCCAAGTGGCGAGACGACCATAAGGGCCAAATCGCGGTAGAGGGCGTCCGACTCACCCAATTCTCCGCGGTCACCGGCGAGCGGGCGAGCGAGCTTCAAAACTCCGTCTCGGGCCTGCTCTCCCAGGTCACGCACGCGACCCACGCCGCGGACCAGGCCGTCTTGCTGGGCGAGCGCTCCTTGCGCTACGCCGAGATGCTGCCGTTCCTGGCGCGGATGCAGGCTCGCGCCGGCGTTACCGACGTAGCGGAGTCGGGGTTCGACGTCCTGGAAAGACTCGTCGAGATCTATCCGCAGCTCAAGGATCCCAACCAAATCCTCGAGCAATCGGCGGAGCTCGCCCGAGTCGGCGGCGCGGCTCTCAAAGAGGGCGCGATCGTCACCCAGCAGCTTCGCGAGATCCTCGATCTCATGTACCGAAACCGCACCCCCGAGTTCTCGAAACTCCGAAACGAGATGATCACGGGGGTCATCCGGATCATGCAGGAATACAACCGCGCGCTCGCCTCGCCGGTTCACGCGCAGACGATCCAGCAGATCAACGGCCTGGCCGAGCGCATGAAGTCCACGACCGACGCCCTCTTGATCCACGCCACGCTGGCGCTCATGGCGGTCATCCTCTTCGCCGCGCTCTCCTTCGTCCTCGCGCGAATCCTCTTCACGCTTTGGCGCGACCGCCATCTCGCCCATCAGGCAACCGACGATCGCACGCGCGGAGGTCGCGCGGCATAATCGCTGGTGCGGTAGTAGCCAAGCTAGCCCAGCTCGGTTTAGAATCAGGGATCCATGGAAGGAACCCGGAAGTACCTCATCTTCGGCGCTGGCGTCGCGACCGGCGCGCTCTTGTTCGCGGGCGCAGTCCGGCTCGACGGTGAGCAAGAGCGGGCGATTGAACGCTGGATCTCCGGAAAACCGAGCGCGCGAACGGATCGGATCGTCTCCACTCAAGCGCAGGCAAGCGCGCCAAGTTCCGCGCAAGAAGGCATCCCACACGACGTCCGCCTGCCCGCTCCATCCTCGATTCCTGCGCCGGTGCTCGAAGCATGGCTCAAGACCCTGCCGTACGACCTCCTCAGACAGGTGCAATGGGCTCAGGAGTCGGCGCTCTACAAACTGGTCTCCGATCGTTATCCACGCCCCAAGGATACCGAGCTCGAAGCTCATCAGACCGAATTCTACGAAGCTGTCCGATCCCGCGGAGACCGCCCCGGCGCCTGGATCGGTGAGAGCTCCATCTCGGCAGGTGGAAAGAACTTCGATCTCACCTTCTTCTTCAGGCTCTTCGACGGCGGTGCGGATTGGAACGCCCCTCTGGATTTGTCCGCCAAGAAACCCGACACCCTCTGCGCCTTTGTCGCGATTTATGCGCGCGGGGATGGCCAAGCCTTTTCGACCATGAACAGCAACTGCGACGTCGGCATCACTCATGTGCGCGACGGCTGGTATGTAAGCGCCAACTGGCGCATCGACGCCATCGAGAAATCCTACTTCTCTTACGCATTTGCTTTCCCGCCAATCCAGACGTCGGGCGCGACCTTCGAGCTCTTCGGCAAGGATTACAAATGGACGACTGCGTCCTCGATCAACTGGCAGCAGACCAGCGAAGAAGAGTTCAAGGAGCGCCAAGCCAAGCTCAACTCGGAACTCTCCAAAACCGAGTAGCGGGCCGAAAATCCCCAATCATTCCAACCGGCACTTCATGCGCAAAACGCGCGCCGCGGCGGACTAGCCAACTTAGGAAACTTCGATCTAGGATCGGAGCCTCATGAGCATCGCGCGCAAACTCATCCCATTTTTAGCCGGCGTCCTCGTGGGCATGGCATTGCTCGCGGGCGGCACGCGGGCGCCCGTGATCTCGAGGTGGTTGGAGCGCGAACCAAGATCGAGCGCGACCAACGACTGCATCTCGGCCTCGAGCGCCCATGCCGAGAATGCGACCGCCGAAAATGCGCCGGCTCGAGACCTTGCGGACGCTAAAACTCCAGCCGTACATCCCTCAGCGCTCCCGCCCGCCGAGCTGGACACCTGGCTCAGGACCTTGCCGCTCGATACGATCAGGCGGGCCTACTGGGATCAGGGCACTTCGCTAGACGATAAGATCGCTGAGAAATTTCCTAAAACTAAACCCGAGGGGTGGGAAAAGCTTCGCGCAGAGTCTTTCCAGGCTCTCCGTGCTTATGGTGATCAGCAAAGTTATTGGATGGCGGAAACCTCGATTACCGTCGGGGGAAAATCTCTTGATCTGACACTGTTCTTCTACATTTCATCCGTCGGTTCTTCGGAACTGACTGATCTCTCGAAGTTCGATCCAAAAAGCGATCTACTTTATTATTGGACTAATATTTATTGGTGGGACGACGACAAGCTCCAGCTCGCAACCGGCCTAGCCTCCGCGGTGAACCTGGTTCGGACTCGCGGGAAGTGGTTTATCACGGATAAATGGAGCAATGGGCAGATCGAGAAATCCTACTCGGCCTACGCCATGACCTTTCCGCCATTCGAAACGACCGACGCGAGCTTTGAGCTCTTAGGCACGGCCGACTCTCAGTGGACGAATGGTCCCGCGCTCAACTGGCGGCCGCTGACCAAAGAAGAATACGACGACGAAGTCAGCAAGTTCAACGGCTGAGGATTAAACCGAAGCCACCAGCCGCGCGAGCGCCGCGCGCACCTTGGCGGGGCGGAGGATCTCGGTGACCTTCGAGTCGATGATCTCGTAGTTGAGGTCGTCCTTGAGGATCGCCTGAACGAGCATGCTGTGAAGCTCATGGCCCGCGCGATGGAGGCGGAAATGACCTTGCATCGGGATGCCCGCGAGCTTGAAATCGCCGAGCGCGTCGAGCACCTTGTGGCGGACGAACTCATCGGGATGGCGCAGGCCTTCGGGATTGAGCACGCGGCCCGAATCCATGACGACGGCGTTCTCGAGTGAGCCGCCGCGGGCGAGGCCCATGCGCTTGAGCGCCTCGACTTCATGGAGGAAGCCGAAGGTGCGGGCGTCAGCGAGGCTGGAAAATTCGGTCTGGCCTTCGATGTAATGGAACTGCTGGAAGCCGATGGCCGGGTGATCGAAATCAACCGAGGCCTGGATCTCGAACTTGCTCGAAGGCTCGGCGACGGCCCACTTCTCAGCGACCTTCACCTCGACGCGGCGGCGAATCGCCAGAAGAGGACGGGTCTGAAGCTGGGTCTGGATGCCGACCTTTTCGATGGCTTCGACGAAGGCCTTGGAGCTGCCGTCGAGGATCGGGATCTCGGGCGCGTTGACTTCGACGATGACGTTATCGATGCCCAGGCCCTGAAGCGCGGCCATCAGGTGTTCAACCGTGCTGATCGTGACCTTGCCGCGGCCCAGGGTGGTCGCCATGCGGGTGTCGACGACGTTCTTGTAATGGGCGGAAATCTCGGGAGCGCCCTCGAGGTCGGCGCGGACGAAAGTCACGCCGTGACCGGGGCGAGCCGGCTTGATCCGAAGCTGGACCGTCTTGCCAGAATGGAGCCCGATTCCTTCCAATGAAATCGTGTCTCTGATCGTTCGTTGAAAATTCATCCTGAGTCTCTCTGCTGTATCTTCGTTTACGTACCGAGCCCCTAAAGAGCAAGGGGTATGCCCAGCGTGTAAAAATCGACCGGAATTGGAGGACTAATAATCCGCATTCCAGAAATATCAGTTAAATCAATGGCTAACATATCAGACTCGATGCGTCAACAAAAACACCCAGGGATGCCTCAGAGGAAATTCTATAGTGATCTTGTGTGCTTTCAGTCACAGGTCCTGAGTCGGAGTGTGATCTAAATGAGACACAGCCGAAATAAAGGGCCGCCCGAAGTGTTCGTACGCCAGCCGGGTCGCCATGCGTCCGCGAGGGGTTCTTTGAAGCAAACCCTCCTGAATCAGGTAGGGCTCGTAGACGTCTTCGAGCGTATCCCGCTCTTCTCCCAGTGCCGAAGAGAGCGTCTCGATCCCCACCGGCCCCCCATCGAACTTGTCGATGATCGTGAGCAGGAGCTTTCGGTCCATGGGATCGAGGCCCCGGGCATCGACCTCAAAGAGGGCGAGCGCCGCGGCCGAAGTCTCGCGGTCGATCTGCGTGCCTTTGACCTGAGCGTAGTCGCGGACGCGCTTCAGAAGCCGGTTCGCGATGCGAGGCGTGCCTCGCGAGCGCTTCGCGATCTCATTGCAGCCGGTCGGGTCGATCTCGAAACCCAGAAGCTGCGCCGAGCGGCGGATGATCTTCTCGAGCTCCTCGACCGGATAAAAATCGAGCCTGAGTTGCACGCCGAAGCGATCGCGAAGCGGGCTCGAGAGCAGGCCCGAGCGCGTGGTCGCGCCGACGAGCGTGAAGCGAGGCAGATCGATCCGAAGCGTCCGGGCGCCGGGTCCCTGACCGATGATGATGTCGAGCTTGTAGTCTTCCATCGCGCCGTAGAGCACTTCTTCGATGGTCTTCTGCAGACGATGGATCTCGTCGATGAAGAGCACGTCGCCCGGCTGCAGATTGGTCAGGATCGCGGCCAAATCGCCCTTCTTGTCGACGTTCGGGCCGGTGACCGTGTGGATCTGCGTGCCCATCTCATGCGCGATGATGTGCGCGAGCGTCGTCTTGCCAAGACCCGGCGGTCCCGACAGTAGCACGTGATCGAGAGCGTCCTTGCGCTGCCTTGCGGCCTGCATGAAGAGCGAGAGATTGTCCTTGAGCTTGCGCTGGCCCACGTACTCATCGAGGAAGGAAGGCCTCAGGTTCTTGTCGAGGCCGTGCTCGTGGGAGCGCGCGCTTTCCACAGGCGGCAGCTCGGGGCTGACATTCCTTTCGTTTTTTTCCATTTACCTGAGCTCCTTCAGCGCCGAGCGGATCAGCTCCTCGGCCGTGCGCGGCTTGTCGCTCTCGGCAGCCAAGCGCTTAAGAAGCGTCGAGGCGTCGCCTTCGCGGTAACCCAATCCCACGAGCGCGTCGAGCGCATCGAGATAGCCCGAGGTCGCGGGCTTGGCGCCCACGTCGCGCGCGCTCGCGCCCGCCGGAGCCGTGGCCGACGATGTCTTGAAAGTCCCGCCGGCGAGCTTCTTGCGAAGCGGATCAGCGAGCTCGAGCACCATGCGCTCGGCGGTCTTCTTGCCGATCCCCGGAGTCTTGGTCAGACGCGCGGTATCGCCTTCGATGATGGCGCGGATCAGATCGTCGGGGTTCATGCCCGAGACGATCGCGAGCGCACCCTTTGGCCCGATGCCGTTGACGCCCAGGAGCGTGAGAAAGAGATCCTTCTCAGCCTTGGTCGTGAATCCGAAGAGATCGAGCGCGTCCTCGCGCACATGCGTATAAACGAAGAGCTCGACCTGCGCGCCCGCGGCGAGCAGCCCGTAGGCTGCACTCTGAGGAATGCTCACCGAATAGCCGATCGAGCCTTCGCCGTTGGCGCCCATGGGGAGAGCGACCAGCAGCTTGCCGTCCGCGACGTCGAGAATTCTTCCCTTCAAATATCCAATCACTTCACGGGCTCCTTCAAAATCTTGTGTGCGACGGCTTCGGCGAGAGTCATACGGGACTTCTTACGTCCCGCGCCCGCGGACTTCAAGGTCTGCTCAAATTTAGCCTGAGCCGTACCCGAGCCGCGCATCTGATGCGCGTGACAGATCGCGACTGCCAAGCCGTCGGAGGCGTCGGCCGTCTCGAAGTGGACCTGGCTGCCGATGAGCAGCTTGACCATCTGAGCGACCTGCTTTTTGTCGGCGCCGCCGTGGCCGACGACCGCCAGCTTGATCTCGCTGGCGCTGTACTCGACGATCTCGAGCCCGTGGATCATGCCCGAGAGGATCGTCGCCCCGCGCGCTTGTCCAAGCTTGAGCGCCGAAACCGCGTTCTTGGCGAAGAACACCCGCTCAACGACCATCACGTCGGGCTTGTGCGCGGCAATCACCTCACTGAGCTTTTCGTGGATCTTAAGCAGGCGAACCTCGAGCGGAATCACCGCCTTGCCGCCCGTATTGGAGAGCCGAAGCGTCCCGTGAGCGACGTGGCGAAGCGTGTTTCCGATCAGATCCACGCAACCGAACCCCGTCAGACGGGATCCGGGATCGACGCCTAAAATACGCACGAAGCCCCCATGGCCGGATTGAACCAGTTTAGGACTCAAAAATCCACCCGACAGCTCAATATGTTATTTTACCTCTATGAGACGCTGGCTTCCGGGCCTTGTCATCCTCGCGCTATGGATAGCCGTTCTAGCCTACCGCACGAACGGCCATCTCCTCGCACATAGCCCCTTCGATCAGCACACCCGCCAAGCGCTCGCCTGGCTGTCAGGCAAATATTGGCTTCAAAACACACCGCAATGGCTCGAAGTCGTCCTCCAAGCCCTGAAGGGCGTCCCCCGCGAGCTGGTCAGCTTTCCGCCCGTTCCCACTCTCATGGAGCTACCTTGGGCACTGCTCTTCGGCCGCTACACCCCAAACTCCCTCGTGATGCTGATCACGACCTGGCTCGCGCTCTTGATCGTGGCAAGCGTCGCGATGAGGGCGGGTAGCTCGCCATGGCGCGCCTGGCTTTTAAGTCTCGGTTTTTTCTGGGGCACTCAGATATTTTACCTCTCCCTCGATGCCCAGGTTTGGCACCAGGGCCACCTTTACGGGATATTCTTCGCGATCTCAGGGCTGGCTCTCGCTTCGTCAGGTTCGCAACGGTATCCCGGGACCAGGGCCGCGCTCGCCGGCTTCCTGATCGCCCTGGCCGCAGGCTGCAGGCCGTTTGATCTCGCGGCCTCCGCATATGGGCTTTATCTGCTTCTCGCGACAGCCCCGAAGGAAAGGCGCGCTCGTTTGGCCGCGGCCTTTGCGGCAGGACTCGCGATCCCCTTGGCAGCCATGGGTTGGTACAACTGGCTCCGCTTCGGTGAACCCTGGGAATTCGGGCACAGGTATCTGCCCTGGTCGTTACAGCTGCCCAAGGGTCTTTTCCATCCCATCTATCTCAGGCGCAATCTTTGGTACGCATTCATCAACCTGAATATGGACGGAAGAGGAACCAGCCTGTTCCTAACCGCTCCGTTCTTAGTGTTCGCCTTCGCGTCGCTTTTCCGTAAAGGTGCCCCCCGCCTCGAACGCATCACAGCTCTCGGCGCTGTCTCGGTCATCTTTCTGATCCAGCTCTTTCACGAGTCCAACGGCTGGTTTCAGTTCGGATACCGCTACAGCGTGGATGTTATCCCAGTGCTTGCGATCTTCGCGGCGCGAAACCTTATGACCCCGGGGACCTCGCCGACATGGACACGCTTCGCTTTCGGGATCGCAGCCTTATCGGTCCTGGTCAATTTCTACGGCGCCTATTGGTTTTACAGGCTGCCTCATCAGTAGAGAGCGACTTCCGCTACCCGATCGCCTTGTCGTACAACCGGTAAACCTTGCTGCGCTCGCCACACATGCGCTCGAGCGCCTTGTTCATCGGCACGTTGTCCTCGAGAATCCAGGAGGCTTCGCCGAGCGGGTAGCCGCGGGCGGGGCCGCGTTTGATGTACTCGGTGTAAAGAACGGGCCCGATGCCGAGCTCGACGTAAGCTTTCTTGATCCCAAGCGTGAGCACTCGCGCGCGCGTGATCGTCTTGCGGCGGAAGGGACCCTTGAGGTTCCAGAGCAGCTTGAAGATCCCGAAGGGCAGAAGCTTGCCGTCGCGAATCTTGTGGAAGACCTGGTTCACGTCGGGCAAACAGAGCCCAAATCCCACGGGCTTGCCCTTGACCTCGGCGATCAGGAGCAGCTCCGGGTCCATGATCATCTTCATGTCCTTGGCCATGTGTCGGAATTCGACCTCGTCCATCGGAACGAAGCCCCAGTTCTTCTCCCAGGCGTCGTTATAGATCTCGAGGACGGTCGCGATCTCCTGGTCGAACTTGCTCATGTCGGCAGTCCGGAGCGTGATGTTGCCGCGCGCTTTGATCCGCTCGACCTGCGCGTAGAGCTTCTCCTGGAACTTGGAGCGCTCGTGATGGATATTGTAGGCAAGCAAGTCCTTGGACTTGGCGAGGCCCCAGTTCTCCAGCAGCTTGCCGTAGTACTTGGGATTGTAGGTCATCATCACGAAAGCCGGGTCGTCGAAGCCTTCGACGAGCAGGCCGCATTCGTGATTCGTGCTCGGGTTCATCGGCCCGCGAAGGGTCTTCATCGCCTTGGATTTGCCCCAGCGGGCGACTTCGTCCAAGAGCGCGTTGGCGACCATTTGGTCGTCAATCGACTCAAAGAAGCCGAAGAATGCGGTCTTCTCCTCATGAAACTCGTTATGGCGGTCGTCGACCACGCCGACGACGCGACCCACGCACTTACCGTCGCGATAGGCAAGCACGGGATGCATGACGGCATGGCGGAAGAACGGGTTCTTGCGCACGTCGAGCAGGTCGCGCACGGCGATCCGAAGCGGCGGGACCCAGATCGGATCGTCCTTATAGATATCCCAGGCGAGCTGGATGAACTGATCCCAGTCGGCTTTACTCTCGACCGGCTTGAGCGTCACTCCCGCCGAGGTAGCCATTACGCGTTGAGGGGAACGCCAAAGTGATGGGCCGCGAGAGCAGCGAGCTCCGCCTGCCGCGAGTTATTGCCGATGATGCCGAACTCGCGTCCGAGCTTCTCGAGGACTTCGAGCGCGAGGCTGAGCTCTTCCTGCGTGTGGATCGCCATGTAACTCGTGCGGATGAGCGCGCAGCCCTCGGGCACGGCCGGACGCACGACCGGAGTCGCGAAGACGCCGAGCTCATAGAGCTTTTGCGTGAAGGCGAACGCCGTCTCGTCGTTGCCGATGAGAAGCGGGATGATCGGCGTGTGGCTATTGAGCGTGTTGTAGCCCATCGCGCGCAGGCTCTTGTCCATGAAGCGCGCGTTCTTCCAGAGATTGGCCAGGTGCTCAGGTTCGTTCTCGACGATGTTGATGCACTCGAGAACGGTGGCGGCCGCCGTGGGCGGCATCGCCGCGCTGAAGATGAAGGGACGCGCCTTGTGCTTGATGTACTCGATCACGTCGCGCTCGCCGGCGACGAAGCCGCCGATGGAGGCGAAGGACTTCGAGAACGTGCCCATCACCAGGTCGATGTCCTTGATGAGGTAGTTGCCCTGGGCGTCCTTGAAGTGAAATCCCGTGCCTTCGCCGCGGGGGCCGAGCACGCCGAGGGCGTGGGCGTCGTCGATGTAGAGACGGCAGTCGTATTCCTTGGCCAGCTCGATCGCGCGCGGAAGGTTGAAGATATCGCCCGACATGGAGAACACGCCGTCGGCGACGATCATCGCGCCTTCGTACTTGTCGCGCGTCATCTTGAGCACGCGCTCGAGGTCTTCCATGTTGTTGTGGCGGAACTTGAGCGTGTCGCCGATGGAGACGCGCGTGCCCTCGAGGATCGAGGCATGGTTCTCGCGGTCGCAATAAATGACGTCGGAGCGGCCCATGATCGAGGAGAGCGCGCCCTGGTTGGAAAGAAAGCCGGTGGCGAAAACCAAAGCCGCTTCCTTGCCGACGAACTTGGCGAGGCGGACTTCGAGCTCTTCGTGGATGGCGAGGTTGCCGTTGAGGAAGCGCGAGCCCGTGCAGCCGGTCCCGTACTGGTCGACGGCGCGCTTGGCGGCTTCGCGGACGCGGGGGTGATGCGTCAGGCCGAGGTAGTTATTGGAGCCGATCATGACTCGCCGCTTGCCGTGCGTCACGACGGAGGAGCCGATCGTCGACTCGATCGGACGAAAGAACGGATAGAGGCCGGCCGCTTTAACCTTCTTGGCGTCTTCGAACTCGTAACATTTCTTAAAAAGGTCCGCTCTCTTATGGGAGGGGGAGGACGACCTCGACCGCATGGGTCCTACTGTACCCGGCTCAACTGAATTTTGCATAGAAAAACCAACTAGTAGCATCAGCTACTGTCGATTTCAATGATGTAAGACTTCTGTAAGAATTTGGCCTCAAGTTTATAACGCGATGCGCCGATAGGTTGTCATCGACGGCAATCCTACGGCGACCCCTGGCGCAACCTGGGTCACCCAGGACCTTCTCGGCAGAAGGGCGTTTGTCGGTGCTACCCAAGGTCAGTTCAGCCCTCTCAGTGCTGATCTCTCCCATCACCTCCTCCAATAGCCAGAGCGCGAACCAAGCCTCTCAGGAGAAGCAGGTCTTTGACCGCTTCAAGGCCAAGGACCAAGGAAAGAACGGGAAGAAAGAACAACAGCCGAAGACAGGTGAGAAGGAACAGGAAGAAGGATCCGACCTCGCCCAGGTCATCCCGCTCGTCCCGGAGAAAGCACTCGCCTCTGAAAAGGCACTCGTCGCGCCGACTCCCCCCACTGCGACCGGTTTCAGCGTGGCTCACGCCTTCGTGCAATTGCTCGGGATGTTCGGGCAGCAGAGCCGCGTGTTCGCGCAATGGCTCGGCAATCGGGCCTACCAGAATGCTTCCTCCCAGAAGAGAGGATCGAAGTTCCAACGCGGGGCAATGCTGGATACGCGGGTCGAATAGCCCCAAAAATCACTTGAACCGAACGGCTTGCGGGCGGACGATTCTGGCCATGAAAACCAGAAACGTGTTCGGTGTGTTGGCGATCATTTTTGGACTGGCGGGCATTTCCGAAGCGAAGGCCGAAGGCTTTAAGAGCGTAGGCCTCCTGGATACTCCCCGTGTGGCGCCCACGGGCTCGCTCCTTCCAAACGGAAAGGTCCTCATTGCAGGCGGAACGAACATCGGCGAGAGGATGCTCAATTCTGCCGAGATCTACGATCCCAAGACCGGAACGTTCACCCTCACGGGGCCCATGTCCAGAAGACGCACTTCGCACACCGCTACATTGCTCGCGAGCGGTAAAGTCCTGGTCGTTGGCGGCGCGAACTGGAACGGCCCGGACGGGGTCGCTGAGCTCTATGACCCCGCGACCGGAACTTTCGCCACGACCGGAGCCCTTCAGATCAATCGGCGCGCTCACACGGCAACCCTTCTCCAGGACGGGCGAGTCCTGATCGCCGGCGGCATTCGCGACGGAAACAAGGAAGCAGCCGAAGCCGAGATCTACGATCCCGCGTCCGGCACGTTCGGCTTGACCGGCTCGATGGTCGTCCCGCGCGACGGACATGCGGCGGCACTCCTCAACGACGGACGCGTGCTCTTTGTCGGACAAGCCGTCAATTTCGGTGGCGGCGACAGCGCCGAGATCTACGACCCGAAAACCGGCAAGTTCGAGCTCACCGGATCGCTCATTCACCCGATGGCGCTGAGCGACGGCACGCAAGCCCTAACCCTCGTTGACGGGCGCGTCCTCGCGATCGGCGGCACTTTTTACGGGCAGGAAATCGATCCCCGAACCGAAGCCGAAGTCTACGATCCCAAGACCGGTCACTTCACCGTGCTTACGTCGCTGCCCAATGCGCAGGCCGAATCAGCGCTCAGCCTCCTTCCGGACGGGACGGTGCTCTTCTCGGGCGGCGAAAACAGCCAGACCTATCCTGACGGAAACTATCTTTCGACCGGAAAGATCCTCGATCCTTCGACCGGCACGTTCAGGATGGTTCCAGGCTACCTATCGATGCCTCGTACGTACATCACCCCGGTTTCGCTTCCCGACGGTAGCGTTCTCCTGGTGGGTGGAATCACCGGGACTGACACGATCGATGTTTCACAGAGCGTCGATCTCTATCTAAACTGACCTAAGCCCCAAACCCGCCCTTGAGCGGCTCGCCGCCGATCACGTGCGCATGGATATGGAACACCGTCTGGCCGGCGTCGGGCCCCGTGTTGAGCACGAGCCTGAAGCCACCGGGCAGGAGCCCCTGCTCGCGCGCGACGAGCGTCGCCGTCTCGATCAGTTCCCCGACCAGCTCCGTGCGGTGCTTGCCCTGAAGCGGAAACGCGTCCTCCAACGAGGCGACGTGCTCCTTGGGCATCACAAGAAAATGCTTCTTGGCATGCGGCTGGATATCGACGATCGCGAAGAAATTCGCGCTCTCATGAACCCGGGTCGAGGGGATCTCGCCCCGATTGATCTTGCAGAAAATGCAGGCAGCTTCGGTCGCCATCAGCTGATCCTTTCGATATCGGCGCCGAGAGAGCGGAGCTTCTTCTCCATATCCTCGTAGCCGCGGTCCAGGTGGTAAATGCGGTTCACTTCGGTCTCGCCGCTCGCGCAGAGCCCCGCGATGACGAGGCTCGCGCTCGCCCGAAGATCGGTCGCCATGAGCGGCGCGCCTTTCAGGCCGCTCGTGCCCCGCACGACGGCGGTATTGCCCTTGATCGTGATGTCGGCGCCGAGGCGCGCGAGCTCGGGCACGTGCATGAAACGGTTCTCGAAGATCGTCTCAGTGAGGATCGACGTGCCCTCGGCCACGATCATGGCCGCCATGAACTGCGCCTGCATATCCGTCGGAAACCCCGGAAACGGAAGCGTCGTCACGTCCGTGCCGCGCGGCCGCCCCTTCGATGCGAGCGTGATCGCGTTCGACTCGCGCGTGATGATCGCGCCCGACTCCTCGAACTTGACGAGCACGGCCTCGAGCGTCTCGGGCGCGATGCCCTCGACTCGCACCTTGCCGCCGGTCGCGAACGCGGCGGCGAGAAAAGTCCCGGATTCGATGCGATCGCCCATGATGGCGTGATCGCAGCCATGAAGCTGGTCCTTGCCCTGGATCCGGATCGTCTCGGTACCGTCGCCCTCGATCTGCGCGCCCATCCCCCGCAACGCCTCCGCGAGATCAACGATCTCGGGCTCCTTGGCGCAGTTCTCGAGAACCGACTCGCCCTGAGCGAGTGTGGCCGCCATCATGACGTTCTCGGTCGCGCCGACGCTCGGGAACTCAAAGCGCACGCGATCGCCCTTCAGGCGCTTGGCCGTCGCCGTGACGTAGCCACCTTCGAGCTCGATTTTGGCGCCCAGCTTCTCAAGACCCGTCAGATGAAAGTTGATCGGGCGCGCGCCGATGGCGCAGCCCCCGGGCAAGCTGACCTTGGCCTTGCCGAGCCGGGCGAGAAGCGGGCCCAGCACGACGACCGACGCGCGCATCGTGCGGACGAGATCATAGGGCGCCTCATGCGAAAGGATGTTCTTGGCGCGAAGCGAGACCTCGGAGCCGGTCAGAGTCTTGGGGGTTTCTACCCCCATCTGTGAGAGCAGCTTGAGCGTCGTGCGGATGTCCTGAAGCTTGGGCACGCGCGAGAAGCGGCACTCCCCCTCCGTCAACAACGAAGCAAAGAGAATCGGAAGCGCGGCGTTCTTCGCGCCGCCAGCCTGGACCGTTCCGTTGAGAGTTTTTCCGCCTCTGATCCTGATTTTATCCATTCTGATTTAAGTCCCTATTTCAAAATCGCGACAAGTACGCGATCGCGTCCATTCAAGTCTTTGAGAAGTTTCGGCTCCCGCCAGCCCGGACGCTCAAAAAGAGTTAATATCACGAACGCGCGCTCCGACGGCAATTCCAAAAAGACGGGCGCGCCGGGCTTGAGCGCGCGATCGGCCTTGAGCGCGATCTCGCGATAAAAATGGAGCGCGTCCTCGGGCGGCGCGAAAAGCGCCTCATGCGGCTCCTGGTCGCGGACCTCGGCGTCGAGCTCCTCGTCGCCACCTTCTTTGACGACATAAGGCGGGTTGGAGATCAAAAAATCCGCGCGCTCGCCTCCCAGCGCGGCGACGAGCGGCTCGAGCACCTCGAGCGCGGTCGCGGGCTTTACGCGCCGAAGCCGCGAGGCGCCTTCTCCTCCGGCGCCGCCGGCTCCCAAGATCCGCCGCGCGTTGGACTCGGCGACGGCCGCGGCCGCGTCGCTCCATTCGCTCGCCAGCATCTCGAGCCGCGGCAGGCGGGCGAGGAGCTCGATCGAGAGGATCCCGCTACCCAATCCCACCTCGAGCCCGCGGCTCGGGGGCGCGGCGCTCGCGCGCGCGGCACCCAAGTGCTCGAGCGCGACGGCGGCCAGGATCTCGGTCTCGGGGCGCGGGACGAGGACGGCGGGGCTGACTTCATACTCGTGCTCGAGAAAAAACTGGGTGCCCGTCAGATGCTGGAGAATCTTGCCGCCCGCGCGCGAGGAGGCCATCGAGAGCACGCGCCCGCCGACGCGATCGCCGATGGGCTCGCCGAGCCTCGAGTAAAGATCGATGCGCCGGAGCTCGCCCAGACCCGCCTGGCGATAAGCGGCCGCGACGATGAGCTCGGCTTCGGCGTCGACGCTGCCGCGGCGGACGAGCGCCGGCGAGCGCGCGAGAAACTGTTTGGCCGCCGAGAGCGCTTCGCCCAGCGTCTTGGGCAGCTCGCGGGCGAGCGCCATGGGCGTCAGCCCCCCATGCCTTGGGCTTTGAGCGTCTCCATCTGATGGTGCGCCTGGAGGCCGTTGATGATCTCGTCGATCTTGCCTTCCATGACGTCATCGAGCTGATAGAGCGTGAGCCCGATTCGATGATCGGTCAGACGGCCTTGCGGAAAGTTGTAGGTGCGGATTCGCTCGCTGCGATCGCCCGTGCCGACCATCGCCATGCGCGCGTCCTTTTGCTGCTTGGCGTGCTTCTCAAGTTCGAGGTCGAGCAGGCGCGAGCGCAGGATCTTCATCGCCTTGTCCTTGTTCTTGAGCTGCGAGCGCTCGTCCTGGCAGACGACGACCAGGCCCGAAGGATTGTGCGTGATGCGCACGGCGGAGTCGGTCGTGTTGACGCCTTGGCCGCCGGCGCCGCCTGAGCGGAACACGTCGATGCGCAGATCCGTCGGATTGATGCTCACGTCAACGTCCTCGGCCTCGGGCATGACGGCCACGGTAACCGTCGAGGTATGGATGCGTCCCTGCGCCTCAGTTGCCGGCACGCGCTGCACGCGATGAACGCCGCCTTCGAACTTGAGCCGTTGGTAAACGTTGGTGCCCTGCACTTCGGCGATGATTTCCTTGAAGCCGCCCAGGCCCGTCGGGTTGGCCGAGAGGATGTCGACCTTCCAACCCTGGCGCTCGAGGTATCGCTGATAAAGGCGAAAAAGCTCGCCGACAAAGAGCGCCGCCTCGTCCCCGCCCGCGCCCGCGCGGACTTCGAAGACCACGTTCTTGTGATCGTTCGGGTCCTTCGGGAGGAGGTGGATCTGCAGCTTGCGTTTGCTGTCCTCGAGCTCTGGCTCGAGCTGCTTGAGCTCCTCCTTGGCCATCGCCGAAATCTCGGCGTCCTTTTCGCGCAGAAGCTCGTTATTGGACGCGATGTCGCCGACGAGCTTCTTGTAGCGATTGTACTCGGCTACGAGCTCCTGCAGCCCGGCATGCTCGCGCGAGAGGCGGCGGAACTCGTCCGGGCGGGCGGCCAATTCGGGGTCAGCAAGACGGCTTTCGATCTCTTTGAAGCGGGCCTCGACGGCCTCCAACTTATCGAACATTTATAGCCTATACTTCCGGGAACTCGGCCACGCGCGCGGCGACCAGGCCGATTTCGGCGAGCGAGGCGAACTCCAGCTCGTCCACGGGCTTCGCGACGGCCGTCTTCTCGAGCAGCAGGCACTGGCGGAGCGAAGCGAGCGCGATCTCGAGCTGGCTGTCGTCCGGCTCGCGGGTCGTCAGGTTCTGAAGGACCATGCCCGGCCAGATCATCGACTTGAAGATCGGGTTATCCATGCGGCAGGCGCACATCTTGATGAACTCGTACGCCAGGCCCGCTACCGGCAGCATGAGACCGATCTTCACGAGAATCATGAGCAGGTGATTGACGATCGGGACCGGCGAGAGCTGAGTGAGCCCGAAGAGCGGGAAAACGGCGCTGAAAACCAGCACGCTGATGACGACGAGAAAGAGCAGGAAGCTCGTCCCGCAGCGTGGATGGAGCGTCGTATGCCGGCGGGCATTTTCGACCGTCAGCTCCTCGCCCGCCTCGAAGGCGTAAATCGATTTGTGTTCGGCGCCGTGGTACTGGAACACGCGGTGGATGTCCTTGAGCTTGCCGATCAGGGTGACGTAGGTCAGCAAGATGATCATCTTCAGCACGCCGTCCAGGAGATGGAAGAGCGGGCTTTGCACGGTGATGCCGAGGCCGGATTCGCTCGTCGCGACCGCCGTCAGGAAATGCGGAAGCGCGACGAATAGCCCCATGCCCAGAATGAAAGCCGAAGCGATCGAACCTGCGATCGCCCAGAAGGAGAGCGGCTCGCCCTTCTCTTCTTCGCTCGAGGCGACATTGGCCGAGTAGCTCAGGGCATCGATCCCCTGGACCATGGACTCGACCAGCATGACGACACCGCGAAGGACCGGTTTCTTGAGGAGCGGGTACTTCTGAGCGACGCTTTGGTAAGGGCGGTGCTTGATGACGATCTTGCCGTTCGGTTTACGAACGGCGACGGAGACGAAATTCGGCGAGCGCATCATCACGCCTTCGATGACTGCCTGTCCGCCGATGCTAGTGAATTTAGGAGCTTCGATTCCGTTCGTCATGGGATTGGGCCCCATCTTAGAGTAATGACTCGGAAATAAAAAGGCCCGAAGAAGCGAACGCCTCTTCAGGCCCTGAAAACAGATGAATCTCGGAACAGGTGAGAAGAATTACTTCTTCTTGTACTTGTTCAGGAAGCGCTCGACGCGGCCTTCGGTGTCCATGAGCTTGGACTTGCCCGTGTAGAACGGGTGGCAGTTCGAGCAGACTTCGATCTTGATGTTCTCCTTGGTCGCGCGGGTCTCGATGACGTTGCCGCATGCGCAGGAGACGGTCGTTTCGTTGTAAACAGGGTGAATAGCGTCTTTCATTATAGCCTCCTCGCTTCGCGAGGTTACGGCCAGAGCCCCTTTCGCCTTGTCGCTTCGCGACTGGCGAAATTCCTCCTGGCCGGGCCGCTCGCGCGGCCTGTTAATTCTGGAGTGGTTCGAAATACTGAACTTATGGAGTGAAGTCAAGGGGACGCAATACTTGACTATTTTTATACTGATTCAATAGACGAACGGAACGAGCGCCCTGACCTCTTGCTTGAAGCGCTGGTACTCATCACCAAACTGCTGGGACAAAAGCGCCTCTTCTCGTCGGATTTTGATCAGGTAAGCGCCAACCATGATTAGAAAGCCAATCGAGGCGGCCGCAGTCCCGGCAGTAATCGCGCTGCCCAGGGCACCGGTCAAAAACCCAGTATAAAGAGGGTGTCTCACCAGCCGGTAAGGGCCGGTTCGGATCAAGCGATGACCTTCCTTGAGAGTGATAATCCCGCTCCAATAGCGGCCGAGGTGGATCCGCCCCCAGACAGAAAATGACAGTCCGATAGCAGTGATCACAACTCCCACCCAGCCGGCTAATTCGGAGCTCAGGCCAGGCCTCCCGAAAATCAGAGTGAACCCCAGAAAAAGCGGCACGAGATGCTGAAGGCGGACGAAAGCTCCTTCGGACACCTGGGTTCTCTGGACGTTTCGCGCGGCGATCAGCCAGTAGATCGCCCAGGCGATCCAAAGCCAGGAGTTGAGCTGCAAGAGTTGATCAGTTCTCAATCGCGGAGAGCTCGGTCGCCTGTGATTGGCCTTCGGCGCCGCCGTCCTTACTCAGCTCCGCCAGGACCTCGAGCAAGCCATCGATCTGCTCGCGGGTGTGGTTCGCGTTCATGATGAACCGGAGGCGTGCCTTGCCGCGCGGAACGGCGGGGAATTTGACCGGATCCACGTGATAGCCGTGCTGATGGAGGGCCGTCGTGAAGGCGTCACAGCGCTCCTCGCTACCCAGCAGGACCGGTATGATCGGGGTCTGCGTCGAAGTGACGCGGTAACCTAGCTCCTGGATCTTTTTGGCAAAATAAGCCTGATTTTCCCAAAGTCTGCGGCGGCGTTCGGGCTCCTCGACAACCATATCGAGGGCTTCGCGGACAGCGTAAGCCTGATCCACCGGCAACGTCGAGGTGAAGCCGTAGGCCGAGCAGGTCACGCGCAAGACTTCGCCGATGTAGCTTTCGGTCGCGATGAACCCACCGATCGAACCATAGGCTTTGCTCAGCGTGCCCATGTGGATCAGCCTCGGGCTGTAGCACCCGAAATGCTCGGAGATCCCTCCGCCGTTGGCGCCCAGGACGCCGGAGCCATGGGCGTCGTCGACGTAAACGAAGGCGTCGTAGCGCTCCGCCAGCTCGATGAGCTCGGGCAAGGGCGCGATATCGCCGTCCTGGCTGAAAACGCCGTCGGTGACGATGATTTTGACCTCATGTTCGGACTTCTTGAGCTGGGACTCGAGGTGGTTGAGATCGAGATGCCGGTAGCAATATTTGTCGGCCTCGGACACCCGGATCCCTTCGCGAATGCTCATGTGGTTGAACTCGTCGGAGAAATACGCGTACTTGTACTTGCGGCTCGGCCTGAAACCGTAAGCCCTGCAGAGCGACGCGGTCCGGGGAAGCGAACCCAAGACCCCGATGTTGGTCAGGTAACCCGTCGCGAAAAGCAGCGAGCATTCCTTCTTCTTGAGCTTCGAGAGCCGGTCTTCGACTTCACGGTAGATCTCGAGGTCCCCGCCCAAAAGGCGCGATTCGCAGTTGCCAACGCCAAAACGCGTGAGACCTTCCTGCGCGGCCCGGATCATCCTCGGGCTCGTCATCAGGGACAGGTAGTTATTGGTGCTGAAGGAAACGAAGCGCCGCCCCTCCATCTCGAACGTCGGATCAGGAAGGCTTTGGACAGAAATGATCTTATGTTGGGAGCAGAGCTGGCTTCGCCACGCGCCGATCTCGTGGAACTCACGCATGCCGGCTTCCTCCGATACAGATAATGGATTCTCTGTATCTTACTCTAATCCTGGCCGAAATCTATCGACTTTCGAAGTTGTAGCGAACAAGCCGTTCGGTTATCAGCCGCCGCCGCTCATCATTTTGATGAATTCTTCGTTGGTCTTGGACTTGGAGACCTTGTCGAGCAGGAACTCCATGGCATCGACGGTGTTCATCGGATGCAGGACCTTGCGGAGGATCCAGAGGCGATTGAGGATGTCCTTGGGGATGAGCATCTCTTCCTTGCGGGTGGCGGACTTGTTGATGTCCAGGCAGGGAAAGATGCGTTTTTCCATCAGCTTGCGGTCGAGATGGATCTCGGAGTTACCGGTACCCTTGAACTCTTCGAAGATGACTTCGTCCATGCGCGAGCCGGTTTCGACGAGCGCGGTGGAGATGATCGTGAGCGAGCCGCCTTCTTCGATGTTACGTGCTGCGCCGAAGAAGCGCTTGGGCTTGTGGAGGGCGTTCGAGTCCACGCCGCCCGAGAGGATCTTGCCCGAGGGAGGAACCACCGAGTTGTAGGCGCGGGCGAGACGCGTGATGGAGTCGAGCAGGATGACGACGTCATACTTGTTCTCGACGAGGCGCTTGGCCTTCTCGATGACCATCTCGGCGACCTGCACGTGGCGCGAGGCCTGCTCGTCGAAGGTCGAGCTGACGACTTCGCCTTTGACCGAACGCTGCATATCCGTGACTTCTTCGGGACGCTCGTCGATCAGCAGCACGATGAGTTTGATCTCGGGGTGATTGGACGTGATCGCGTTGGCGATGTCCTGCATCAGCACCGTCTTGCCGGCACGCGGAGGCGCGACGATCAGGCAGCGCTGGCCCTTGCCGAGCGGCACCATCATGTCGATCACGCGCGTAGCGTAATTGTTGGGCTGGTACTCGAGATTGATGCGCTTGTTGGGATAGAGCGGCGTGAGGTTGTCGAAGAGAACCTTCTCGGCGTTCTGCTCGGGAGTTTGAAAATTGACCTGCTCGACCTTGAGAAGTGCAAAGTAACGCTCGCCCTCTTTCGGCGCGCGGACCGAGCCGCTGACCGTGTCGCCCGTGCGCAGCCCGAAGCGTCGGATCTGGGACGGTGAAACGTAAACATCGTCCGGGCCCGGCAAGTAGTTGTAATCCGGGGCGCGGAGAAATCCGAAGCCGTCCGGCAGGCATTCGAGCACGCCATCTGCAAAGATGTGCTCATCCTTCTCGGCCTTCTTCTGAAGGACGGCGAAGATCAGGTCCTGCTTACGCAGGCCGGCCGCGTTCTCGATGCCGAGCTCTTTGCCCATGTCGACGAGGTCAGCGATCTTTTTCTCTTTCAGTTCCCTGAGATGCATGAGGGTCCTCTACTCTTCTCTTTTATAAAGGATAAATTGTCTTGGGTTGAGAGTGGGGGTTGAACTGGGGGGCGCACTCTGGAGTTAACAACGTTCGGGGTGCGAGTCAAAGACTAACCGGCAATTTTGACCTATTCCACGATGTCCTGACTCCACCTATTATTACAGATATGCGCAAAACCGTCCTCATCCTTTTTCTGGTCCTGCTGGCTGGAGCCGCCTTTTTCGGCGGACGGATCGCGCTTTTCGCCTTCCAGCCCAGCCGCCCCGGGGCGCAGGAGCCCGTGATCGTCGAGGTTCGCAAAGGCCAAGGCCCCTCGGAAGTCACAAAAATGCTTACCCAAGGCGGGGCGATCTCGGATCCCGAGACTTTCCAGCTCGTCGGCAGGATCGGACGCCAGTGGAAGCGCATCCGCGCGGGCGAATACCAAGTCACCGCCGGCATGAGCCCGATGCAGATCTTCGGCGTCCTGGCCTCCGGGATCAGCATCAAGCATCCGATCACGGTCCGCGAAGGCGAGAACATTTTTGAAGTCGCCGCCGACATGGAAGCCAAGAAGCTGGTTTCAAAAGAAGAATTTCTGAAGCTTTGCCACGACCCGCGCCTGATCGCCGCGCTCAAGCTCGATACCGGCGCGGCCAAGAGCCTCGAGGGCTATCTTTTTCCGGAAACTTATTTCTTTAACAAGGCTCAATCCCCCGAGGAGATGGTTCGCCAGATGGTCAAGCGCTTCAGCCAGGGCTGGGGCGAGAAGGAGCAGTCGCGCGCCCGGCAGCTGGGCCTCACTCAGCACCAGGTCATCACGCTTGCCTCGATGATCGAAAAAGAAACCGGCGCGCAGACCGAGCGCCCGCTCATCAGCTCCGTCTTCCACAATCGCCTTCATAAGAAGATGAAGCTGCAGAGCGACCCCACCACGATCTACGGGATCTGGGACCGTTATAAAGGAAACCTCCACAAGAGCGACCTGCTCGATCCGACGCCCTACAACACCTACACGGTCGCCGCGCTTCCGATCGGCCCGATCGGCAACCCCGGCTCCGAAGCGATCCAGGCCGCGCTCTTTCCGCAGGACAGCGAGTTCCTCTTCTTCGTCTCGCATAACGACGGCACGCACGAGTTCACGCGCTCGCTCGCCGACCACGTCAGCGCGGTCAAGAAGTTCCAGCTCGACCCCAAGGCCCGCGAAGGCAAGAGCTGGCGCGACCTCAGTCGCGCGAAGCAGAAGATCCGCGCGGTGAAACCGTAACCACCAAAAGCAGAAGGTACGCCCAGAGCATCGCGGCCGCGGCTTCGATGTAGCCGCTCGCGCGCACGCCGATGAAATCAAATCCCGTCAGGTTGATTGTCACGAAGACGAGCGCGAGCGCGGCCTGCGCCCACGGCCTTCCGCGCGCGCGATCCACCGCGAGCACGGCCGCCGGCAGCCCGAAAACGAAGTAAGGCTTCCACACCAGATGGCTCGGCAGGATCAGGAGCGCGACCAAGATCGCGATCCACTCGCGCGGCGCGCGCGAGCTCTTCGGACCCTGAGCGACGAGAATCCACGCGAGCAGGATTCCCATGAACGTGAGCGTCCACGCCACCGAAAGCGCGCCGAGCGTCGAAGGCTGGAGCGGATAGAGCCCGATCTTCTCGTGGATCATGCCCCAGCCAATCACGTGCGTGGCCTCGTCGCTGAAGTAGTGGCGCAAGAACGCCGCGAAGCTCTGGTTATGCGACTCAAGCGGCAGCCCCTTGGCCGCGAGCGCCTCGCGCCAGCCGTGAAGCAGCTCGAGGCCGCCCTGCCAACCTTGCGCGAAGAACGGGATCGCGAGCACGAGCAGCACTCCCGCGAAGACGCCCAAGCGCTCGGACGAGGCTTTGCGCCCTGCGGCCGGCACGGCAAAGGGCACGAGCACGAGCGGGAGCGGAAAAACCTTGGCCACGGCCGCGATGCCGAGCGCGGCCCAGGCGAGCGCGTCGATCGAAGGGCTCCGCTCCTCGGCGGCGAAATGCCTCGTCAGCCCCCAGACGCACGCGCCTAAAATGAGCAGATTGACCTGGCCATATTGGAAATCAATGAGCAGCGGCCGCGCGAGAAGCAAAAAGCCCAGCGCGACGAGGCCGAAGTCGCGCGCGCGGCCCGCGAGCTGCGAGGCGAGGTAGCCCACGACCCCCGCCTTGGCCAGGCACCAGAGCGCAAGCGACGCGTTCCGCGGGAGCAGCCCGAGCGGCGAGAGAAGCCAGGCGAAGCCGGGCGCGTAGAGAAACCGATCGGGACTGTTGCGATAGATCTCCGCGCCCCGGCCCGAGAGCACGAGATTCCAAGCGTGGTAAAAGACGTCGAAATCGTGGCCGCCGCGCTGAAACGCCCAGACCGTGCCGAACGAGACGAGCAGAGCCAGGAAAAATAGCCCCGGTACCCTTAGCCGGTCGCCCAAGCGGAAGCACCCACGCCCAAGTCGAAAGCGAGTCCCTGCGAGTCGCCACCTCCGAGCAGGAACGGAAAAATCGGATTGAGAAATTCTTCTTCGAGCGAAAGGAGTTTTTTCTTGAGCTTGAGCTCGGGCGTGTCCTCGCCGGCGTCGCTGCCACAGCCCATGAACCCGCCGAGCGTGGAGGTCGAGACCACGCGATGGCAGGGAATCAGGATCGCGACCGGATTATGCCGGAGCGCCTGGCCGACCGCGCGGCCGGCCGAAGGTTTTTGCACTCGGTTAGCGACCCACCCGTAAGTACGGGTCTGCCCGTGCGGAATCTTGGTCGTCGCCTGGTAGACCTGACGCTGAAAATCGCTCCACTCGCTCTGATCGAGCAGATCCCAGGGCACTTCGCTCATGGGCGTGCCCGTTTCAAGGTAGCGCTTGAGCTCGTCGAGGATCTTTTCGATGCCCCAGGGCACGAGCGTCAGCTGCTGCGAACCGAAGTCAGGGCGAATTCGAGGATCCGCGAGCCATCCCAGCCCGAGCACACGTCCCTCTGAACTCCAAGAGAGCTCGACAGCACCGTCAGCCAACGGCAAATAGGCGGAGAAGGGAGAAGCCATTCGATCCCAGATAATCTCAGTGAGTTTCAGTCAGGATACAAGAAGAAAATTATGATACGACTTCCTCATGCTCGAAGATTGGCTCATTGCGATTGGCGTCCTGGCCTTCACGGTGATCGTCACGTCGATCGCTAAAAGACTTCTCGGCAGAGTTCGGTTGAACGGGCACTTGGCCTTCCTGCTCCCGCTGCTTCCGTCAGCGGCCAACCTCCTTTACCTCGTCGGCCTGCGTATTTTCGCCGAAATCGCGCCGCTCAAGCCGCGCCCCCAGGCCTGGCTCGAAGGCGGGATCTACGTCTTCACCGTGCTCCTCCTGCTCTCGATCCTGCGTCGCGTGGCGATGCACGCGATGGAATGGGGCACCCATCGCGCCGGCGCCTCACCGACGATCCAGCAGGGCTTCGTCCCGCTGATGCGCAACCTGATCACGATCTTCGTCTTCGCGATGGGCGCGATCATGGTGCTCAAGCACTTCGACTACGACGTGATGTCGATCGTCACCGCGTTGGGCGTCGGATCCTTGGCCATCGGTCTCGCGGCCAAGGACACGCTCGCCAACATGATCTCGGGCTTCACGCTCATCATCGATCGCAACCTGACTCCGGGCGACCGCGTGACCCTCGGCGGCCTGACCGGCGATGTCGAGGAGGTCGGCCTTCGCAGCACGCGCATCAAGATGGGCGACGGCAACACGCTCATCGTGCCGAACGCCGAGCTGGTCAATACCAAGCTCATCAATCTCTCGCTGCCCTCGCGCGAGGGGCTCTGCCAGAGCGTGTTTCGCGCCCCCTACTCCGAGTCCTTCGAGAAGATCCGCGCGATCTGCCTGTCGACGCTCGAGGAGCTCGGCGCCCGCGAGCCGCGCATGCTTTCGCGCGACAAAAAACCCGCCGTCCTGCTCTCGAGCCTCTCGGACGGCGCTCAGACGGTCACGGTCGCGTTCTGGGTCCACGAGATGAACGACGTGGGGCCCGCGCAGTCCGCCTTCAATGCGAACGCCCTCGAGCGCATGAAGCGTGAGGGCGTTACGCTGCTTCGGGCCGTCGCGGGGACGGGTTAGGTCAAATCAAGGCTCGTCCTTCGAGAGTTCCGAAGGCTCCGAGAACGGCAGCCGATAAATCGGGTCCTTGTTCTTGAAATCTTCGGCGGCATTCGGCCGTTCGTAACCACCCCAGGCATCGGGGCGCCACCGGCCCTTGCGCTGCCACCAACCATGGTTGCTGAAGTAAGCCTGGTACTGGAAGCGCTTCTTGCGCTGATCATTGACCTGTTTGATCTTGGTCTCTAGATCTGCAACCGCGAGGTTGTATTCATTCGCATTGTCTCCGCCGGCATCCAGCTTTGCGCCGAGGTAATCGACCTTGGCCTTGTAGTAGTTCAGCGCCGCATCCTCGTAGCTGGCCATCTTGGACCACTTTGGCGAGAGATAGTGGTGCTGTTCGTCCTCGTTATCGTCTTCCGCAGCAAGCGCTATGCTAGCTCGCTTGAAAGTTTCATACTGTTTTTTCCAGGCGGCATAGGCATCCGTGCGAGCAGTCTCGAGCTTCTCCGGACTCGTCCTGTTCTCCTCCAAGCGCTTATCGATCTCCGTTTTGCGAACATCGCCTTCCGAGTATTTCTCCACGAGCTCGACCTTGGGGTGAACACCGACGATTCCCTTACTCACGCTCTCATCCCAGTATGCGCTGACCTCTTTTTGATCTCCGGTTGAGGCAAAGTCGTTCTTTCTGAAGAGCGTGTTGTTCTTAAGCGGCACGAAGTGCCCTGTAGAACCGGTCGTCGCGCTCCCCGCGGATCCGTCCGGCGCGCTCACCGGATTTCCATGACTATCTGTCGCCGTGAATTTGATCCCAAGCGCGTCATCCTTATCGAGCGACACGAGGTCCGTGCGGCCATTCGCGTAAGCGACGATCCGATCGACCGACCCCTGAGCGTCCTTCGCCTTGTTTCTGGCGAGCGTGTCGGCAAGAGCCGTCTTGAGTACCTGTACGAACTGCTGCTTCTTCGCCTGAAGTTGATTAGCGGGTGCGTCGTCCACGGCTTTAGCCGCGGTGGCGACACGCCTCTCCGCACCCGTGTGCTTCAGCTCCGCATCTTCAGGCGCAGGACGGTCTTTGTCCACATAGAGGCCAGTTTCCTTGAACTTCTCGCCAATCTCCGCGTCATGCGAACCGTCTCCACCTGCAGCGCCTGGATGGGTGTTGATCCCGGTGGTTTCGACTTTCCAGCCTTTTGCTTCGACTTGAGCAATCAGCTCTTTCAAAACCAAAGCATTTTGCTTGGCTCCTGCATCGTTTCCACTTCTCGCGGCAGCGAGAGCATCCGTTCTAGCCTTCTGCATTCTAGCCCAGTAGTCCTGAGCTTCTCTGTTTGTCTGGGCTGCGGTCTCATTATCAAGAGCAGTCTTAAAAGCAGGATCCCCTGCCCCGATTTCGCTGAGGATACTCTTAGTTTCTTCGCTGATACCGGGGGCCGAGATAGCGGGGACCGATCCGCCGCTGCCGGAAGGCCGTTCCGGCAGTCGGGTCGGGTCTTCAGTGGGCGCAGGCGTGGTTGTGTTAGAAGCCGAAACGCCTTGAGGAAGTGCGCCGCGGGTATCGAGCCTGTTTTGGAGTTCAGCGTACTTGACCTTAAGATCGGCGAGCTCTTTCTGCTCGGGCGTCAAGCGCGAAGCTTCGATCTCGGCCTTCTCTTTGAGTCGCGTCTTGGTCTGACCCAGGGCCGAGGCCAAGAGTCCTTCAACTTCTTCGCAAGTGACATTGGGGCTCACGCGCAAGGTAACCACGCGGCCTTTACCGAACCAGTCCATGCCGACCGCGACTTTCTGCTGGCGGCTGGCCCAGTTGGTGTCGGCGATGTCGATTCGCTTGATCCCGCCGAGCGTGGCCCGCGAGATGCCGCCGCGAGAGGCGACTTTCTCGAGGCAGTCGAGAGCCTTTTCACTGCCTGGCTTCTCTTGATAAGCGGTGTCGATCGTGACTCCCGCTCCAGACTCCATCTTGAATGTCACGTCCTCGTGAGGTCTCGCGTGGGCGGAGCTCGGCGCGACGCTCAAGCTCGCGATGAAAAGCAGAGACCAGTAAATGGAATACTTCATAAGAACGACCTCAAAATACAATTTGGCTAGTACTGTCGATAAAGCAACGCATGTGCCACAGGCGCCTCAGCTGATATCGCTGGGGATTTCAGGCCAATTCGTCTCGTGAGTGGACATCGGATCTGGACGAGTGATCAGCGCGTTTTCATGTGTCCGCGAGGACACGCGCTAGGCGCGCAAATCAACTCTTCGTTAGCAGATAAAAGAAGTGTTCCGTTCATGCAGCGCCCCGAGCGCGAGCGGCCATTCCTCTCTGTTTTCGCTTGTTTATCCCTTTTCTGCCCTGTAATGTGCCGGCAATTCAAAAAGGGGGAAGTCACGCCAAGCACGGCGTGATCGCGACGATTTGGAGACTCAAACCAAAAACTACGTAGTATTGGCTCGCAAGTGGCGGCCCGCGCAGTTTTCAGACATCGTTGGGCAGACCCACATCGTCCGCACGCTCATGAACGCCGTTCGCTCCGAACGCGTTCACCAAGCCTACCTTTTTACTGGCTCTCGCGGGATCGGCAAGACGTCGATCGCCCGTATCTTCGCCAAGGTCCTCCGCTGCGAGAAGACGCGCTGGGAGCAGGCAAGCGGCCCGACTCCTATGGAGTGGCTGCGCTCCTGCGACGAATGCCCGAGCTGCCGCGAGATCACCTCGAGCACGAGCGTCGACGTGATCGAAATCGACGGCGCCTCCAACAACGGCGTCGAAGCCGTCCGCGAGATCCGCGAGAACGCCAAATACCTGCCCGGCACGGGCACCCGCAAGATCTACATCATCGACGAAGTCCACATGCTGACGACGGCGGCGTTCAACGCCCTCCTTAAGACGCTCGAGGAGCCGCCCGCGCACGTCTGCTTCGTCTTCGCCACGACCGAACCGCATAAGATCCCGGCCACGATCCTCTCGCGCTGTCAGCGCTTCGATTTTCGCCGGACGACGGTGGCGCAGATCCAGACCCGCCTGACCGAAATCACGCAGGCCGAAAAAGTCACCGCCGAACCGGGGGCGTTGGCGCTGATCGCGCGCGCCGCCGAAGGCAGCATGCGAGACTCGCTCTCGCTGCTCGACCAGGTCATCGCTTTTTCGGGCAACCAGGTTACCGCGCAGTCCGCACGCGAGAGCATCGGCCTCATCGAAGGCCAGACGCTTTGCGGGATCCTTAAAGGAGTCTTCGAGCGCAAGCCGCTTGAGGCGCTCTCGTACGTCCAGAAAGCCTATGAGGCCGGCCACGACTTGAAAGTTTTGGCCCGCAGCCTGCTCGAGTTCCTCCATGGCGTGATTCTGCTCCAGGCTTCGGACGCGCAGAGCGCGCGCAGGTCGGGCGGGATGGAATTTTCGGAAGAAGAATGGGCCGAGATCGAGGCGCTCGCCAAGCTCCGGCCCATCGAGGACTCGGAGCTGATCTTCCAGGTCGTTCATCACGGCATCGAGGCGATCGCCCGCTCGCCGCAGCCGCGCATCGTGCTCGATGTGCTGCTCATCAAATGCGCCACCGGCGAGAGCCTGGCGTACGCGAGCGGCTCCGGCGGCGGCAGCGCCCCGACTCAGGCCGGCGCGGGCTCGAGCGCCGCGCGCGCGACTCCGGCCGCATCTACGCTTCGGGCCGAGGCGGCAGCTCCCGCGGCCGTGGCGCCGGCTGTCGCGCAGACAGCGGCCCCAAGCGCGCAAGCGACCGTGGTCCCCAGCGGTACAAATTATCCGAGCACACCAGTCGATTCACTCGGCGCGCGCCGAGCTCCGACCGCACCCGCCGCGCAGACAGCGCCCGCGACGACTTCCTCCGCGCCGCAAGCCGCACCTCAGGCACCTGCCGCGCAAGTGACTCCGATCGCCGCGAAGCCAGCGGGCGCGGCCGGTCCCGCGACCAAGCCGACATTCGAAGGCCTCATCGAGCATGTCCGCCGCACGCGCCCGCTGCTGGCCTCGATCCTCGAGCACGGCGCCTGCGTCTCGATGCCCACGACCGACTCCGCGCTCGTGCTCGGCTTCGGCGCCGAGGATTCCTACTATAAGGAGCAGCTCGGCTCGCGCATCTATCAGGAACAGCTGCAGTCGATCAGCAAAGATTACTTCGGCAAGCCTGTCTTCCTCAAGATCGAAGCCCGCGAAGCGGACTCCGAGAGCGTGGCGGCCAAGCGCGAGCGCGAGATCCGCGAACGCGAAGAGAAGGCGCGCAAGTCGGCGCTCAACCATCCCATCATCGTCGAAGCGCGCTCGCTCTTCGGCGGCGAGCTCGGGCCGATCGAAGTCAATCCCGGCGAGGACCACGCATGAGCGCGACCATGAACTCAGGCGCCGGTACCGATCCGGTCGCCAAGCTCATCTTCGAGCTCTCCAAGCTCCCCGGCATCGGCGAGAAAACCGCCACGCGCCTGGCTTACTTCATCCTCAAGCAGGACGAGAGCTACTCGCGCGCGCTCTCCGAGGCGCTTCTCAACGCCAAACAGAAGATCGTGCCCTGCCGCGAATGCTTCAACTTCACGGACGTGAGCCCCTGCCGCATCTGTTCGAACCCGCAGCGCGACCCGCACACCGTCTGCGTCGTCGAGCGCCCGGCCGACGTGCTCTCCATCGAGCAGGCCGGCGTTTTCCGCGGGCTCTATCACGTGCTTCACGGCGCGCTCTCGCCTCTCGACGGCATCGGCCCCGAAGAGCTCAAGACGCGCGAGCTTCTTCAGCGGCTTCAGGCCAATGGCCCCGGCACCCCGCGCGAGATCCGCGAAGTCATCCTGGCCACCAATCCCAGCGTCGAAGGCGAAGCCACCGCGCTCTACCTCGTCCGGCTCCTGAAGCCCGCTGGCATCCGCCTCACCAAGCTCGCGCACGGCATCCCCGTCGGAGGGATGCTCGAGTACACCGATCGCCAGACGATCGGCAAAGCGATCTCCAACCGCCAGGAGGCGAGCTGATGAGCTTCATCAACTACGCCGGCAAGGAGATCAACTGCAAGATCGTCTACGTGGGGCCGGGCCTCAGCGGCAAGACGACCAACGTGCAGCACATCTACGAGAACACCCAAACAGACCGCAAGGGCAAGCTCATGACGTTGAGCACGGAGAACGAGCGCACGCTCTTCTTCGACTTCCTGCCTCTTTCGGTGGGTGAGATCCGCGGCTACAAGACGCGGTTTCATCTGTACACGATCCCGGGGCAGACGTTTTACGAGGTTTCGCATCAATTCATCCTGAAGGGTGTCGACGGCGTGATTTTCGTCGCCGACAGCCAAGCAGAGCGAATGGAAGCGAACATCGAAAGCTTCGATCTGCTCCAAAGCAGTCTCGAGAAGCAGGGCTACGACCTGGTCCGGCTTCCGCTCGTGTTTCAGTACAACAAGCGGGACCTCGAGAATGCCGTCTCCATCAAGGAGTTGGAAGCCACCTTCAATCCGCGGAAGCGGCCTCACTTCGAGGCCGTCGCCAGCCGGGGCGAGGGTGTGATGGAGACTCTCCAGGAAATCAGCCAGATGATCATACGTGAACTCAAAGGGGGGGAAGTGAAATGAACAAGGAGAAGTTGAAGAAGTTCAAGAAGATCTTCGAAGCGCAGAGGAACAATATCCTCTTCAACGACAAGATCGTCCGCGAGGACTTCGGCGTCAACAGCGACGACCGTTACGACGAGCTCGACCAGGCCACGACCGACATCGAGCAGTCGATGCGCATGCGCCTGCGCAACCGCGAAGTGCTGTACCTCAAGAAGGTCGAAGAGGCCCTCAAGCGGATCGAAGACGGCGAATTCGGCGAATGCAACGAATGCGGCGAAGACATCGAGCTCCGCCGCCTCGAAGCGCGCCCGACGGCCACGCTCTGCGTAAGCTGCAAGGAAGAGCAGGAACGCAAGGAAGTGCTCACGGCCGCCGGCCGCGAACACAAGAGCATGGGCGCGGCATTCTCGCGCAAGTTCGCCTGAGCGCGTCCAGCTCCGTAGAAGAAGTCACGCATCTCGAAGAATGCCTGCTGCGCGCCGAGCTCGGCCCGGACCCGGCGTTCTTCGAGAAGTTCCTTGATGACCACGCGCTCATGGACGGGCGCGCGGCCAAGGCCCAGGTCGTCGCCGCCCACCAGCCCGGTGGGAGCGCCAAGTTCGTCAGGGTCGATATGGACGACTACGTTTACATCAACCACGGCGGCGCCGTGGTCGTGACCTGCAGGGGCGTTTACGAGAACGCGCAGGGAGAAGAGTTCTCGCTCCGGTTCATGCGGGTCTGGGCGCGCAAGCCCCAGGGCTGGCGCATTATCGCGGGCTCGATCCTCCCGACACAGTCTCTGTGACGCAGGTGGGTCATCGCCATGGTCGCAAACCGGCACCGTGGTGAAAAGTCGCACCCCCAGGCTATATCCGAGGGCGGGAAAATCCCCTGTGAATCCGACTGTTAAACACACCGTGTGTAATTAGCCGGCGAATGCCGGAACCCGTTTTTTCGAGGGCGTCGCGTGGCACATCGCTCGCAATACCCTGATCCCGGGAGCTGCGAGAGAAACCTGTTTCTCTCCTGCCGGGGAACAACGAAAACGGAGTGCCCATATGAAAACCGAAGTCGCCCTCAAGTTCAAAATGATGTTCGAAGAACAACGCCGCAACCTGCTTTATTCGCAGAACATCATCAACCAGGATTTCCAAGTCTCGCAGGATGACCTCCTCGACGAGGCGGACATGACCTCGGCCGAGCTCGAGCAGTCCATGCGCATGCGGCTCCGCAACCGCGAAGCCCTGTTCCTCAAGAAGATCGACGAATCCCTCGCCCGGATCGCGGCCGGCACCTTCGGCACCTGCGAAACCTGCGACGAAGATATCGAGCTCAGGCGCCTCGAAGCGCGCCCGACGGCCACGCTCTGCGTGACGTGCAAGGAAGAGGAAGAACGCCTCGAGCACATCCACATCGACGGCCACGAAGCCAAGAGCCTCGGCAAGAAAGTCCGCCTGGCCTAACGACAGAACTGCGCTAGGCGGACGCTTCTTTCGTCGCTCAGCACGGAAGCCGAGCGACTCACACGGAAGTGGAAAGCAAGCCCAGGATGGGGGAGACGCTGCTGGGGGCAGCGGCGTCTTGATAAGAGCAGAGCAGCGCCAACGGACCCAAACTGTGAACAGGGATGGGGATTAGCTCGGTCGCGCTCACTCTTGATACGGAAGAGGCGGTTCAGACACGAAGTCTGAACCGCCTCCCGTATGGCCAAGTCCATAGCCTTTTCCCGAGCCGAAGCCGGGGAACTCATTCCATCGAGATCATCGACCGAATCTTCCCCCCCTCGAAATTTTCATCGAGGTACGGTCAGTTTACAGAGCATTTTAAATTTTGCAAACTTGATCTAAATTGCTCGCATGCATGCACCTGGCCTTACACCCAAGATGATGAATCGCGTCGCGATCGTAACCGGCTCGGGACGCGGCATAGGAGCGACTACTGCCCTGAGGCTTGCGCGCGAGGGAGCGGACGTCGTCATCAACGATCTCAATGCCGAGAACGCGGCGCAGATCGCGGGTGAAGTCGAGAAACTCGGGCGAAAGACGCTCGTTAGCACTCATGACATCTCTGATCACCGCAAGGCCAACGAGCTCGTCGATCAGACCCGGGCGCGCCTCGGCCGCATCGATATCTTGGTGAACAACGCCGGGATCACGCGAGACGGGATGCTTCATAAGCTGCCCGAAGAGAAATTCGACGAAGTCATTCGCGTCAACCTCAAGGGCCCCTTCAATATGGGCCAGGCCTGCGCGAAGGTCATGATCGAAGCCAAGTACGGAAAGATCGTGAACCTCGCCTCCGTGGCGTGGCTGGGAAATATCGGACAGACTAATTACGCGGCATCCAAGGCCGGAGTCGTGGGCATGACGCGAACCTGGGCGCTCGAGCTCGCCAAGTACGGCATCAATGTCAACGCGATCGCGCCGGGTCTCATCGACTCGGTCATGACGCAAGCGATTCCCGTCGACGTGAAAGACAAGTTCGTCCAACGCATTCCCATGAAACGCATCGGGCAAACGCAGGACATCGCCAATCTCATCGCTTTTCTGGCGAGCGACGATGCTTCCTACATCACGGGTCAGTGCATTCAGATCGATGGCGGACTGACCACCGGCGCCAGCGGCACCTGAATCCGGAGCACCCGATGCGAACTGTCATTCTTCTCTTTCTGTCCAACTGCTTCATGACGGTTGCCTGGTACGGCCACCTTCGCTTCAAAGGCGTGACTCTATTAGCCGCGATCGCGGGAAGCTGGCTTCTCGCGTTACCAGAGTACGCGCTGCAGGTTCCCGCGAACCGATTGGGATACGGCGCGATGACGGCTTACCAGCTGAAGATCCTTCAGGAGTGCATCACTCTGATCGTCTTCATGGGCTTCGCGTGGATCGCCCTTGGCGAAGCGCCGACGTGGCGCTTCGGCATCTCGTTTTGTCTGATTCTCACCGCGGTCGCCGTCGCTTTTTCGGGCAAAACATAGCGGCCCGCTCGGACCACTGAGGCGCCGCGCTGGAATGGCGGATGCATTAGCGCTCCGGGTGAGGTCACATATGCTAAAAAACAAATCTTTCAGATACCCCCTGCTTTGCCTGATCGCCACGCTCTTTTCGATCGCCGCAGCCGGTATCGGCTGTGGCGATGACAACAACACGACGCAATCGGTTGCGCCTCCGCCGCCAGCGCAGCAACCCGCTGCCACCACCGTCACGGTCAATATTCCCGCCAACGCATCCACTCTGACGACGGATGCCTTCGGCCAAAATCCTCTCTCCGTGCAACAAGGCACCACAGTCGTATGGGTCAACAACGATACGACGACCCATACAGTGACCGCGGACGACGGCTCTTTCGATTCGGGCAATATCGCCCCGGGTGCGAACTTCAGCAAGCAGTTCAACGATGCCGGCACCTTCTCTTACCACTGCTCCATCCATCCGGGCATGGTAGGCACTATCCAGGTCACCCCGGGCGCGTCGCCGTCTCCGTCGGGATCTCCTTCGGGCTCGCCTTCGCCTGAGCCTTCGGAGTCTCCTTCGCCGGAAGTATCCCCGTCTCCTTCGCCGTCGCCCTCGACCTCCGGGTCGCCGGGCATGGGCATGGGCATGTAAGTCAGCGACTCCTCTCAACCCTGTCAGTGCGCAAAGACAAAGGGGAGATCCTCATCGGATCTCCCCTTTGCTTTCTTAAAAACCGAGGCGAGCTCAGCGGGTGTAGTTGAGAACCTGGTAGGAAGGCTGGCTACCCTGGACCTGAGCCGAAAGCTGCTGCGCGATCGCCGGGACTCCCTGACCTACGACCACAGTCAGAGGGATGAAATAGGTCTGATGCGACTGTTGATCCCAAATCTGCATACGAAGGTCGACCGCAAGTGCCGGAACGACGCGGCCGTCGCGGAGATAGTAGTTGGTTTGGGTGACGCGATCGAAATAAGCGTCCGTTACCTGACTGGCGCCTTGTACGAGAAACGCCAGTGGAGCGTTGCCCAGAAGCGAGGGCGAGCTGCTCGTCAGAAGCGACCATCGAAGGACGTTGCCGTTGGAGAACTCGTAGTCGCGGCGGTAGACCGTGTTGGAATAGTACTGGCCGTTCGGACGGACCGACTGGACCACGACCGAGTCATAACCACACGAAACGACGCCGACGCGGTCGACCTCGGAGTTGCAGGTGGTCTGGCACTGAGACCCGTAGCATTGGGTGTAGCAATTGGTGAGACCGAGATCCATGCGATCGTTGCAGGCGAAGGCGGAGTTGAACGGCGTGAAACCGAGAAACTGGTCACTGTATCCCAGGATGTTCTGGTCATCGTGAATGACGACATTCGCCTGCGCGGCGCCTGCCGTGAGGACTGCGGCCCATACTGCGAGGATCAGATGCTTCGTCTTGAATTCCATTTAGCCTCCTTGAAATTGCTGAGTGGAGGTTATCGAACAGGCGGCTTGAAGCAAATGAAAAAGCCCGCTCCCCAGGGACGCGATGCGCATCCAAAGAAAGCGGGCTTCGATCAGGGCAAAAGAGCGGGTCAGTGCTAGACTTCGCGGTCTTGCTGGCGGCGCATATAGGTCGGAACGTCGTACTCGTCGTCAGTGAGGTTGGTGATGCCGAGACGCTGCGCGATGCTGCGGGCGCGGGCAAGCTCGCCGCCTTCGGCGCCGGCGCCCATTGGGCCGGTGCTGAGGCCGCTGAGAGCCGCGAGCTCGGCATCCATCGCCGGAGCGACGGGCTGCTGAGCGGCAAGCATCGCCGCGTTAGGCATCGGCGGGATCGGAGCCTGGGCAACCGGTTGCTCGAGCACGGGGGCCGGAGCGACAGGAGCCGCCGCGACCGGCTGTGCTTGAGCCGGAGCTTGTACCTGAGCTTGGGCTTGAACCTGCGGCTGCGCGGCAGTTGCCGCAGTCGCGGCCGTGGCGCCGAGAGTGTCGCGGCGCTGCGCATAGGCTTCGGCGGCGGCGCCACCGAGGCCTGTGGCGATGACGGTGACCTTGACGGCGTCCTTAAGCGTCTCGTCGATGACCGTGCCGAAGATGATTTCGGCGTCTTCGTGAGCGGCTTCCATGATGAGCGTGGTCGCTTCGTTGACTTCGTGGATCTTGAGGTTGGAGCCGCCGGTGATGTTGATGATGATGCCGGTGGCACCTTCGATCGAGATGTCCTCGAGCAGCGGACTCGAGATCGCGTTGGTCGCGGCTTCGACGGCGCGGTGCTCGCCCTCGCCGTAGCCGATGCCCATGAGCGCGAGGCCCTTGTTGCCCATGATCGTGCGGACGTCGGCGAAGTCGCTGTTGATCAGACCGGTGTGGTTGATCAGGTCGGAGATCCCTTGAACGGCGTTGAGAAGGACTTCATCGGCCTTCTTGAACGCGTCGACCATCGTGAACGTCGCGCCGGCGATCGCGAGCAGGCGCTGGTTGGGGATCATGATGAGCGAATCGACGTTGTCGCGGAGCCAGGCGATGCCCTGCTCGGCGTGCTTCATGCGCTTCTTGCCTTCGAAGAGAAAGGGCTTGGTCACGACGCCGACGGTGAGGGCGCCGATTTCCTTGGCGATCTTGGCGAAGACGGGGGCCGCGCCGGTGCCGGTGCCGCCGCCCATGCCGGCGGTGATGAAAACCATGTCCGCGCCCGCGAGAAGCTCGGAGATCTTGGCGTAGTCCTCGAGAGCGGCTTTGCGGCCGACTTCGGGGTTGGCGCCGGCGCCGAGGCCTTTGGTCAGCTCCTGGCCGATCGCGAGCTTGATTTGGGCCAGCGACGCGTCGAGCGCCTGGCGATCGGTATTGGCGGTGATGAACTCAACGCCCTCGAGCCCCATGCGAATCATGGTGTTGACGGCGTTGCAGCCGGAGCCGCCGACGCCCACTACCTTGATCTTTGCTCCTTGGGCCACCTGGGTCGCGATCTGATCGATTTCGAACATATGAAGAAGATCCTCTTCTCTCTTTGGTCCCCTTGCCCGCCTTTCGGTAGGCATCCGGACCTCGTTTGACTTCGTGCCCGAGTTTCCCCGCAGCACACTTCCTTGTTAAAGCCGTTAAAACAGGTCCCGAATCCAACTGCGCATCGAGCCGCGAACCTTGTCGTAGATGTTCTTTTCGCGGATCGGAAACTTGCTCTTGCTCAGGTTGCGCGCGCCGTACTTGAGAAGGCCGACGCCCGTGGCGAACTTGGGCGAGTTGACGACGTCCCGGAGGCCGCCGATGGCGAGCGGATAGCCGCGCTTGACGGGCATCTCGAAGATGAACTCGGCGAGCTCCGGCATCCCCTCGAGCAGCGTCGCGCCGCCGGTGATGACGATCCCGCCGGAGAGCACGTCGGAGAATCCGGACTTGGCGACTTCGCGCTGGATGAGCGAGAAGACTTCTTCCACGCGGGGCTCGATGATCTCGGCCAGCAGCCTGCGCGAAAGCACGCGGGCCTTGCGGCCGCCTACGCCGGCGACTTCGATCGTGTCATCGGGCTTGACCATGTTGGCCATCGCGCAGCCGTAGCGGATCTTGATCATCTCGGCTTCGTGCTGCGGGGTGCGCAGCCCGACGGCGATGTCGTTGGTGATGTGGTTGCCGCCGATGGCGAGAACGCCCGTGTGGACGATCGCGCCGTCCTTGAAGATGGCGATGTCGCTCGTGCCGCCGCCGATGTCGACGAGCACGACGCCCAGGTCCTTCTCATCCTGCGTGAGGACGGCTTCGCTCGAAGCGATGGGCTCGAGGCAGATCTCGGCGACGTTGAGGCCGGCCTTGTTCGCGCACTTGATGATGTTCTGCGCGGAGGAGACGGCGCCGGTCACGATGTGGACCTTGCTCTCGAGGCGGATGCCGCTCATCCCGATCGGATCGCGGATGCCGTCCTGGCCGTTGATCATGTATTCCTGCGGGATAATGTGGATGACTTCGCGGTCGAGCGGGATGGCGACGGCCTTGGCGGCGTCGATCACGCGCTGGACGTCCTGCTCGTCGATTTCCTTCCCCTTCACCGCCACGATGCCGGTCGAGTTGAAAGACTTGATGTGACCGCCGGCGATGCCGGTGTACACCGTCGAGATCTCGACGCCGGCCATGAGCTCGGCTTCTTCGACCGCTTTGGTGATGCTCTCGACGGTCGAGTCGATGTTGATGACCACGCCCTTGCGCAGGCCTGTCGACGGCGCGGTTCCGATGCCGATGATGTCGATGGTCGGCTCGCGTCCCTCTCCCGCGTCGGATACTTCGCCGACGATGCAGCAGATTTTGGTGGTGCCGATATCAAGACCGACGATGAAGTCCTTTTTGGACATACGACAAATCCCTCCCATGGGATTGCGGAATCTCTAGGCAAAATCTGCCTCTAAGAAATTCTAAGAACCACGAGTGGTTTTGACAACTATTTTTTTGCCGGCATCGGCCCAGATCTGGCGGGCGGATATGGAGTTCTTGCGCAAATATTCAAAGACTCTAGAAAGCCGCTCGAAGTGCTCCGTCAAAAAATTGACGTCTCCTGCAGCAACGTCGGCGCCGAGATCGACCATCGTCTTGCCGCTCGGCGAATACGAGGCGAGCGCCCTGAGGCCGCGCTCGTCGTCCCAGCTGAGCGCCGAAAGCTCGGCCGAGCGAGCCGGCCAATGAGTGACGACCGCGAGGGCTTCCTGGAGTCGTTGGGATCGCGAAAGCGAATCCTGCCCGAAGCCGCTCAAGACCGGCAGATCCGGATAGATGAGGAGGTTCGCCTTGCCGAAAACCCGGCCGTCCTGATCGACGTAAGCGAGCAACCCGTTCTCGCCTTGAAGGAGCGCTTTGGGCGAGCGAAAGGTCACGCCGATGGAAACCGTCTGAGGAAATCTTTTTTGAATGGTGACTTCGCGGATCCAGGGATTTGCGAGCAGCCTGTTTTCGACTCCCTTGAGATCGAGCGCGAAGAGATTGACCTGCCCCACGGGGATCGCGGCCAACTCGGTCAACGCCTGGTCGTCGACCGGTAACGGCGCGTCGCCGACGTCCGGGGTTCCGACCGGGTTGATCTCCACCACCTGCACGAGAAAGAGCGGCGAGCGAAGCGCTGCCCGGACGCCCCAGGCGATGCCCGCGATCGCGAGCAGCGAGAAGCAAGGAACGAGCAGGCGCCGCCATTTTCCGGGGCCGGGCGAACGCGATTTATCCTGCGGCGTAGCCATGACCTTTAGTGTAGCATCCTTTTATGAAAATCCATCGCATCCTGGTCGCCTTCGTATCGCTTTGGCTCGTGCTGTGCGGCTGCGCCGGCGCGAAGTCGAAGTCGGCTTCGGAGTCCAAGCTTCCGAGCGCCGCGGCCCCGCTCGCCGAGGGCGGCATCCCGCTGGCAGGCTCTTACAAGGTTCATCGCTACCTGCTGGACAACGGGCTCAGGCTGCTGGTGGTCGAGGATCATTCCTCCCCTACGATCGCCTACAACACCTGGTTCAAAGTCGGCTCGCGCGACGAGGTCCCCGGCCTCACCGGTCTCGCCCACCTCTTTGAGCACATGATGTTCAAGGGCACCAAGAACCATAAGGAAGGCGAATTCGACCACATCCTCGAGAGTGCCGGCGCCGAGGGCGAGAACGCGTTCACGAGCCGCGACTACACGGCTTACGTGCAGGAGCTCCCCTCCGACAAGCTCGAGCTCATCGCCCAGCTCGAATCCGATCGCATGGTCAACTTGATGGTCAACGAAGACTCCTTCAAGACCGAGCGCGAAGTCGTTCAGAACGAGCGCCGCTTCCGCAACGAGAACAGCCCGGACGGCCTCATGTACCAGGAGCTCTTCGGCATCGCCTTCAACACGCATTCGTACCGCTGGCCCGTGATCGGCTATGAGCAGGACCTCGCCTCGATGAAGGGCGACAACGCGCTCGACTTCTATCGCACGCACTACAGCCCCAACCACGCGACAGTCGTCGTCACCGGCGACGTGACTCCGCAGCACGCCTACGAAGTGGTGAAAAAATATTACGGCTCGCTCAAACCCCAGGAAGCCAAGTCGCATGAGATCCCGACGGAGCCCGCGCAGACGCAGGTCCGCCGCAAGCAGCTCAAGCTCAACATGCAGGTCGAAAAGCTCATGATGGGCTACCACATCCCCGGCATCATCCACGAGGACATGCCCAAGATCGACATCCTCGCCGGCATCCTCGCAGGCGGCAAGAGCTCGCGCCTCTACCGCGCGCTCGTCGAGACGGGCATCGCGAGCGGCGTCGAGACGTACGACCTCGAAGACAAGGATCCGTCGCTCTTCGTCGTCCAAGCCAATCTCCAGAAGGGCCAGAAGGCCGCCCAGGCCGAAGCCATCATCCTGCGCGAGCTCGCCAAGGTCGCCAAGAACGGCGTGACGCCCGAGGAAGTGGCCCGCGCCAAGAACCGCCTGAGCTTCGGCTTCTACGAAGCGATGAACACCAATCCGGAGCGCGCCCGATTCCTCGGCCAGTACGAAGCCGTTGCCGGCGATTTCCAGAGCGGCATCGACAGCTTCCAGAAAGCGCAAGCCGTGACGCCCGCCGATGTGCAGGCCGCGGCCCAGCGCTACCTCGAACCCAATAACCGCAACGTCATCACGGGAGTGAGCAAATGAAGCGCTTCGCATCTCTCTTCGCAACGGGTCTTCTTCTCGCCTCCGCTACTCTCGTCGTATCTGGGAACGAAGGAGCGCGCGCGGCCGAAGTTTCCTTCGAGCCGGACGGAGCGCTCCCGCTCGTCTACGTCAACGTCGCCGTTAAAGCGGGCGCCGTCACGGATCCCGCCGGCCAGAGCGGGCTGACCAACTTCATGGGCGAGATGCTCCTGCGCGGAACCAAGAACCGCACCAAAGAGCAGCTCAACCTCGCTATCGACCAGATGGGCGCGAACCTGAGCGTCGAGACCCGCTCGGAAGCGCTCATCATCCGCGGCGCCGTCCTCAAGACGCAGCTCGAGCCGTTTCTCGCGCTGATCAACGAGGTCCTGACTCGGCCGAGCTTTCCCGAATCCGAGATCCGCAAGCTCAAGTCCGAGATCACCTCCGGCATCCTCGAAGAGCTCGGCCGCGACCCGAGCCTGGCCAGCCGCCGGTTCCAGCGCTTTCTTTTCCAGGATCATCCCTACGGAAAACCGGTCCTCGGGACCGTGCGCGACATCTCGCGCCTGACCCGCCCGCAGATCCTAGCCCAATATGAACGGCTGATCCGCGACCCGAACCTCGTCGTCGTCGGTACCGGCGACGCCGAGACCTCCAAGATCGAAGCGTGGTCCAAGGCCCTCGGCCAGGCGCGCTCCAAAGGCGGCAAGAATGGCGACAAGCCGATTGAGAAGGTCGCGGCCCCGCAGGACTCGCCGGTGGCGCGCTACCAGATCATCGACAAGCCCGATCGGACGCAGACGCAGATCAACGGCGGGCAGATCGGCGTGAAGCTCACGGACAAGAACTACTTCCCGCTTTACCTCGCCAACTACACTTTCGGCGGCGGCTCCTTCTCCTCGCGCATGATGGTCGAGATCCGAGTCAAGCGCGGCTGGTCCTACGGAGCCAACAGCTACTTCCGCCACGGCCTTCAGCCGCGCCTGTGGAGCTTCAAGATTTTCCCGAAGTCGACGGACACGCCCGAAGCGCTCGCCTACACCCTCGGCATGATCCGCAACCTCAAGAAGGGCGGGATCACGGCCGAAGAGCTGAGCTTCGCCAAGGACAGCCTGATCAACAGCGCGGGCTTCACCTACAACACGCCCAAGAAGCGCGTGGAGAACAAGCTACTCGAGCGCACGCTCGACCTGCCGGACGGTTTCATGCGCTCCTACGCGCCTGAGCTCGCGAAGCTCTCGCTCAGCGACGTCAACTCAGCCGTCGAGCAGTACTTCAAGCCCGACCAGATGGCCGTTTCCGTGCTCGGTACCGCCAAGGACCTGAAAGCGCCGATGGCTAAGGCCTTGGGAATCAAGGAAGAGCAGATTCAGGTGGTTCCGTACACGCAGGAATAAAAGGCGGTCCCTCACTTTTAGTAGCGGGCCTGCGTCATTTGACAAGATGAGAGACCGGGAATAGGACTTCGCCATGACGAAGCTATTCCCGGTTTTTTTCGTTCTACTGCTGATTTCGAGCGTCGCCAGCGCGGGCAACGACCCTCTCGGCGAACGCCTCGAACGCGCGCTCGCGCCGCAGATCGGGCCCGGCAAGACTGCCGGCGCGGTCGTGGGTGTATGGAAGGACGGCCAGGCCCACTTTTTCTCGTTCGGCGAAACGGTGCGTGGCTCCGGTAAAAAGCCTGCGCAAGATACGCTCTTCGCGATCGCGTCGATCACCAAGACTTTCACCTCATTGATCCTGGCCGACGCGGTTACGCGCGGGGAGACGACACTCGACTCGCAGCTCTCCACCATGATCCCCGAGCTGTCAGGCCAGCTCACCGCTAGCATCACGCTCAAGCAGCTCGCGACGCATTCGTCAGGGCTGGCGAGACTTCCCTGCAACATGAAGGTCGATGACGAAGACCAACCCTACGCCAGCTACACCGAGTCCGATATGCTCGCGGGCCTCCGCGACGGCGCGCTCAAGGGCCCGAACTGCGAGGTCCTTCCGCACCCGCACACGCCTTCGATCTACTCGAACTGGGGCATGGCTACGCTCGGATACGCGCTCGGCCGAGCCAAGAACGCGACTTACGGCCAGGTTCTCAAAAGCGTCGTCACCGATCCGCTCGGGCTTCGCGACACGACGATCGCCCCGACCGATGAGCAAGAACACCGCCGCTCCAAGAGCTACGCCGAAGACGGCCACGAGCTCCTGCCGTGGAAACGCCAAGCCATGCTCGGCAACGGCGCGATCTTCTCGACGGCGGATGACCTCTTCGCCTACCTCCGGGCGCAGCTCGATCCCGCAACTACTCCGCTCGCCGCCGCGATCACGCTGACGCACAAGACCCAGCACCAGGATAGCGACGGGATCCACGGCCTCGCCTGGTACAAGCTCGGAACCGAAGACGACGCGCCGATCCTGCATAACGGCTCGGCCGCCGGTTATCGCAGCTACATCCTTGCCAATCCCAAGAACAAAATCGGCTTTTTCTGGCTTGCCAACTCGAGCCGGGATCTTAATTGCGTCGCTGAAGCGATCGCAGGCAAGGATTGCGCGAGATAGTCCTCACGAAGCAGCCCTCAGAAAATATTTTCGACGAAGGGGATCTTGAATACCCACCAGTGCTTGCCTGAAGCCTTCTTCGAAATCATGCCCGGCTGATCGACCGGCGCGAATGGTTCTTTTTCCTCGTCATCCGGCCGCACGAGGATCTCGGTGCCGTCTATATATCTCAGGCCGCCCGCGTCCATCTGCTTGGCGCCCTTGAGCCTGAACTGCATCTGCTCGGCGATGTGATCGGCGAAAGCCTGATCGTGGATGAACACTCCCATCTCGACATTGGCGCCTTTAACGCCCCATCGCATCGACTCCAGCGAGCGGGGGTCGAAGTTGGCGGTCATGATGCCCGTCCAGTCGTCGAACTCCCAGATCTTGGAGTGGATGCCGGCCTTCAGGTCGCTGTCTTTGGCATTGTCGGTGTATTGATCATACTGAGTCGCCTTCTTTCGCAAGAAAACCTGGCCCGGCAGCGGCTTGCCCAGGAACTCGTAGACATCGATCCCCGCGGCCGCGGCGCGCCGGACGTGTTTGAGCATCAGAAGCGGCATCCGCGGATCCGAGGCTTCGGTATCGAAGCCGTTGGTGTGGATGCGCATCGAGGGGACGCCCTCGGCCTTGAGCGAAAGCAGCACCTTCCAATAATTGTCCGGGATCAACGCCGCGTAGTTCTCGAGTAGGACGCGGTTCTTCGCCTGGGCCATGCGGTAGAGCAGGTAGTGATTGACCACGCGATCCGAAGCGTCCTTGCCGGGACGATCCGACACCCACGTCAGGTCGTTCACGACGAAAGTCGGGGAAGAAGCGAGCTCTTCCGCGCCCTGCGAGACAAAGCGATCGCGCAGCTCCCGAAGCTGCGGGTCCATCGTGAGCAGCTTCTCGTTCCACGATTTTCTCTTGTCGTAACCCCAGGACCACGGGTTGGCATCGGGAACGGGGATCGAATACTTGTGGGTCCAGAAATCGTAGTGTCGGTCGTAAATCGTGCGGGCGATCGGCCCCGTGATCTTGAGCTCGGCTTCCTGGAACATGAAGTACGAATTGGCGACGAATCGGGACTCGTCGCCGACGTTCGCGCTTCCGACGATCGCCGTCCAGGTGGGCTCTCCGCCGGCGTTATTCTTCATGCCGACCATGAGCTTGCTATGGTCCCGATGGCCGACGTTCCAGAATTGCGCCTTGCCGGAGTCATTGAAGTACTTAAACTCGATCTGTCCGCCGCTGCGTTCGCGCACCATTTGCACGATCTCGGGAGTCAGGCCGGGCTCGCCCTCCCAACCGTAATAATCGACCAGCACCTGGGCGCGGAAGCCGGAGTCTTCTTTGCAACGAGAGATCAGAGCGTCCAGCATGATCCGAGCGGTGGAGGACTGATCGAAGAAGTAGTACTGCAGGGCAACGAGGTCGCTCTTGCGGATCAGCTCGAGCTGGCTCGCCATGCCTTGGATCCCGGTGCTGAGAAACTGAACCATATGAGGTTCTCGGGAGTGGAATAGATACGGGCTGCCTTCGAACGTCTCGAGAACCCGCTCTTTTTCTTCGACGACGGATTTAAGATATTCGGTGGGATCGCCGATCACCTGAAGCATATCGCGTTTCCACCGCTCAGCTTCTGCTATGGCCTTCGCGCGCACCTCTTCTGTGGTCTGAGGGCGCTTGGAGTGGGCGAGCTCGACGACTGCTTTCCACGCGTTGGGCTGGGATTCTTCGATGTTTCCGGTCATGAGCGGAAGCGCCTTGATAGCGAGCGCAGCGCTGGTCGCGATTGCCGCCCTACGGAGGAGCTTTTTTCGAGGAGAGCTCTTCTTCGCGCTCGCCTTTGCCTTCGTCTGGATTTCGGCGGCACGGACGGGGGCGGCGGAAAAGCCGAATGAAAGCACGAATAGCGAAAGGCCGATGGCCCCTGTGCGGATGAGCTGGGTGTTCATGATGCAGTGAGTCATACATCAACACAAGCTCGTTGTAAACTGACCCCCTACACTGTTGGCGACTCAGCCTAAGCGCTTACTATCTATAGGGATTTCCGAATTCCATTTGGGGAGCCGGCGACCTGCGTGCTCCAAATAGCCGTAGGGCGAGGCTTACTGAGGCAAATCTGAAATCCCGGCCATCCTCATATCAACAGCGTAAGGGGTCAGTTTAGCGGAAGTACTTCACTTCCTCTTCAAGCCTCACCCCAAGCTCGCTCTGCGCCCGCGACTTGGCCAGCTCGATGAGCGCCCGCACATCGGCGGCGCGCGCGTGGCCCAAATTGATGATGAAGTTCGAGTGCTTCTCTGCAAACTGCGCGTCGCCGATGCGATGGCCGCGCAAGCCGACCTTGTCGACGACCTGCCAGGCGTGATGGCCCGGCGGGTTCTTGAACACGCTTCCGCAAGAGGGGTAATCGATCGGCTGCGTGGCCTTGCGCCGCGCGAGCGTCTCGTCGATCGCGCGCTTGACCGCCACCGGCTCGCGCGCGTCCACTCTGAACGCCGCCGCCGTCACGATCGAGGACTCCGACAAAAAGAGATTGCGGCGGTACTCGAAGCGCAGTTCATCGCCCATGTAAACGTGCGCGCTGCCCGACCCCAGCTCGAACGCGCGCACCCAATCCAGGCGGGCGCCGCTCTCGCCCAGGTGCGTGCCGGCGTTCATGAAGACCGCGCCGCCGACCGACCCCGGCACGCCGGTGAGAAACTCAAGCCCGCCCCACCCCTCCTGGGCGGCTTTTCGCAGCAACGACGAGATCGCCACGCCTGCTCCGGCGCGCACGATCCCATCGGCGTAGGCGATGTCGATGCTGATGCGCGAGGTCTTGATGACGACTCCAGGCAGGCCCTCGTCGGCCACGAGCGCGTTCGAGCCCAGGCCCAGGATCCACCGAGGCGCGCCCGTCTCGCGCAGCCCGCGCGCGAGCCAATCGAGGCAGGCCTCCCCGCGCGGGATCGCAAGCAGCCGCGCAGGGCCGCCGATCCGGTAGTAGGTATGCTTGGAGAGCGGCTCATCCCAGAGAAGCTGACCTCCGAGCGCGACGAATTCCGCCTCGCGCTCCTTGAACCAGTTCACTGCGGATCTCCAGAAGTCGGCGCCGGCCCGCCACCGCCGCCAGCCGCGCGCGACGGCGAGGCTCCTTCGCCGCCCCCGCTCGCCCCGAACTTCTTGGCCAGCTCCTCGCTGAGCTGCTTGGCGAGCTGGGTGATCGATCCTGCGCCCAGGCAGAGCACGAGATCGCCGTCCTGGATGCGCGAGAGGAGCGCGGCCTTGGTGCTCGCCAGATCGCCCGAGTACTCGGCCGTCACCGCGCCTGCCGCGCGCGTGATCTCCGCGACGAGGTTGGGCGAGTTGATACCTTCGATCGCCTCTTCGCCCGCCGAATAGATATCACTCAGTAGCACGACGTCCGAGTCATTGAACGCGGTCAAAAAACCTGCGCGGCAAAGCTGGGTGCGGGAATAGCGATGAGGCTGAAACGCCGTGAGAATGCGGCCCTTGCCCCAATACGATCGCGCCGCCTGAAGGGTCGCCGCGATCTCAGTCGGATGATGGCCGTAGTCATCGACGACGACGATCTTGCGGGCGTCATCGCGCCACTTGATGTCGAAGCGGCGACCGACGCCGCGGTACTGGGCAAGTCCGGCGACGACGGCCTCGAACGGGATCTCGAGCGCGAGCGCGATGGCGATCGAGGCGAGCGCATTCAGGACATTGTGCCGGCCTGGCACGTGCACAAGCGCATCGCCGAGCTTGGTCCCCCGATAGCTCACGGTAAAGCGCGTGCCCATCTCGCCAGCGCGCAGTGGACGAAGGTCTGAGGCGCAGTAATCCCATTCGTCCGAAAAGCCGTAAGTCACGAATGGCTTGGTGAAGCGATCCAGGCAGCCCCGAACACCCGGATCATCCGCGCAAACGGCCGCGACGCCATAGAACGGAAGCTTGCCGACAAAGTAGGTGAACGCGTCCTCGATCGCCGAAAGCGTCTGATAAAAGTCGAGGTGATCGTTGTCGATATTGGTGATCACGCCGTAGGTCGCCGGAAGTTGGAGAAACGACCCGTCGCTCTCATCGGCTTCGGCCACGACGTATTGGCCCTGGCCGAGCTTGGCGTTGCCGCCCAAGGAGTCGACCTTGCCGCCGATCACGAGCGTGGGATCGAGCCCCGCATGCGTGAGGATCGTCGCGATCATCGAGGTGGTCGAAGTCTTGCCATGCGTGCCTGCGACGGCGACTCCGATCTTGCCGCGCATGAGCTCGGCGAGCATTTCGGCGCGCGGGATCACCGGCACGCGCAGCCGCTTGGCCTCGATCACCTCGGGATTGCTCGAGCGGACGGCGGAGGAGATCACGACCACGTGCGCGCCATCGACGTTCGAGGCCTTGTGGCCGATCGAGATTCGCGCACCCAGGCTCGCGAGCCTTCGGGTCGTATCGCTCTCGGCGAGGTCCGAACCCGAGACCTGGTAGCCCTGGTTCAGGAAGACTTCGGCGATGCCGCTCATGCCGATCCCGCCGATGCCGACGAAATGGAGGAGCGTCTCTTTCTTTGCGCGTTTCTTGACCATGAGAGTTACTACTCTTACTAGCGAGCCGAGAGCGCCTCGACAATCTCTTTCGCCGAATCAGGCTTATAAAAGCGGCCCATTTCGCGACCCATTCGGTCGATCCGAGCGCTATCGGCTATAGCGTCCCGGATCAGGCGCGCCAGGTCCTCGCCGGTGGACCTGCCCTGGATCATGAGCTCGGCCGCTCCCTGGTCGGTGAAGTAGCGCGCGTTTTTTTCCTGATGATTGTCCGCCGCAGTCGGAAGCGGCACGAGAACGGACGCCCTGCCCACGGCCGCCAGCTCGGAGAGCGTCGAGGATCCGGCCCGGCAAATCAGAAGCGAAGCCTCTGCATAACACTCGGGCATATCATAGATGAACTTCTCGACCCGCGCCGGGATCCCCGACCCATCATGCGCCTTCTTGACCCGATCATAATCCCGCTCACCCGTCTGATGGATGAAACGAAGCCGATTCTTGAGTGCCGCGAGATGGGGCAGCGCTTCGATGACCAGCGTATTGATGCCCATCGCGCCCTGGCTTCCGCCAAAGATGAAGACGACAAACGGATCGTGCGCGGCCGGAGCCAGCGGCTTGATCGCGGGCCTCACCGGATTGCCCGTCACGCGGACCCTGCCACCCTTGAAGCGCGCTTCGAGCCCGGGAAACGCCGTGAAAACCTGATGGACCCAGCGCCCGAGCAACCGGTTGGTCAAGCCAGGCACCGAGTTCTGCTCGAGGATCGCGGTCTGGCACTTGACCCAGGGAAAGAAAAAATCGACGGTTCGCGCAGCCAGAACCAGCGGTCCCGAAGCATAACCGCCCACTCCGATCACGGCCTGCGGGTTGGCGCGATGAAGGATCCAGAATGATCGAAGGACCGAGAACGGGAGCTTGAGCGCCGTCGCCAGCCTCACGGCCAGACTCACGCGATTGAGCGCGCCGATCTTAAGCAGCTCGAGCGGATAGCCCGCGCGCGGCACGAGCTTCTCCTCGATCCCGCCTTGTGCGCCGACGAAGAGCACCGGAGCGTCCGCGCCGTAGCGCGCTCTCCAGGCATCGGCGACGGCGACTCCCGCGAGCACGTGCCCGCCCGTGCCTCCGCCTGCGACGACCAACGTGGGCCCTTTTTTAAGTGACGGTTTCACGCGAGCTCTTCTTTCGTGAGCTTCGAAAGCGGGGTGGGCTGCTGTGGGCCGCGCGCGATGCTGAGCAGGACGCCTACGGCGAAGAGATCCACGAGAAGCGCGGAGCCGCCGTAGCTGATGAACGGCAGGGTCAGCCCTTTGGTCGGCACAAATCCCATGACGACCGCCATATTGACGAAGCCCTGGAGACCCAATGCGAGCGTGATGCCCGCCGCGAGCAGCATCCCGAAGCCGTCCTGATATTGCTTGTGGCAGTTCCAGGCGATCTTAAGCCCGCGGTGAATGAAATAGATGTATACGGTCAGCACGGCCCCGATGCCAACGAAGCCAAGCTCCTCGCCGACGACCGAGAAGATGAAGTCGTTATGAGCTTCGGGCAGGAAAAACAGCTTCTCCTTGCCATTGCCCAGCCCCACGCCAAAGAGGCTGCCGTTATGGAGGCCGACCATCGACTGGATGATCTGAAAGCCTTTGCCCGCGGGATCACGCCACGGATCGAGAAAGGTCATCACGCGCGCGCGGCGATAACCCGTGCCGAGCGCCAGCCAGAGCCCAACCGTGCCTCCGAGCGCGAGCGCCGTGCCCAGGTATTTTCGCGGCACGCCCGCGAGGTACATCAGCGAAAAAATGACGACCGAAACCATGACCGTCGTACCGAAGTCCGGCTGCGCAAGCAGAAGGGCGAGCGCCGGCAGCGCGGCCAGAAAAGGGCTCACGGCGCCCGCGGCCAGGATGTGCAGCCGGTCGCGCTTTCGGTCGAGCTGGCGCGCGACGAAGAAGAGGATCGCGAACTTGGCCAGCTCTCCCGGCTGGAAGCTCCAGCCGCCGAGCCTGAGCCAGCGCTGCGCGCCGCCGACGCGGGCGCCGACGCCTGGGACGAGGATCAGCGCGAGGAGCGCCATCGCGATGACCAGGAACGGCAGCGCCCACTTCGCCCAGCGGCGGTAATCGATGCGGCAGGCGACCACGAGCGCGCCGAAGCCCAGGCCGGCGTAGAGCAGCTGCTTTTTGATGAAGGCGAAGCCGTCGCCCGTCTTCTCCTGCGCGTAGATGAACGAGGAGCTATAGACCATGATCAGCCCGAAGAGCACGAGCGCGATCACGAGAAGGAGCAGAACGATGTCGATGCCCTGAGCTGGAAGCGGCCAAGGGCAAGTGGGCGCCTGTTTTTCGGCGCCGGAACGGGAGTCAGCCATGCTCTTAGGATTATTGCTGAACTCTCAAAAGATAGGTAGCCCCAATCCTCGATCAGTTGAGCTTGGCTTGGGGCTGTACCAGGGAAATGCCGTCAGAAAAGACGACTTCTCCGACGGTCTTGTTCTGGTCAAAGAGGAAGCGACCTTTCTCGCCTTCAACTCCGACGGAAACAGACCCGAATTGGTCTCGGACCACCAAGACCGGCCTTTCGAGCAACCTGGAGTAACCGAGCTGCACGACAGTGGGGATGCGACCCTTACCGTTTCGATAGCCCGAGTTATTGTCCCTGTCCTTCAGGAAGACCTGGGTGATATCAGCCCTCGCCTCGACGACCTTCTTCCAATCCACGCTCTTCGGATCATTCGGCACGGTCCGGAAAGGGGCCAGAAACTCCTCGATCTTGGAGGAGGACGACTGGGCAAGTCCTTCGGCGAACTCCTCTCGATTCAGAAAGCGCGCGATCATATCCCAAAGCGCTCTCCAGGCACGTACGAGGGCCGGGCGCGAGAGATGATCCTGTCGTGCTTTGAGCTCCCTAAGCTGCTGTAAGAGGCCGTCACGCTCGAGACGGAGATCATTTCCCCACATATCGAGTTGAGCCCCGACAAACCTATCGCGCAGATTAGCCGTCACTCCCTCGAGTTGCCTTTCGACAAACTCGATGCCCTGTTCGATCCGCTCCCGATCGAAGCGATGGTGTTCGCGCTTGCTGATTGCTTCGTCAAGCTTCAGGGCCTGGCGCTCCAGCTTGCGCTTAAGAATGTGATCGTAAACATGAGGGCTTTGAGCCGAAGTCTGCTGGACCAAAACCGCGCCCAAAATCATCAAGGACCCGAGAACTCCCGCGAACCGCATAGCGATACCTCAAGGGTGCACAGTGCCAGTCCTGTACCACGCACCGCTGCGCGGCCTAAGCCTTCGGCAAGGTGTCCGAGCTGTCCAAATCCTAGACACCTGCTCACTGGATCCATTATTTCCGTGATTTCAATGATTAACGCATTGAGTCATTTTTCCATTGCGAGTTCGACCCTCCTGCCCTATTCTCCGCCGCAACATTAACCGTCCCACCATGTGATCAAAGGATGACCCCATGAAAAAGCTCTCTCTCTCCCTGGCCTGTGTTCTTGCTATCGGCTCGTTTGCGGCTGCCGCCCATGCAACATCGCCCGATGCTCTGGATAAGATCTGTAAGTCTTTGCAGATGGAGTTCGACGATGCCTGTGCGCACACCATGTGCGACGACTCGATCGCCAACGGTACCTTCAAGGATCTGAGCGATTGCGTGGGTGCCGAGGATTACATGGAGGCCGCCCAAGAAGGCTGCGATAGCATTCCGTCGGTCGAAGACCTCGCGAAGCAGTACAACAAGAAGCACCCCGGAGCTAAAGTCAGCTGCGAGACGTAATTCTCAGCAGGCCTCGTCAGGGCGCCGGAGTGTAGGACGCCGACCAGATCAGGTCGTCGCCCAGATCACAGCTGGCGTCCTCCTGAGTCAGCTGAAACGGTCCGTAGAACACCGGGCAGTTGCACTCGGCATAGCCATGCTTGAGCTTGCAACCCGCGGTCATGCACCCGGCATATGGGCCTTTCGGGCATTGGGTCAGAGCATTTGCGCGGCCGGCTGACGCTTCGTTGAGCTTGGATCTGAGCTGAGGGTTGAAGGTGGAGATGATATCGGAGCCCGGGATGAGCCTCCCGCGGCGAAGATACTGGCAGACCGGAGCCTGATCGGGGTGATCGGAGCAAGCGCTTCCGTCAGTGCCGCAGACGTCGAGAGTCTCTTGATAGACTTCGGCATTGAGGATCGAAGTGATCAGGACAAAGTTGATTCCGCTCTCGACCGTGCATTTGCATTTCGCAAAACGCCCGCTCTTGTCGAGTTCGCAAGGCAAAGGCTCCGGCCCGGAGGAGAAGCAGAGTGCGTATTTTTCCGTGCACGGAACAAAGTACGAAGGCCCCAGGTTGACGTCCCGATAAGCAGGACCGTAATTGGTCGGCCAGTTCTTGGAGTTATCCCAATACCTCTGCGAATTGGGCACGAAACGGGCCGCGCGAAACCCATCCATCGCCAAGGCATTGGATGCGCAGAGAACCAGTGCAAACGCCACCAGACATTTCCGGAAAGATTCCATGGATACCCCCAACGGGCGGCACTGCAACGGGTATACCCAGGCCACTTGACTTTTGATGCCGTGCGTTATATCAGTATCCCCAAATAACCTCGGCCGAAGGCGTGGCCAATTCGGGAGTAACCTATGAAGCCCCTCTTTCTAACCCTGGCCGTAGTTTCGCTCTTTTCGCTCAACTGCCTGGCGCGCGAAGTCTATCACTGCAGCAACCCTGGATCCGCGGTCGGCCTGACCGAAGTCGATTTTACCCTCTACCAGAAGGGCGAATGCCCCGACGGCTGGAACGCCGGGCTCGACAACGTTTCAAAGGATCCGACTGCAAAAGGAGTTCAGGGAGGCGGAGACTGGGCATTGATCCAGGGAACCCGTTTCGAACTCGACGCCGATGGCACTGACCTCACGGGTTCCGAGGGTTATGAGATCCCGAGCGGGACATTCGACGCCAAGAAGCTCGTCCTCACGTTGAAGTACAAATTCACGGACGAGTCGCCCTCCGCCGGCAAGGCGCTCACCGAAAAATTCACCTGCACGAAGTAACTTGTCGAAAAACCGGCCACGCCGGCTTTACAGCTGCGAGACGACCTTCTTGAAGTAATCGCCACGCTCTTCGTAATTGCGGAACATGTCGAAGCTCGCGCAACCGGGCGAGAGCAAGACGATGTCGCCCGAACGCGACTTCTGGTAGGCGAGAAGGATCGCTTCTTCGAAGGTGCCGACCAGGTACGTTTCGGCGAAGTCGCCGATGGCGCGGTTGATCTTCTCCTTGGCTTCGCCCAGGAGGATGAGGATCTTGCAACGCTTCTGCACGAGGTCCACGAGCGGCGTGAAATCGCCGTTCTTGTCCTTGCCCCCCGCGATGAGGATCACGGGATTATTGGTGAACGAGCCCAGGCTCTTCTTCACGCTCATGACGTTCGTGCCCTTGGAGTCGTTGAAGAAGAACACGCCGTCCTTCTTGCGCACGAACTCGAGACGATGCGGTACGGCCTTGAAGCTGTTGATGACCGACTGGATCGCGGCGACGCTCACGCCCATCGCGCGCGCGGCGCAGATGGCGGCCATGAGGTTCTCGCGGTTATGCTCGCCGAAGAGCTTGAACTGCGTGAGGTCGAAGATCTCTTCCTTGCCCGTGACCTTGCAGACGATCTTCTTGTCGGAGGCCCGGTAATAACAGCCGGTGAACTGCTCGGCGAAGGTGCCGCCGACGCTCATCGGATCCTTCTTGGTGAACCAGATGATCTTGCCGGGGCATTCGTCGGCCAGGCGGGCGACGTTCGGGCAGTCGTGGTTGAGGACGACAAAACTGTTCTTGTCGCAGGCCTTGAGCAGGCGCTTCTTGGCCGCGATGTAGGTGCCGATATCGCCGTAACGGTCGAGGTGGTCTTCTTCGATGTTGGTGAAGACGGCGACGGCCGGAACGAGCTTTTCGGTCAGCTCAAGCTGGAAGCTCGAAAGCTCCGCGACGACCACGTCGTTCTTCTCGGTCTCGTCATTGAGGAGATTGAGCATCGGGACGCCGATATTGCCGCCGACGAAGGTGGCCTTGTTGTCGGCCTTGAACATCTCGCCGACGAGCGCCGTGACGGTGGTCTTGCCATTGGTGCCGGTGATGCCGACGATCGGGCTCTTGATGCCATGAACGGCGAGCTCGACTTCGCTCATGATCGGGATGAGCTTCTCACGTGCTTCTTCGAGCGGCTTGATATTGAGCGGGACGCCGGGGCTGACGACGATCAGCTCGGCCGTGTGGAAGGTCTTATTGTTATGCTTACCCAGCTCGAACTCGATCTTGAGGTCGCCGATGGCGTCGACCGAATCCTTGAGCTCGCTCTTCTGCTTCATGTCGGTCACGGTGACCTTGGCGCCCTGCTTGGCCATGTACTTGGCCACGGCGACGCCTGAAAGACCGAAACCCACGACGAGCACACGTTTACCTTTGTACTTGCTCACGACTGCCTTACCTCAATTTAAGCGTTGATAGAGTAAACAAAGCCAGCAGGATCGAGATGATCCAGAACCTGACGATCACCTTCGGCTCCGCCCACCCCTTCAATTCGAAGTGATGGTGGATCGGCGCCATCCTGAAGACGCGCTTTCCCGTCATTTTAAAAGAAGCTACCTGTGCCATCACGGAGAGAGCTTCAATTACGAAAATTCCACCGCAAAGAGCAAGCAGGAATTCGTTCTTGGTCATCACCGCGACCACCCCTAATGCCCCGCCCAATGCGAGGGATCCGACGTCTCCCATGAAAACCTGGGCCGGGTAGGTATTGAACCAAAGGAAGCCCAGGCAGGAGGCGGCGACGGAGCTCAAAAAAATGGCCAGCTCACCGGAGCCAGCCACGTAGGGAATCTGTAAGTATTCCGCTATCTTAATATTACCAGCGCAATAAGCCAGGATCAGGAAGGTCGCCGCCGTCGTGATCGTCGGCCCGACCGCCAGGCCATCGAGGCCGTCGGTGAGATTGACCGCGTTGGACGATCCCACGATGACCAGGGACGCGAACGGGATGAAAAGCCAGCCCAGCTCGATGGACCAGTCCTTAAAGAAGGGAAATTTAAGAACGGAGCTGGTGCCGTGAAAGGTCATCAGCAGATAGGCCGCGAGCGCGCCGACCAGGGTCTGGGCAATGAGCTTTTGGCGCGCCGAGAGGCCCTTGGGATTCTTCTCGATCACCTTGCGATAATCGTCGATGTAGCCGATGAGGCCGTAAAGCAGCGTCGTGCCCATCGCGATCCAGACCTGAGCGTTGGTCAGATCCGACCAGAGAAGCGTCGGGATGATGATGCCGAGGATGATCAACCCTCCGCCCATCGTAGGAGTGCCCTTCTTCTTCAAATGGCTCTGGGGGCCGTCATCCCGGATCGCCTGCCCCATCTGCTTGCGCTCGAGAAAGCGGATATAGGCGGGTCCGACCGCCATGCAGAAGAGGACGCTCGTGATACCCGCCGCGAAGGTCCTGAACGTGATGTACTTGAACACGTTCAAGAACGAAAACTCCGTATGGAGCGGGTAGAGAAAGTGAAAGAGCATACGGGATGCTAGAATTTTTTTGAAATCGGGGTCAAGGAATATTGATCAGCCGCGCGCTTTCAGCGCCTCGGCCGCGACCTCGCGATCGTCGAAATGGACCTTGGTTTTGCCGATGATCTGGTAATCCTCATGGCCCTTGCCCGCGATGACCACGACATCGCCTCGGCGGGCTTCGGCGATGGCCGCGTGAATCGCCTGCCTACGGTCGGGGTCAACCTTGAAGTTGGAGAAGCCTTGGGTACCCACGAGAATCTCCTCGATGATGGAGACGGAGTTCTCCGTGCGCGGATTGTCCGAGGTGATGAAGACCTGGTCCGAGAGCTCGACAGCGGTCCTGCCCATGACCGGCCGCTTGGTCCGGTCGCGGTCGCCGCCGCAGCCAAAGACCGTGATCAGGCGCGAGCCGTCTTTGCGGAAGCTCGAAAGCGTCTTGAGCATCTTCTCAAGCGCGTCGGGTTTGTGGGCATAGTCGACGAGCACGGTGATCTCCGGATGCGGCACGCGCTCCAGGCGCCCCGGCACGCTCTTGAGGTCGCGCACGCCTTGGGCGATCTTATCTTTGGGTATACCGAGCAGATCACAAAGCGCGACGGCACCCAGGATGTTGGACGCGTTAAAGAGCCCCGTCAGCTGCGATCGGATCGGAATGCCGTAGTACTCGCCCGTGATGCCGGCAAGCTCGGTCGAGAGCATCTGGCCCGACGGAAAAGCCGCGGTACGGTCGAAGAGCAGATTTCCTTCGAGCTTGTCTTTATAAAGGCGCCGACCGAACTCGTCGTCCTCGTTGGATACGGCCACAGGATGCTTGCCCGCGTCGCGCGAGAGCTCGGCCATCTCGGTGAAAAGAAGCTCCTTGGAGCGGTAGTAGTCCTCGAGATCCGGGTGATAGTCGAGGTGCTCAGGCGTGAGATTGGTGAAGAGCATGCCATCAAACAGCACCGCGCCCACGCGCCGCTGTTTGAGCGCGTGAGACGAAACCTCCATCACGACGTCCGTGCAACCCATGGCCTTGAAATCGGCGAAGAGCTTCTGCAGCTCGACGGGCCCCGGAGTCGTGTGCGTCGACGGCAGGACCTTGGTCTCAAACCTGAAATTGACCGTGCCGATCACGCCGACCTTGCCTCCGGCCGCGCGAAGGATCGACTCGATGAGATAAGTCGTGGTCGTCTTGCCGCTCGTTCCGGTCACGCCGATCACGCGCATGTCGCGCGTCGGGTTGCCGTAAAACTCGGAGGCGAGCCGACTGAGCGCGAGCCGCGAATCGGCGACCTGCAGATAAGGAATCCCGATCGAGTGCTTCTCGGGCTCGTCCTCCCCCACCACTGCGATCGCACCCTTTGCCTCGGCGTCGACGATGAAACCGTGGCCATCCGCGCTCGTGCCCCGAACAGCGACGAAGAGCGTGCCGTGCTCGATCTCGCGCGAGTCCGCGGTGATCTTCGTGACTGGACGATCAGCCGTGGCAACGATTCCGATGGATTGCGCGAGGGCGGAGAGTGGTTTGGACATGGAATACCAATACCGCGTCCTTCTGACTGTCGAAAGGGGCGTTGAGCGAGCAAAGATTTTTTTGGCGC
>FTBH01000097.1_pt1 | contig 47752 bp, 43 predicted proteins | sample 1639321 | NCBI WGS metagenome assembly FTBH01 (sample SAMEA3914864, study PRJEB12502) | metagenome | biome: forest; material: soil | place: USA | collected 2012-03-12 | depth 0.3 m
CGATCGGCACCGGCGCGGACGCCGTGCTCGAGTTATAGAGGATTTTGGAGAGAAACGGCGTGATGCCGGCCGCAAGCATGTTGATCGCGAAGCCCGCGACGATCTGATCGGCACGGAGGCGGATGACGACCAGCGAGTAGAGCGCCGCGAAGGCCGCCCCAGCCGCTCCCGCCGCGAAAAATCCCGCCCATGCCGACCCGGTCGACAACGCGATGGATGCGGCCGCGAACGAGCCCGCGAGCATGAGCCCTTCGAGCGCGATATTGATCACGCCCGAGCGCTCGCTCAGGCAGCCGCCCAGCATCGCGAAGAGCAGCGGCGTGGAGCCGCGGAGGGTGGAAAGCAGCACGGAGAGAATCAACTCCTGATTCATGCCCCACCCCTTTTCTTGCGGGTCTTGCCGAGCCAGTCCCAGAGGCCGTCGGCCGAAACCGAGAGGATGATCAGGGATTGCAGGATCAACGAGAGATCGCGCGTGATCTTCTCGGTTTCGAGATCGAGATCCGCCGTCCCTTTATGGAGCGCGCCGAAAAGCAGCCCCGCCGCGACGACCCCGAGCGGGCGCGAGCGCCCGAGCAGGGCGACGGCGATTCCCAAGAAACCGAAATCCGGCGAAAATCCCAGCTTGAAGCGCCCGGCGTTGCCGAGGACCTCGCCCACGCCGACCAGGCCAGCGACGCCGCCGGCGAGCGCCATGATCCATGGATATACCTTCGTGCTCTCGATGCCGGCGTAGCGCGCGGCTCCTTCGCTCTGTCCGATCGCGCGGACTTCGTAGCCCGGGACCGTGCGCCAGAGAAAAACGCCGACGACGAATGCGACCAAGAGCGCCAGCGCGAGCGCGGGACCGACCGGCGCGTCGCCGAACCAGCTCCAGCGCGAGAGCAGGTAACCGGGGCCGACCGCCGAAGTCTCGGGATTCTGACTCTCCGGGTTGGCGAAGACGTAAAGCGTGACGTAGCTCGCGATGCCGGCGGCGATGAAGTTGAGCATCATCGTGATGATGACCTCGTGGCTTCCGCGCTTGGCGCGGAGCCAGCCCGGAATGAAGCCCCAGAACGCGCCGCCCGCGAATGCGGCGAGACCGGCGAGAAGCGGCGCGAGCGGCCAGGGGATCTTGGCGAAGACGATCCCGAACGCGGCGGCGGAGAGCGCGCCCATCGTCAACTGCCCTTCGGCGCCGATATTGAAGAGCCCCGCGTGGAACGCGAGCGAAACCGAGAGTCCCGTGAGGATCAATGGCGTCGAATAAAACAGCGTCATGCCCAGATCGTAGGCCGAGCCGAAGGCGCTCTTGCCGAGGATCTGGAGAATATGCCAAGGGCTCTCGCCCGTGCACGCCGCGATCGCAAGCCCCAAAGCGAGTCCGAAGCCGACGGAAAAGAAGGGCCTGAGCCGGTTCATTAAATGCATCACGACGCCCCTCCCCCGCCCATGTAGAACCCGAGCTCCTCTTCGGTTACCTTTCCGCGCTCGAACCAAGCCGCGATCCGGCCGCCGTACATCACGCCGATGCGATCGGAGAGCGCGAGTACTTCCTCGAGCTCCGAAGAGACGAGAAGGACGGCGAGCCCGCGCGCGCGCGCGTCCAGGATCCGGCGATGGATCGCTTCGATCGCGCCGATGTCCACTCCACGAGTGGGTTGCGCGGCGATCAGGAACCGCGGGCCATCGCCCGCGCCCTGCCCCGCCCCGCGACCGCGATCGAGCTCGCGCGCGATGACGACCTTCTGCTGGTTGCCGCCCGAGAGACGCCCGCAGCGGGCCTGCGGGTCCGCGGGCCTGACATCGTGCTCGGCGATGGCCTTTCGGGTGGCGGCCGCAAGCGCGCCGCGATTGACCCAGAGCCCGGAGCGCGCGAAGCGCGGCTCGCGATGGAGGCCGAGCAGGAAATTCTCTTCGAGATTGCTCTCCATCAGGATCGCCTCGTGGTGGCGGTCCTCGGGTATCGCGCTGAAGGCGCGCTTCTTGAGATCCCGGTTATGAAAGCGCGAGACGTCTTCGCCGAAGTAGCGGTAGCTGCCCGTCGCGCCGTCTTCTTTGTAATACTCCGAAGGGTGCATGAGGAACTGGAGAAGCTCGCTCTGGCCGTTCCCCTCGACGCCGGCGATCCCGACGATCTCGCCGGGAAATACCTCGAGATCGATGCCGCGCAAAGGCCGCGAAAGACCCGGCACCGAAACTCCCGCAAGCGAGACGGCGGGCTGCGAAGACTGAGGCTTAGAGCGCGCGCCCTCCTCGCCTCCGGTCTTGAGATTGACCTTGCGGCCGACCATGAGCTGCGCGAGCTCGTCGACCGAGGTCTTGGCCGTCTCGAGCTCCGCGACGCTGCTCCCGGCGCGCATGACGGTCACGCGGTCCGAGAAGCGCATGACCTCCTGAAGCTTGTGGGTGATGACGATCACCGTCTTGCCCTGGTCGCGGACCATCGCGCGAAGATGCGTGAAGAGCTCTTGAGTCTCCTGCGGCGTGAGCACAGCCGTGGGCTCGTCGAGGATCAGGACCTGGGCTTCGCGGTACAGAAGCTTCAGGATCTCGATTCGCTGCTGGATGCCGACGGGCAGGTCCTCGACGCACGCGTCCCAGTTCATTTCCGGAAAGCCGCTCTCGCGCGAGATCTTCGAGAGCCGCTCGCGGGCCTGGGTCCGGGAGAAAACGAAGGAGCCTTCGTCGCCCAGGAGCACGTTCTCGACGACCGAGTACGGGCCCGCGAGCATGAAATGCTGGTGGACCATTCCGATGCCGGCTGCGATCGCATCCCTCGGCGAATGCCAGTGCACGGAAGCACCGCGAACGAGGATCTCGCCTTCGTCCGGCTTGTACTGGCCGTAGAGGATCTTCATCGCCGTGGACTTGCCGGCGCCGTTCTCGCCGACGACCGCGTGGATGGTTCCCGCGCGCACGGAGAGATTCAGGCCGGAGTTGGCCTGGACCGACCCGAATCGCTTGGCGATGGATCTCAGCTCGACGACGGGTTCACCGCCCTTTTCGGTTGGGCTCACTTCTTCTGATAGTAGTCGGGAACTTTGATCTTGCCAGCGATAATCTCGGCCTTGAGGCTCTCGACCTTGGCCTTGTTCGCGGGCGTGATCAGTTTTTCGTTATATTGGTCGATCGCATAATCGACGCCGCCGTTGGAGAGTCCGAACCTCTCGACTCCGGCCGTGAACTTGCCTTCCTTCGCTTCCTTGATGACCGTGAAAACGGCCGTATCCACGCGCTTGAGCATGCTGGTCAGCACGAGGCCCGGCTTGACCCAGTTCTGATTGGAATCGACGCCGATGGCGAACTTCTTGGTTTCCTCGGCCGCATCGAAAAGTCCCGCATTCGAGGCACCGGCGGCCGCGAAGATCACGTCTTCGCCCGAGCCGTACTGGGTAACCGCGAGCTCCTTGGCCTTGGCCGGGTTGTTCCAGGCGTCCGAGGTCAGGCCCACGTAATTCGAGGTGATCTGGATCTTGGGATTGATCTTCTGGGCGCCCGCCTTGTAGCCCATCTCAAAGCGGCGGATCAGCGGGATGTCCATGCCGCCGATGAAACCGATCTTGCCGGTTTTGCTGGTCAGGGCAGCGAGCGCGCCGACGAGGTAGGAGCCTTCGTGTTCCTGAAAGAGCAGCGCTCGCACGTTGGGCGCCTGCACGTTTCCGTCGACGATGGCGAAGTGGCGGGCCGGAAACTTCTCGGCGACCTTCTTGACGGCTTCGGACTGCGAGAAGCCGATGGCGATGATGAGATCGAAGTCCTTCTGAGCGAAAGCGCGGAGCAGCGGTTCGAAGGCATTGTCGTCCGTCGACTCCACGTACTTCACGAAGACGCCCGGGATCTTGTCCTTGGCTTCCATCGCGCCCTTGTAGCCTGCGCTGTTGAAGGACTTGTCGTCCTTGCCGCCCTTATCGAGGACGAGACCGACCTTGAAATCAGCGGCATGGGCGCTCATACCCGACGACAAAACCCAGACCAGGCCGATCACGAACCAAGATGATTTCATAGTCACTCCTCTATCTTGCAAACCACTTCAAGCCAAGGGGCTAACACCGCCCTGAAAACCCCTGCAATTTCATGACGCAAGCCTCTACCAAAAGTTGGGGGCCACCATTTGACTTTCGCGGCGCGTCGATATACAAGACAGCGAGAATATTATGGAAATGGTCCATTTTATCCCAACGAGCCAACGTCGCCTGGCTCTCCTCGCCGCCCAGTCCGATACCGCGCCCGCCCTGATCGTAGGCGGAAGCGGGACCGGCAAGGGCGCAATCGCGCGCTGGATCCACGAAAACGGTCCGCGCGTCGCCAAGCCACTCGTCACGGCCAAGCATGATTCTTCGCTCGGCTCCCAGATCCTCCTCGCCCAGAGCGGCACCCTCATCGTGCCTGACATCGGCGAGTGGCCACTCGGCGAACAGCGGATCCTCCTCGATTTCCTCAAGACGCGCTCGGTCCCGCATCTCGACAGCCAGGGCATGCGGATGATCGTCAACGTGCGCATCATCGCGACGACGAGCCAGAGCCTCGAGGGCCGCGCGCGCGGCGGGCTCTTCAATGCCGAGCTTCTCGAAAAGCTCAACGTCTTCCGCATCGAGATGCCGCCGCTGTCCAAGCGCGGCGACGAGTTCGAAGACATCGCCTCCGGCGTCGCCGAAGAGATCATGCGCGAGATGCACAAGCACCACCTGCGCGGCTTCTCGGCGGACGCCTGGGCACAGCTCAAGTCCTACGACTGGCCCGGCAATATCCGTGAGCTGCGCAACGTCCTTCGCCTGGCTGTCGTCGCCGCCGGCGGCGATCAGATCGAGGCGCACGACCTGCCCGAATTCGGCCCGAGCCGCATCGACTTCCGCGCCACGCGCGAGGAGTTCGAGCGAATCTACCTGCTCGAGCTACTCAAGACCTTCGACTGGGATATCGAGCGCGCGACCGAATCCACCCGCATGGACCGTGCCTCGTTGATCACCAAGATCAACAAGTATGAGCTCTTTAAAGAGAAGTACCAGGGCTAGGTCGCTGCGCCTCAAATGAAAACGACCGCGCCCCCATCGGGAACGCGGTCGTGAACTTCGGACACCCCTTATTGAGGACGCGCGCAGCCCGCCTTTTTCAGATCCAGCGCCCCATTCGTCAAGCAGCTGTAAAGCCAGTAGGTCTGCTGCCCGTAGGAAGTGCCCTTCTTGTAAAAGACGTTTCCGGCTTGATCGACTTCGCACGGATTGTCCATCGTGCAGCGTTCGCCGTCATCGTTGCCCGTGTTGTTCACGCCGACGACTTCATGCGTTTCGGTATCGATGACAGGCGATCCCGAAGTGCCGCCGATGGTCTCGCATCCCGGCTGCAGGTACCGGATCGAATCATTCCACGTCCACTGATCTTCCTTGAGGCGATAGGCGAAACCGTCGATCGAGCAGGTGTAGATCTTCTTCCAGTAACCCGAAGCGACTGCGATCCCGCGCGACTTCTCGGGATGCTTGCTCGAGAAGGTCAACGCCTTCGTGCCGGTGCGGCTTTCGATCTCGTCGAAAGTCTGGGTCAGCCGATAGAGGGTCATGTCCGTGCCCGTCATCGTCGCGAAGAGCACGCGGTCCGCCTTGAGCGTGGCCAGCGTGTTCCTTCCGCTCGCATCGAGGAGCTTGAAGCTGCGGCTCGAGCCCACGTCGGTTAGGTACTGGCCCGGATCGATGAATCCGCCTTCGTAGCAATGGCCGTTGGTGAGAACCATCGCGCGATCCGTGCCGAGCGAGCTTTCAAAGCGAACCAGCGAGCCCGAGCAGTTATTGAGAGCGACGATCGCGGTGAAATCCACCGCGCCAACCGGTCCAAGCTCGAGAAAGGACGAGGTCTCCGGAGGAGCCGGAAGCACCTGGCCCGGGTGATACGGAAGCGCCCAGGCGCCAGAGCTGAGAGCAGAAGCGAGAATCGAAAGACCGAAGAAACGAGAAACGAAGTTCATAGAATTTCCTATCTGCTTAGAAAGGCTTCTTGCAGCCGGCCTGGTTGAAATCCAACTGGTTTGCCGAGTTCAGGCAGCTGTAGATCCAGTAAATCTCCTGCGCGTAGCCCGTGCCCTTGGAGTAGGTGACGTTGCCGCGCTCGTCGACTTCGCACGGATTATCCATCGTGCAGCGCTCGCCATCCTCATTGATCGTGTTGTTGACGGCCACGACCGCGTGCGTCTCGGTGTCAATGACCGGCGAGCCCGAGGTGCCGCCGATGACTTCGCAGCCCGGCTTGCTGTAGCGGACCGAATCGTTCATTGTCCAGTTGTCTTCCTTGAGGCGGTACGCGAAGCCGTCGATCGCGCAGTTGTAGATGCGCTTCCAGTAACCCGAGACCACGGCGATCTTGCGGCTGGCTTCCGGATGCTTGCTCTGAATCGTGAGCGCGCGGACGCCGAAACGCTTTTCGATATCATCGAAGGTCGAGGTCAGGCGGTAGAGAGTCATATCCGTGCCCGTCATCGTCGAAAGCAGGATCTGGTCAGCCTTGAGAGTGGTGATGGAGCCGCTTGCGTCGCTCTTGAGGAGCGTGAAGGATCGTGAAGAAGCCGTATTCACGAAGACCTGGCCGGGACTGGGCATCCCGCCTTCTTTGCAGTGCCCATTGGTCAGCACCATCGCGCGATCGATGCCGAGCGAGTTCTCGAAGCGGACCAGCGAGCCCGAACAGCCGCTGAGCGAAACGATCGCCGTGAAGTCGACGCCGCTCGCGGGAACGATGTCCAGAAAGTTCGCGGTTTCCGGCGCGACAGCCGGAGTCGAAGCCTTGAGCGGAAAGGCTTGTGCGCCTTGAGAGGCAGCGAGAACGAGAACCGAAAGACCAATGATTTGATTGACGAATGAACGCATAAAACTCCCCCTTGCCCGAAACCTAACCCGGAACAAGCGGGAATTCGAGCGCTATTCCTTTTTGTCGAGCTTCAACTCGACAAATCCCATAGCAATTGCCTGCGCCATCTCGGATCGTGGGATCAGATAAGCGTTGAGGGACCCCTGCGGCAATCCGCACATCGCGGCGCGCATCTTTCCGTCGTTATCCTTGCGGGAATCGAGCACGCGCACCTTCTTACCGCGAAGCTCGGCGGCACCCTCTTCCAAGGTTTGAGCGCCCTTGGTGCTGCAACTCTCAGCGCCATCGGGGCGAGCGATCCAGACCGCGCCATCCGGGGCCGCGGGCAGGGGTGACGCTACGGAAACGGAAGTACCGGCTTTCTTGGCGCTGAGTGCAGTCGCCCCAACGGCGATAGCCGCGATGCCGGATAAAACGAGAGCGAGTTTGAACGCGGGGCGAGGCATATTTTCCCGATATCCTATTTGAGGTAGGATACCGGAATATGGGCCCCTGGACCACCGAAAGCGAAGAGATCGTCTTTCATACGCCGATCATGGACCTGATCCGGCGCAACTGTCGGGCCGGCGACAAGCGACACCCGTTCTACATCCTGAGGTCGCCCGACTGGTGCAACATCATCCCCGTCACCGCCGACGGCAAGATCGTGATGGTCCGCCAGTTCAGGGTCGGCAACGAGGTCCACACCCTGGAGCTGCCGGGCGGAGTCTGCGACCCGTCCGACCCGGATCTCATGGCCACGGCGCTTCGGGAGCTCAAGGAAGAAACAGGTTACGAGCCGCTTCCCGGAGCGCGCTGCGAGGCGATCGGGACCTCGCTTCCCAACCCTGCCATCCAGAACAACCGCACGCATTCGTTTGTCGTGGGTCCCGTCCGAAAGACTTCGGCACAGAGCCTCGACCCGGCCGAGATGATCGAAGTCGAAGAAGTACCCATCTCCCAGATCCCCGAAAAGATCATCCGAGGCGAAATCGGCCACGCGTTGATGCTGGTCTGCTTTCTTTGGGCCGCTCTTCGCGATCCGTCAGGTGGTTTTGGCCAGACTCTGGCGAAGGAGCTCCTGCCCTTCGGCCGGACCTAGCTCGCGCTGCAGCCTGAGCTTAAACCGCGGGTCGAAGCGCCCTTTCGCGTGAAGCTTGCAGCAGCTCGCGCAGGCGAGGACCCCGAGCTTCTTTCGCGATGGAAATTCCTTGAGACAAACCCCGCACTCGTAGACGAAACGAAACGGCCTGAGTCGCGGCACGGGATTGTAGCGACTTACGCCCATCGCGCGCATTTTTTCGAGAAACTCGCCGGTGTGCCCGTAAGGCTTTCGACGGACCCAGAGCCAGTAATGGATCATCTCGTGAGCGATCGTATCCTCAACGAGCGCGACCGACGCGCTCTCTTCGCGAAGGTAGGAAGCGACCTCGATCACGGGAGGCTGGGCAAACAGAAACTTGCGCGAACCCGGGATGAATCGCCCGGCGCTGGAGCGCAGGCGCGAGTTCCACCTGAGTACCGGTGGATCGAGAAATCCGTCGAAATGACGCTCGTTGATCTGATTGAAGACTGCGTGAAGATCCAAGCCCGGACGAGCATCGAATACTTTTCACAGGGTGTCAAATCGCGGTCATTGCGATGCCTTCCAAAAGGTATATATAAGGACGGGCCATGGCCGACCGCTCCGATTCCACCCCTTCTGCTCCATCTTATTCGGCGACGCGAGCCCTCGAGTGGCCGCGGTTTCTGGCGCTGGCCGAAAAGCAGGCCATGAGCGAACCCGGCAAAGCGCTCCTGCGCGCGCTCGAGAGCGACGAAACCTGGGCGCGCGACATCGCCTCCGCCCGCCATCGCCAGGCCGAGCTGCAGGAGGCGATGCAGCTGCAGACGCGAGACGCGCTCTGGTCGCCGCTGCAAGAGCTCGCCGACCCGGCCGCGGCGCTGGACCAGCTCACGCGCGGCGGAGTCCTTGAGGTCGCGGCGCTCGCGATGATCCGCAGATGGCTCTACGCGGTCGACTCCTGGTCGCAGGTCCCGCGCGACGAGATCCGCGGCGAGCTCTTCAAGAAGGCGCTCTCCTCCCTACCCGATCCTTATCAGGCGCTCAGGCTTCTCGACCACGTTCTCACGCCCGAGGGCGAGCTCTCGGAGCGCGCGTCGCCCAAGCTCGGCCAGCTCTACTCCGAGATCCGCTCGCTCAAACGCGAGATTTCGCACGTCATGGATTCGCTCGTCAAAAGCCTCGGCCAAAGCGGCGTACTCCAGGAGAGCTTCAGCGACGTCCGCGACGGCCGCTACGTCCTGCCCGTGCGCATCTCCGCGCAGGGCGAGATCGAAGGCACGATCTACGAGGCTTCGGCGAGCCGGCACACCGTCTTCATCGAGCCGAAGGAAGTCTCGCCGCTCAATAACCGCCTTCGCCAACGGCAGAACGACCTGATTCAGGAGATCTACGTCGTCCTCACCGAGACTTCGGCCAAGCTCAAGCCCTTCGCGGGGGAGATCGGCGCAGCCGTTCAGATCCTCGCGCATTGGGACTCAGTCCAGGCCAAGGCGCGCCACGGTCTCCATTACGGCGGCAAGTCGATCCACGTCATCGAGGAGCGCTCCTTCTATCTCAGGCAGACGGTGCACCCGCTGCTCTACTGGTCGCTGCCGCATGACCAGATCACGCTCAACGAGATCGACTTCGGCGCTCCTGCGCGAAGCCTTCTGATCACCGGCCCCAACACCGGCGGCAAGACCGTGCTGCTCAAGACGCTCGGCCTCGCGGCTGTCTGCGCGCGCACGGGTTTTCCGTTTCCGGCGACGGATCAGCCGCGTGTTCCGCTCTTCAACTCGCTCTTCGCCGACCTGGGCGATCCGCAGTCGATCGAAGCCCATCTCTCGAGCTTCTCGGGCCACGTGCTGAGATACCGCGAGATCCTGGAGCGGATGACGGATCGCAGCCTCGTGCTCATCGACGAGCTCAACACGGCCACTGACCCCGAAGAAGGCGCGGCTCTCGGGCGCGCGGTCCTCGAGACGATCATGTCGCGCGGGGCGCTTGTCGTCACCACGACGCACGACCCGCACCTCAAGGCGCTCTCGCTCAACGATCCGCGCGTGCTGAACGCCAGCATGGAGTTCAGCGAGTCGACCCGCGCGCCGACCTACCGCCTGGTGCTCGGCACGCCGGGGCGCTCGCGGGCGCTGGAAACTGCCGAGCGGCTCGGAATCCCACGCGACGTGCTCGAGCTGGCGCGAGGCTATCTCTCAGCCGAGCACAAGGAGTTCGAGGGCATGCTTGCGCGGCTTGAACAGAACCTGGCCGAGGCCGCGGCCGCGCGCAAGGAAGCGGTCGCACTCAAACTCGAAGCCGAGAAGCTCAAGAAAGAATGGACGGACCGCACGGAGTCCGCGGTCAACGAGATGCTCGATAAGGCGCGCCAGAAGATGAAGCGCGTGATCGAGCAGACCCAGGACGAGATGCGCTCGCAGCTCAAGGCGGCCAATGAGACCCGCCTGCGCTCGACCGCCAGCGAGACGGCGCGCGCGGGCGCGGACAAGCTTCGCGCGGCGATTCTGGAAGAAGCTCCCGAGGTCGCCGAGGCGCTCGACCTCAAGCACAAGCTCTCGCAGGAAGCGCCCCCGGCCGAGCCGGCCGTCCTGCGCGCCGGAATGCGCGTGCGCATCCCCAAGTGGAAGAGCATCGGCACCGTCATCGATGTCCAAGGGGACAAGCTCAAAGCCCAAGTCGGGACCATGCAGATGTCCCTATCGACTGCCGACGTCGAGCCCATGGACGAGCACGGCGCGCCGGTACCCAAGCCGCCCGCGACCAAAAAGTTCGCGCAAGCCGAGCATGTCTCCGCGCCGCCCTCGCAGCTCGATCTGCGCGGCATGCGGCTCGACGACGCCATGTCGGCGCTCGAGCAGTACCTGGACCACGCCTACCGAAGCGGTGCCTACGTCGAGGTCACCATCGTCCACGGGCTAGGCACCGGCGCCGTCCGCGAAGGCACGCGCAAGGTCCTCAAGGGACTTCCCTACATCAAGACTTATCGCGACGGCGGCGCCGGCCACGGCGGGACCGGCGCGACGCTCGTCGAATTCGATCGGGACTAATTGATATCCCAGCTCCACTCGCTGCTCTCGGTGCCGCAATACTCATTCAGAAACTCGCCGTCGAGCGTATAGAAGCCTTCGCAGCCATTGCCTTCGAGCGATTGGCATATGTGAAGGACTTTCTTGCCCTTGAGGGTCTTTAGGACGAGGGTCTCGGCGCAAGCCGACTCTTCGCCATTTTCTTTTTCCTGCGTTTTATAGGCCTTCTTCGCCGCACCGTCGAGCTTCGCGACAGGAAATGCCTTACCGCCGTTCAACTGATCCGAAATTTCGTCGGACACTTTGTCTGACGAGAGCGACTTTGCCAGCGGATAGTTCTCGGGGGACACATACGGCCGCGCGTGGGCCACGGACAGAGTCAATGCAAACAGGGTAGAAAGACAGAGCGTCTTCTTGAAAATCGTCATGGTTTTCTCCCCAGGGAGGCCGCACTCTCGCACTCATGATGCATCTTGTCAATCAATAAAAACAGCCGAATTCAGCTACTTAGAGGCGCGCAGGGCCAAAACCAATTCATCCGCGGCTCTGGAGTTCCGGCCCAATTTGAGGATGTCCTTATATCCGAGCTCCAACTTCGCGCTCCCACCCTCGAGCGTGAAGCGCGCGCCCTGCGGATCGCTATCGCCATTCAGGACATAGGCTCGCGCGTCCGCCCGCACGGCGGCATGGAGAAGCATCAGCACACCGATACCGTAAACGTCTCGCTGCTCGCGCGCGCCCTTGCCGTCGAAGATCAAATGCCGGCTGGACTCCGGCGCGCTCAGCGAGGTCCCGGTCCCGATCCAAAGCTCCTCGCCGAGACCCTCGTTCGGGTGAGGGTGCAGGGGTCGCGTGGAAACCCAGAAGCATAGCGGGTCGCGATCCGAACCGGACTTGGGAAGCTGATATCCCGCATGATCGAAATGGGCCTGAACCTCGAGCGACATGCTGAAGAGACGATCGGTCACGAGCCTTTCGAGGTTCTCGACCGACAGCGTCCTTCTTCCGACCCGAACCTCGAAATTCAGGTCGATGAGCTCGAGCGCATTATCGTAACCGCCGACGATCGCGACGCCGACCTCCCTCCGACGAGAAATCTCGTCGATGAGCTTGAGGGCTTCCTGCACCCGAGACGCCGACTTGCTGTCGGATGCGGTGAAGAGATACTCCCGGCCCGCGACTCTGAAGCGGACTTTCTTGCTGAACCAATCCCTCTCCACTTTTCCCTCGATATGCGAGCTCCTCGGCGCTTCCGGCTCGGCGGGCGCGACGGGCTCGGGAGCTGGAGCAGGTGCGGACGCAACCGCATCAGAAGTGACATCGACCTCGACTGTCGCCACGGGTTTAGTTTTAGCCGGAAACACGAGCGTATCCCCGAAGTCGCCGAACTGCTCTTTGGCGAGTCTGCGGACGATTTCCTCGCGTCCCCTCTCGTTATGACGAAATTTTCCGTCTGCCACGGTATCTAGGATCCTTTGTGCCTTCTCAAAGCCCTTCGCGAGCACGGTTTCACGGATTTTCCATGCGTCTTCTTCGGGGACTTCATTGGAGTATTTCGGGCTGCCCATGGCCAGATCGAAGATCTCGTCCGTAACGGGGCCTTGAGTCTTCTCGCCGAGCAGTTCGCGGGTCATCGCCGCGCGAAACGCGCGAAAGGCATCCGTGCGCTCAAGCATCCGATAGTTCGGGTCCTCCCGGAGCTGACGATAAGCATCGATGCGAAAACGGTGAGCCTGCGCGCTTGCCGTGCCGGACAGAAGCCCGAGCAAGAGAAGGAGGCAAGAGAAGGCCGAAAAACCGCGGAGCATCCGATGGGAAAGAGCAAATCCGATACCGCGCCGAAAGGAAGTTTAGCGGCTCCTGGCGCGCACGGGCTGTCAAAAACCTAGACAGCGCTCGAGGTCGTGAGCAGGCTCTTTGAAAGATGCCGAATCACCGCCTGCACCCGCGCGCTCGCCTGAATATCGGGATGAACGACAAGCCATAGGGTCATCCGGGATGGTTCGATTATGCTGAGCTTCTTCAAGGCCGGTTCGGAACGGGCCACGAACGACGGCAGGATCCCCATCCCGAGACCCGCGCTCACGGCCGAATACACGGCCTGCCAAGCCGCGGACCTGAGCCGCGGCCGCGCGGCCGCCTCCCCCATTCGCTCAAGCAGGCGCGCCTCCACGTCACTCGTTGCCTCCGGGTAGAGGCCGATGAAGGGCAGCCTGGCGAGCGCTCGGAGGTCCCGTGGCGCGCCGCCCGAGCGCTCAAGGAGCTCGCTTGAAGCGTAAAGCGCGAGCTCCAGTTCGCCGATCTTGCGGATGACCAGCTCGCGCTGCGCGGGACGCACGAGCCGGAGCGCGATGTCCGCCTCGCGCCGCGCGAGATTGAGGACTTCGGGCCCGGTCAGGAACTCGACCTCCAGCTCCGGGTGTTTTTCGATCAACGGGCCAAGCCGCGGAATCAGCAAGTGGTTGGCGAGCGCGCCGGGCGCGGCGATGCGAACCCTGCCGGCCACGCGATCATCCTCGCCCGAGAGCTTGCGGTCGATCGAATGGAACGAGTCCTCGATCGCCTCGATCGTCGGCAGGATCCGCTGCCCCGCCGTCGTCAGATAGAAACCGTCCGAGCGCTTCTCGAAGAGCTCCACGCCGAGCCGCTCCTCGAGCGCGTAGACCCGCCTCCCCACCGTGGCTTGGTCCATGCCCAACATCCTCGCCGCGTCCTTGAGCGATCGCTCGCGATGGAGAGCCACGACAAACCGAAAGTCATCCCAATCCAGCATTTTCGAGGTCCTTCTTTAAATGCATTTTCGCATTTATAGAATGAATATTCACGCATTTTAAATTCGCATCCTCCACGCTAGAACGCCGTCCATCAGGAGATCACGATATGAAGTTCAAAACCGTTATCTTAGCGCTCGCAGCCCTCATGACGACCAACGCCCTGGCTTCGCCGGATTCTAAAGATCCTTACGAACGCGCCCTTTGGAAAGACGCCGTTCGCAACAATCTCGAGTTCTTCGACCGAAACGCCTGGGACGAAGCCTCCGGCAGCTATGCCACCGACCTCGACCGCCAGGGCCGCCAGACCTCCGATCAGCGCGCGAGCGTCGCGCTCGGTCGGATGGTCTACGCCAATGCGCTGGCCCCCGACGAGCTCCGCGATCTTCCCCGCGCGCGCCGAGCCGCCGCCTTCATCCTGAACCACATGACCGTCCGCGACGGCCACGGCGTCCGGTTTCTCTTCTCGGTCGACCCCCAGGGAAAGACCAAGGAAGACCGCCCTTTCACCTTCGTCTTCGAGCAGTCCTACCCGATCGCGGGCTTGATCGCCCTCTATCAAGCCGACCCGGAGAGCGCGAACCTCCTTCCCACGATCCGCGAAGCGGCGCGGAGCTTCTGGTCGCGCTTTCATGACCCTGCCCAAGGCGGCCTCTTTTATTACTACAACACGGTCAGCGGCAATCACGCCGACGATCAGGGCCAGGAGCACAAGAGCTACCAATCGACGGTCTACCCGGTATCCAGCTTCCTCCTCGCTCTTCGCGAAGCGGACCCGGCGAACCGCGCGGCCTACGACGCCTGGATCCGCGAGCTTCTCGCCGTGGCGACCCGGCATATCGTCGAGCGCGACTCGAGCGGCAAAGCCACGGGTTGGCTTCGCGAGCGATTCTCGACTGACTTCGCTGTCGACGAATCCTACAAGATGACCGAAGCCGGCCATATCACTCAGCTAGCCTGGGTACTCGATGTCGCCGCAGACAAGGGCATCTTCGCCGACCCGGCCCAGGCCGCGAACGCCCGCGCCGACGCGATCGATCTCCTGCGCGCTCTGGTCGACCACGGCGGCATCAGCCCGATCGGCGCGGTATACGACGCCTTCGACCGCGTGACCGGCAGGCCCTGGGTCGACGACCTTGGCCGCGCGACGTCGGCCTGGTGGTCCACCCTCGAAGCCGTCATCGCTTTCGAGCGCTTCGCGGAACGCGACCATCGCCTCGTTGACGTCTCTCAAGGCCTCAAGCGCGCCTACTTCGGCTACTTCTTCGACCACGAGTTCGGCGGCGAGGTCTTCCGTATCGATTCGAAGACCGGCGAGGTCGTCGACGGCACCAAAGGCGCCGCGGGCAAATCCGGCTACCACGTCCTCGAGACGTACCGGTATCTTTTCGAGATCTAAAACGTCATTCCGTACGCCAAGCGCACCCGGACTTCGGGCTCCCTGACGTTCGAAGTCTCGGGTGCCAACGGCTGAATCTCGTCGACATAGCAGGTAGTATTGGCGAAGAGCGGCTTGGAGATCGTCGTCATCACGCTATCGGTCGTGCTTCCGTACGTCACCGAAGTCGAGAGATCCAGGAACCCGAGCTCCCGCGAAAGCCCGAATTTGTAGCGCTCCGGACGATTGACCGGATCCGGAGGCAACTCCTCGAAGGTCGTCGTGCTCGTCGGCGCGTTCGAAGACATCTCGAACGAGCTGTTGACGATCGGCGAGCTGACGTTGAGCTGAGCCGCCCTGCCTTTGTCGGTCTTGGCCTGCACGAGCGTCTCGGGCGCCACCTTCATCTTGACGGGCTCGCCGTTGTACACTGCGACGAGGCCCAGGATGACCGCGATCGGCGTCTTGAGCTTGGAAACGTTCTCGTCGGCGTAAGCGGCTTCCTTGGCCTTCTCGGTGCCTTGGTGGATGTGGTAATTGCGAATGCTGCTCTTGAGATCGTCGCGGTAGCTATTGACCTCGTCGACCTGCGCCTGCTCGTGCGTCGTGGTGAAAAGGCCCGCGTTACGCTTGGCTTCGTATTTGAGGCTCATCTGCTCGTAGCGGAGCCGCATCTCGCGCTCGCTCGCAGGATCCAAGATCTGGTCGATCAAGGTATCCTGCTGGTTTCGATAAGAGCGATTGGAAAGAAAAGGGTCATTGGGATTGACGTGAATCTCTTCGAACGCCCACTGAGGCCGAAGATCGGGCGCGGACCAGCCAGCCGTCGAGACACCGACGATACCCAAAGAGATCACGCTGATGCGTTGAACTAACCCCTTGAAGCCCATTGATTTCGTCGCCTTCGATGGCGACCCCCTGCCCTCGATTGAGCAATCGCCGTACCAGGGTCTATTCTAAAAAAGACCCGTGATTATAGCGAGGTCAATTGGATGACTTGAGGCGTTCTGGACCTAGCAGTGTAAAAACGACACGTCGCGCTGATAAATTAACGGAAATAAGCTTCTTTCAGCTCATCAAAATGAAGTTGATTGATGTGTCCGCGGCGCGAGCACATCAAGTTCGTAATATCGAGCTGGTACGACTGAATCGTGTCCGTCTCGCGATCGTAGAACTCGAGGTAGCAATCCGGAAACCCGAGCACGTGACCGTACTCGTGTCGAATCGCCCAGCGCACGTTATACTCGCTCAGCGGCGCGTTCGCGTCCATGGTGATGGTATTTCCGGCCACATCGTTGACGTGCGGAGTAGCGCCGGCTTCGAATTCGAGATGAGCGGTATTGGGACGATTGGCGACGAACGGAAGCTTCAGGAACCAGTCGTTCCAGCGCCATTCGTCCTCGATGTTGTCCTTGAGATAGCTGCGAAGATCGTCGCGACCCGGATCGACGAAGGGCACCGACATGAGCAGCGGCTGAGACGAAGTCCAGGTGACATCGGGTCGCTTGCCCTCGAGCTTGAAGAAGCTATCGTAGTTCGTCTTCGCGCCCGGAAGATAGCGATCGTAAAAACCCTTCACGTTGTTCACCGACACGAAAACCCCGAGGGTCCGCGAGCAGCCCGAACTATCGCCTTCGCTGTTCACGCAGACCTGGACGAGCCAATTGCCGAGACGAGCGCGATCGGAATCAGAAAGCGACTTCCAGCCCGTCAGCTTGGCGTCGAGCCCTTCTTCTTTTTTCAGGTTCAAGTAGGCGCGCACGTCGAGCTGCTTTCGTTTCTCGAGCTCAGCCATGGAGTCTTGATAATTGAGCCAGCGAGCGCTCGTCTCGTAGACGTCATTGAGCTTCAGGCCCCAGGCAATGAAATCCGCGTCGCTGACGGGCGAAGTCGCGGGAAGGGCCCCATCGCCGAGAATCACGTCACGGATCGAAGCCGGAGCCTGCGCCTTGTAGTTGGAGAAAGCTTTCAGCAGGATATCCGGGTTATAAACGTTCGGGGCCTCGATGGGATACGCATGCTGAGTCTCGGGCGAAGACAGGCTCAAGCGCTGATCCAGGGGCCGTTGCGCATTGATCGCGACCACCCATTGAAGGAGGCGCCTTCCGGCGGCTAGCGCGGGAGCCAGGAGCTCCTCGTCGCTGTTCGGATGAAGCGCGATCACGCCTAAAGTATTCTGCTCGCGAGCCCGCTTCTTGGCGAGGTACATCTCGTGAAGCTGCGTGGCCGAGAGACCGAGCTCCAGCTGGACACCGTGCTTGTTGATTCCGGCGAAAGCGGAAGCGCTGACCAGACCGAGGACGCAGGCACTCAATACGATAGATTTCATCACTTACCCCCGCGTGTTTTCTACGCGAGGAAAGGGACGAAGTCAAAACGCCTGATAAGGCCTAGATTCCAAAGGCTAGGAACGCGAGCCACATCACGAAGCCCGAAACCACCGGGATCGTGAAGTTATCGTCGACGTCCACTGGCAGGAGCTCAGCCATGCCTCCGGCGAGACCGCCGATGGCGACCAGCGCCGCGGTGGCCCAGCCCGAAATCGGCATCGGTTGCATGAAGATCAGGGCAATCAGCGCGCAGGAGATGACTCCGGCGGCGGTCCCGATGAGGGACTTCTTGCCACCCGCGAAACGAGGGCCCTTCTTGCCGTAAATAATGCCGAAGAGCGAAGCCATCGGGTCGCCGACAGCGAGAAAAAGGATGCTCATCACGGCGACGGGTTTCGGAAACACGCCGATCGCGATGATGGAGGCGAGAAGATAGTGCGGGATCGCGCTCATCCGGTTGGCTTCGGATTCGCGCATCAGCGGGCCCCAAACCTTAAGCACCTTCTCGTTGAAGGAAGCGTTGGAGAGGCGAGCGGTTTCCATGAAAAGGTCGACAGCGAGGAAGAAGGAAAGAGTCAGGACCCCCTGGCTGCGGCTCATCCCCGAGTACAGGTAGACGAAGACGATCAGGAGGCCCATGAAAAGGTGCCAGGCCTTGCGCGCCAGATGGAGGTCGTCGCGCAAATGCAGACGGGGCCTCGCCATGGCTCCCGAGAAGAAATGATTGAATTCGATAGCGCGCTTCATAAACAGGTTCCTTCACCGGCAACAGGTGTCTCGGATACGCAACAGATGCGGATATTGACCGATGCTTAAAGGTAACTAAAGCAACGGAAGTGCCACAGTTGTTAGCGGGACGTCGATTTTCGTCATTCCAAAAATCATATTTTAGTTAGTATTTATAAATACTTACGCCGCACTTATTTGACACATAGCGTCGAATTTACAATACATGACCACTTCGGTCTACTGTGTCGGGTAAGTTTCTACGCGCCGGCTCCAAACAGGTGCGAAGCACTCTACGCGGCAAACTCGGCCCATTGACAGGACAAAGCATGGACGAAATCCTAAGAGAGACGGCCTAGGTCCCGCAGGATGCGCGACCCTTTTCATCGACTAGAGGAATGCTCCATGGAAGGAACCATCGAGGACAGCAGCGAATACCCGGCGCATGTCGCGATCGAAGAACCGCGCGACGGCGTTTCGGTGGAATTCGACCCTCGCAATCTCTTTGACCATCTCCCGCCCCCCAGCACCTCCTCGCGGGTGAAGCAGATTTGGGCCGTGGGCGGAGGAAAGGGCGGCGTCGGAAAGAGTCTCATCGCTTCGAGCCTGGGAATCTCCCTCGCGCGCCTCAATCAAAAGGTCCTGGCCATCGACCTCGACCTCGGCGGAGCCAATCTCCACACCGCGCTGGGAGTCGACCTTCCCAAGCAATCGCTCAGCGATTTTCTCACCGAGCGCACCCGCGAGCTCGAGGACTGCATCTCCCCCACCGGAATCCCCAACCTCAGCCTGATCAGCGGCGCGCAAGATGCCGTCGGCGTCGCGAACGTCGGCCCCAAGGAAAAGCTCAAGCTCCTCCAGAAACTCCGTAACGTCGACGCCGATTACGTGATCATCGATCTCGGCGCCGGCACGAGCTACAATACGATGGACTTCTTCCTCTACGCGGATGTCGGCGTGATCGCGCTTCTCCCGGAGCCCACGTCGATCGAGAACGCGTATCGCTTCATCAAGGCGGCCTATTATCGGCGCCTCTGGCACTCACCCTCTCTGCGCGACGTCCGTCACCTGATCGAAATGGCGATGGACCCGCGCAATAAGCTCGGGATCAAGAGCCCCTCTGACCTCTTCCGCGAAGTCAACCAGGCCAACCCGGGCTCCGCGATGGCTCTCAAGCGCGAGATCGAGAAATTCCGTCCCAAGCTCGTCGTTAACCAGGCCCGAACCCAGACGGACGTCGACATCGGGTTTTCGGTCAAAACAGTTTGCAAGAAGTACTTCGGAACCGAGATGGATTACGTCGGTTATCTCGACTACGACAGCGCCGTATGGCAGGCGGTCCGCCGCAAGCGGCCTCTCATGCTTGAATTCCCTAACTCGCGCCTGGTCTCGAGCCTGGATCGAATCGTGACCTTCATGCTCAAGCGCTACGCTAACCAGAAAATCCCATGAATCTGAATCCAGCCGAGCTAGGCAGCACCCTATATGACGTCCTGGATCTCAAGCCCGATGCCTCTCAGCAGGAGGTGCGCGAAGCCTACCAGCGCACCAAGGCCGCGTACAACAAGGACAGCCTGGCTCTCTACACCCTCATTTCCCAATCCGAACGCGAAGAGATCCTGAGACGAGTCGAGGAAGCCTACATCGTACTCTCGGACGTCGACAAGCGGCGCGAATACGACCGCTGCCATGGCTTGCTCGAGCTCAACCCCGAAGAAAAGCCCCAGGGCAAGGTTGTCTCCATCGACCGGGTCCCGCCCATGGACCTCAACGCCACCGAGGCTGATCTGCTCGTGGCTCCCGCCACGGATTTCATGGCGGATGCGCCCGCAAGCGGCGGATTCGAGTCGCTCGGCGCACCGGCACCCGCTCCGCCTCCGGCTCCGACTCCGTCGGAGGCGCCCGCGCCGATCCAGGCGCCAACCGCGGCTACACCCGCAGCGACGACGGCCATGGCATCCGAATCCCTGCCGATGGCACAGGCCGACGGCGGCCTCGCCCAGGAGATCGCCGGCGAGACCGAATGGAAGGGCGCCTTCCTCCGAAAGATCCGCGAAGCGCGCAGGGTCTCGATGGAAGAGCTCTCGCACGCGACCAAGATCTCCAAGACTTACATCACGGCCATCGAAGAAGAAGAATTCAAGAAGCTCCCGGCCGCTGTTTTCGTGCGCGGCTTCCTTCTTCAGCTCTGCCGGATTTTAAAGATTCCGGGCGATTCGGTTGTGCCGCCCTACATGGCCCGGTATAACCAGGCCCGTGCCAGAGATTAAAGAGATCGATTGGACCTGGCGGTGGACCTGCGACCCCGCGCTCTTGGGGGACGAAGGCGCGCGCGCCGATCGCCTCGTCTTCGCCGCCATCGAAGCGGGACTGGGCGAGTGGCGAGGCGAGCCCCGCTCCTGTTCGCGCTCGCTCGTACAGCGCCTGATGGACGAGGAGCGGGTGACGGCCGGCGGCGCGCTCGTACATGCTAAAGGACGCATCCCGCGCGGCGCGGTCGTGGAGGCCCGCTTTCCGGAAGCGACGCCGAGCACGGTCGAACCGCAGGATCTTCCTGTCGAGATTCTTTATCAAGACGAGCACCTTTTAGTCGTCAACAAGCCGCAGGGCCTGACCGTCCACCCCTCGCCAACGCAGATGGAGGGCACGCTGGTGAACGCGCTGCTGCACCTCGTGCGCGAGGGCCGCGTATCGGGGCTCTCGAGCGTCGGCGGCGAGCTTCGCCCGGGCATCGTCCACCGCCTAGACAAAGACACGAGCGGCGCGCTCGTCATCACCAAGACGGACGAAGCGCATCGCAAGCTCGTCGACACCTTCTCGAAGCACGACATCGAGCGCCGCTACTGGGCGCTCTGCTACGGCACCGCGCGCGTGGCCGAGCAGACGATCAAGACGACCCTCGGTCGCAGCCCCGCCGACCGCAAGAAGATGGCCGTGAACGTGCGCGGCGGCCGCGAGGCGATCACGCATGCACGCGTGGTGGAGCGCTTCGGCCTGGTCAACTCGCCTTACGCGAGCTTCTTCGAGCTGACTCTCGAGACGGGACGCACGCACCAGATCCGGGTTCACCTGACGAGCATCCACTGCTCGATTCTCGGCGATCCGGTCTACGGCTCCCCGACCGCAAGCCAATCCAAGTGGACGGCGCTACCCAACCACGCGCAGGAGCTGGTCGAAAAGCTGCCGGGCCAAGCGCTGCACGCGCGCGTCCTGGGCTTCGAGCATCCGATCACCGGCGAAAAGCTGCGCTTCGTGGCCGAGCCGCCAGCGGCGTTTCTGGAGCTGCTCGAGTCGCTGCGCGGTGCTACCGGCCCCTGATCCCGATCGCCGACCACTGTCGCGTGCCGCCGCCCTCGCGACGGTAGCTGTGGAACGCGAACCCTCCGTCGACCTCGAGGCAGCAGCGCGTGCAGGGCGCGACGACGTCGACGCGCCGGATGCCGAGGCCTTCGAGCTGCGAGCGGTTGACGGCCTGGAGATCCAGCATCCGTTCGCGCGGCACCGAGCCCGGGAACTCGGCGACGAAGTCGCGCGCCAGCTCCTCGCTCACCTGGTAACAGCAAGGGCCGATCGACGGGCCGATCGCCGCGACCCAGGCCTCGGGGCGCGCGAGCTCCGGCGGCAGCGCGGCCGAGAGCTCCCTCCAGAGCGCCTCGAGGATCCGCGCGCGCGTGCCGCGCCAGCCCGCGTGCACGGCGGCCACCGCTCGGCCTTCTTCGTGCGCGAGCAGCACAGGCACGCAATCGGCGGTCATCACGCCGGCGGGCACCTCGGGCGTGCGGGTCCAGAACGCGTCGGCTTCATCGCAAGTTTGACCGCGCGCCTTGAGCTCGGCGCTCGCGACGCCGTGAACTTGCGTGGCGCGGCGGCGGGTCTGCTCCCAAGGGCCCCAGACTGGGCCGTCGAACGGCTCCGGCACGTTGGCGCGCCGGCCGCCGAAGCCGTGGGCGATGCCGGGGATCTTCGACAGAAGCGGACTTCTCATCTAATAGCCTCCTTTCGCTGGCGCGAAAGGCTTCGAGGGCTTGATGCCCGAGAAGCTCGGCAGCGCTTAATGCGCTGTCGGGTATAGGATATACCCGAAGAGAAGGCCGCACTCGCGGCCGGACGGCTCCCCGTACGGTCCGCCGTCATTTTATAGCTTCCTTCTGTAGGCCGAGCTCCGGGAGCACGAGATAACCGAAAGGATTGACCCGGTAACCCGTCACGCGTTTGGAAACCGCGTGAACCTGCGTGTAGTGGTAAATCGGCACGATCGCGGCCTCGTCCTCGATCCAGATCCGCTGCGCTTCGATGATCTTCGCTTCGCGCTCGCGTCCCGGCTTGGCGCGGCGGATCTCCTCGACCAGCTGATCGAAGCGCGCGTTCGAAAACCCGCCGTAGTTGCTCCGGTCGCCCGTGACTCCCGGCTCGAGAAAGAAAATCGGATCGTTGAAGGGCGTCAGCCAGCCGAAGCGGTAGATGGCTGCGGGCTCGGTCTGCATCGCCTTGATATGCGACTTCCAATCGAGCGGAAGCAGGCCGATCCGAATGCCGAGCGTCTTGAGCAGGTCCTGCTGGACCTTCTCAAGCACGAGAGAGTTGCGGGCGTTCGAGTCGAACTGCGCGACCATCTCGCCCTTGAGCGGTGGGTGCTTTTTGACGTTTTCGGTCGCATGCGCGAAAAGAGGGCTGTCCTTGAGGGCGGGATCGAACGGCACGTAGCCCTCGAGCCCCCTCGAGATGAAGCTTCGAGCCGGCACATCGTCCGTGCCCAGGGCCGCGACGATCTCCTCCTTTCGGATCGCGGCCGAGGCCGCGCGCCGGAAGTCGCGATTGTCGAATGGCGGTTTTCGGACGTTGAACCCCAGATAATAGGTCGCGAAAAAAGGGCTCAACCGGATCGCGTCCAGTTTCTTGAGACGGATCACATCCAAGGGTGAGACCTTGGTCAGGATATCCAGCTGGTTCTGCTCGAAGAGATTGAGCGCGGTGCCATCCTCGCGGACGATCAGGAACTCGATCTTCGGCAATCCCGCGGAGTCCTTCTTCCAATAGAAAGGATTGCGCTCGAGAACGTATTTCTCATCCGTCCGGTGCTCGGAGATGCGGTAGGGACCGTTGACCGGAAAGCTTTCCTTCCACTTGCCTCCGTTGGCCTCAAAGAGCTCCTTGCGGATCGGGGCCGCGCTCCCCAGGGTCAAGGCATGAATGAAGTAAGGCGTGGGCTTCTCGAGCTCGACGATCACCTTTCCGTCGAGTGCACGGACACCCAAGCCTTCGGCTCCGACCTCCTTGCTACGATAGGCCTTGGCTCCCTTGATCGGCTCCAGGATCATCCCGAACTTGGCAGGCAGGTCCGGGCTCAGCGACCGACGTATTCCGTCTACCACCTGTTCCGCCGTGACCGGCTTCCCATCCGACCAGGCGGCGTCCTTGCGGAGAGTGAAGGTCAGCTTCTTCCCGTCAGCCGAAACCTCATGGCTCTCGGCAAGGCGGTCCTGGAGCTGACCGGCGCCATCATAGCCGACCAGGCTCTCCGTGATGTTTTCGAGCAGATGAAGGGAAAGCAGGTCCTCGGCGAGCGCGGGGTCGAGCGAGACGGGCTCTCCCCAAAGCTGAATCCGAAGAGGCGTGACCGCCGTTGACCGTGTGCAAGCAGTGACGGAAAGCAGGGCTGCAATGAGAAGGGGGAGGTACCGTGGCATGGGGCCCTCCCATGGTAACAGAAAATCGGCTCCATAGAAGACTCTTGGGTCGCGGGTAGGATTGAGTTAAAAATACGGTATGCAGCAGAGCCGAGAGCAAACTTCATCTTCCTTTTCCAGCCGCCTGTGGATCCTTGCCGCCCTGAGCCTCCTCGGGCTCGCGGTCTCGGCGATGCTGAGCAGTCATTACTACGGCCTCCGGAGCGGAGTGGCCGAGTTCAAGTCCTATTGCAACCTGGGCGCGTCGATGAACTGCGACGTCGTCGCGGCGAGCCCCTACTCGGAGCTCTTCGCCGGGCTGCCGCTCTCGAGCTTTTCGGCCGGCTGGTACCTGGCGATGTTCGTGATCGCCTTCTTCGCCCAAAATTCCGAATGGCGCCGCGAGACGGTGCGCGCCCTTTTCGCGATGTCCTTGATCGGCACGCTTTTCTCGGTCGCCTACTTCCTGATCATGGCGACAGTCATCAAGACCTATTGCCTGCTCTGCCTCATTCTCGACGGCGTCAACCTCTCCAGCCTGGCGATCGCGATCAGCCTCAGACCCGAGGGCCCCGGCGCGAAGCCCCTGGATTTCTCAAAGTGGAAGACGTTCGGCGGCATTACCCTCGTCGCTCTCTTCATCTCGATCGCCGGCATGAAGACGCTCGAGGTCAGCGGACAGCGACCGGTTGAAGTCACCGAAGAGGTCGACTCGATCCTCGCGACGCCGGTCATCTCGGTCAAAGTCCCGCCGAACGCCATGGGCTTTGGCCCGGCCGACGCCAAGGTCACGATCGTCGAGTTCAGCGACTTCCAATGTCCGTTCTGCCGGATGGGGGCGATGAGCCTGAACGGCGCGCTCAACAAGTTCCCGGGCCAGGTGCGCGTGGTCTTCAAGCACTTTCCGCTGGATAACGCCTGCAATCGCAAGATGGAGCGCCCCCTCCACGAAATGGCTTGCGAGGCCGCCAAGGTGGCTGCCTGCGCGGGAAGCCAAGGCAAGTTCAAGGAAGTCTACGAGGAGCTCTTCGACAAGCAGTCCTCCTTCGCGCCTGGCAAGATCTCCGGCATCGCCGCGGGAGCCGGAGCCGACCAGGCCAAGCTCGACAGTTGCGTGAAATCGCAGGACGCCGGCTTGGCCGTTGCCTCGGATATCGAGGAAGGCATCGCGCTCAACGTCGGCTCGACACCGACGTTCTTCGTGAACGGCCACCGGATCGACAGCGGCGTCAAGTCCCCGGCTGTCTGGAGCGAGCTCATCAGCCGGCTGCTCAAGCAGTGAGGGGCCGGAAGCTGCCATGCTGATCGACAGCCACTGCCACCTCAGCTACGACTTCGCGCCCAAGAGCGTTGACGATATCGTCCGCGAAGCCCGCGAGAACGGAGTGGAGACGCTCATCACCATCGGCACGGACATGAAGAATCTGCCGGAGGTCCAGGCGCTCTCCGAGCGCTTCGACTGCGTCTATCATACCGTCGGCGTCCATCCACACGACGCCATCGACATCGCGGACTCGGACATCATCGAGATCGAGACCCGCGCGCGGCACCCGCGCTGCGTGGCCGTCGGCGAGATTGGGCTCGACTACCACTACGACCATTCGCCACGCGACGTGCAGCAAAAGCGCCTACGCGACCAGCTCGCCGTCGCCGCCCGCGTCGGGAAGCCCGTCATCATCCACTCGCGCGAAGCCGAACCCGATCTGCTCGCGGCCCTGACCGAATACGCGCGAGGGCTCGCGCCGGGCCGAATCCCCGGAGTGATCCACTGCTTTTCGGGCACGCGCGAGTTCGGACAGTCCTGCCTGGAGCTGGGCTTCTACATCTCGTTCTCCGGCATTCTGACCTTCAAGAACGCCGAGGAACTGCGCCAGGCCGCGCGCGAGTACCCGCTCGAGCGCATCCTGGTCGAGACCGACTCGCCCTACCTGGCTCCGATCCCGTTTCGCGGCAAAAAATGCGAGCCCTCGATGGTGCGCCTGACCGCCCAGAAGCTCGCCGAAGTCCGCGGCTTGAGCTTTGACCGGATCGCCCAGGCGACGACCGCGAACGCGAAGCGGTTTTTCGGCATTTCCTGACTTTTTAAACTGGTTCTATTCAATACGAAACCAGTTTGAAACCACCGTGGTTTCTTTTTTGATGCAACGCACTCTAGCTGGCGATATGAGTACTCCCGCCGCACCGCTTGGCGGCGAATTAACAAAGGAGTCCAATATGAAAAAGATCATCGCTCTCTCGGTCCTGTCTCTTTCCCTTCTTGCCCAGGCCAGCTTCGCCGGCGAAATCACCACCGGCCCCGTCATCGAGCCAGGCCAGCCCATCAACCTCGACACCTCCGCCTTGGACGTCCTGCTCTTCGAAGTGCCCGCCGACAAGGTCGCGGACCTCAAAGAGGGAGCCAACACCATCAAGGCCGAAGTGCGGCACCTCGGCCCCGAAAACTCGGTATTTACGTTCACCTCGCAGAGCTGCCATAGCGGCATCGTCTTTCTCTGCCGCGACATAGCGCGCCTCCGGGTGGACGGCACGTTCCTCCATCTCGGCGAGATCAGCCGCTTCACCTACAAGGCCGGCGCTGTCGAACGCCTGCAGAAGTAATCACCCTTCGCGCGCCGCCGGGCAAATCCTGCCCGGCGGCATTTTTATCTAATCACTAAATAATTCGCCCGCCTCATCACCCCGATCTACAATCTATGGATGAACATCGTTTCTTCATGGAAGAGAAACGGGATGTCGATCGCCGTTTTTTTCGCGACCGTCTCCCTTGGGTTGGCCGGCGAAACGAAGTGGTCCAAGGGCAAGGGCTACGTCGCCCTGCCCGCCTCAGGCTGCCCCGCGCAGCCTCTCTTCGGCTACAAGCACTTCAAGCAGCTCAACGTCATGTCGGGCTGCAGCTCCCCCGCCGGCGAACGCCGTTCCTGGGGAGTTTTCCGCGGAGGAGCTCCCACCGCGGACGGCGTCGCGTGCCTGGGTACCGGCTTCCACGTAAGCGCGGTCTTTGACCTGCGCTCCGAGGGTGAGACTGGAACCACCGAAAGAAAGGCCGCCGAAGAGCGCGGCTTGCTCTACTATAACTTTCCGATGGCCACCGATTCGAACGTGCCGTCCGAGAGCTGCAAGTCAGCCGGCCTCTCGGCCACCCAGTGCAATCGCAAGGCCGTGACTTCGGCCATCGACGAAATGGAGCGCCTGCTGTCGATCGACCCCGCCGCTAACATCTACGTCCACTGCGCGCGCGGCGAGGACCGCACGGGTCTCGTGATCGGGCTCTTCCGCGTGCTCAAAGAAGGCTGCCTCAAGGCCGACGCGCGCCAAGAGATGCGCGAGTACGGCTACACGGCCTACTCGCAGCTTAAGGCGGTGTGGGACGAGCTGACGGCTTCCGCGCCGTAAAGACGCCGAAGCGGTTTCGGTTTCAGTACGGTCTGCTTATTGCTCTAGCCAGGGCATGCTTAAAAACTTTCATGCTTACAGATTGGCTCGGGACCTTCATTGGGCCTGCAGGGCACTCAAGGTCTCTCATTTCTTGCAGGATCAGCTGGTTCGAGCGAGGTCGAAGCGATCCTGGATCTCGAAGGAGTGAGTGACCCGACAACGCTGAACACCTTGGATCGCCTAGGAGCAATCCTCTTCACCCTTTGCCGAAGCAGCACCCGAAACCGTATTGAAACCGAAACCGAAACCGAAACCGAAACCGAAACTGAAACCGCTACTGCTGCCCTTCCGTCGGCTCCATCGCCCAATCCGGCTTGAAGAAGAAGCGCTCGTACTGCTTGCTGAACGCCGTCCAGCGCCCGGGAGTCTGATCGTTTTCCATGAACACGCGGATCGCGTTCACCTTGGAGTCGAGGTCGTCGATCATATGAACGACGAGCGCTTCGAGGCACTTCGGGCGCTTCGGCGAGCCGTATTCGAGAATGCCGTGATGAGCGAGGATCACGTGCTTGATCAAGAGTTTCTTTTCTTCCGGAAAGCGGTCCCCGGGGATGCGGCCTGCCTGGGCCTCGAGCTCGCGGATCTTGCGATCGATCAGCTCCACGCCCATGACGAGATGGCCGATGAGCTTGCCTTCGGTCGTGTAGTCGGTCACGCGGTCGTAAGAAAGCTCCCAGAGCTTGCCGATGTCATGAAAGAAGCCGCCTAAGAATAGAAGATCGCGATCGAGGTACTTGCCGTAGTGAGCGGCGAGCGAATCGAGGATGCCCGTGATTGAGACGACGTGCTCGAGGAGTCCCGTCTTGTAAGCGTGATGCACGCTCTTGGCCGCGGGCGCGCGCTTCACGCGATCGACGATGTCGGCGTCTTCGATGAGGATGATCTCGGCGAGCGCCTTGTAATAAGGGTCCTGCATCGTACCGACGTAGCGCTTGAGCTCGCCGTAGAGTCGCTCGGGATCCACGGGGCTTGGGATCACGTACTCGGCGACAGTCACTTCGTCTTCGCGCAGGACCTGCATGCGACTGACGACGACCTGGCGGCGGCCCTGATAGGTCTGGCAGCGGCCTTCGACCCAAACGAAGGCATCGCGCACGGCCTGGCCGATATGCGTGGAGACATCGTCCCAGAGCTTGCCCTCGAGCTCTCCCGTCTTGTCCATAAAGACCAGGTTCATGTAGGGCTTGCCGTTCTTGCCCGTCGCCGTGGCGCTGAACTTGATCAGAAAGGGCGACGCGACGGCGTCCTTGTCTTTGATATCCTTAACGAATTGGGACTTGGTCTTTTGCATGCGAGTGGGGGCACCCTAGCCCGAAGCGCGCGATGAGACAAGGGTTTGTGGTCCGCAATCTGCAACTCTAAAGAGAATGAAAGCCAAACTTCTGCTTCTCGCTTTGGCCTTCGGCGGCCTGGCTTCCGCCAACACGGTCCTCGCGCCCGGCCAAAGCCGCTACATCCAGAACGACACCGTTACCTGCGCCGCGAGCGGCGGAGCCGCTTCTGGCTCTAGCGTGCTCATCTGCAACTGCCAGCTCAGTCAGGACAATGCGCTGGTTTACGGACAAGCGATCGGCACGGACGGCACCGATCTGCGCAACCAGTGCCAGGCGATCTCACCCGCGACCCTTCCATTCGGCTGCAACTCCGTCATCACGCCGGTGTCCTGCGACTGCAAGGAAAGCCAATCGTCGCCGGTCAACTACGGACAGGCGATCGGATCGCAAGGCAAGGACCTGATCGCGCAGTGCCAGGCACTGAGCCCGGGAATCCACCCCTTTAACTGCCACTCGAGTCTCTGACCTATTGTTCAAAATCCCGGAACATGCGAAAAAAACCCATGGTCCGCATTTTCGCCCCCGCCCACCGAGCATGGATCTCCATGATCGGCCCCGACGCGCAGGAATTCCTGCATCGGCTCACGACCGTCCACGTGCGCGCGCTTCAGGTCGGCCAAGGCGAAGCCGGCTGCTTTCTCTCGGCTCAGGGTAAAATCCGCGCCCATTTTCTCCTCTGGCGCTACGGCGACCAGGAGTTCGGCTTCGAGATCGACTCCGGAGCGGACCAAGGCGCCAAGCAGGGGCTCCTAGCCATCATCGACCAGTTCACCTTCGGCGAGAAGTTCGCGCTCAAGGAAGTGACGGAGCTCGAATGCCGATGGCTCTTCGCGGATTCCCCGGAAGAAGAGCAGTCGCTCCTCGATTCGGTCGGAGCGGGCACGCTCGAGACCGGACAGACCAGCGCGATCGAAGAAGAACTCAGGCTTTGCCATCACGGCGCGCGCGAGTTCGGCCGGAGCATGATTTCCGTCTGGGGGCGCCCCGCGCGGCTCGCGCAGTGGATCGATCGTCTGGGCGCTCAGCTCGCGCCCGCCGCGGAGCCGGAGCTCGAAGCGTGGCGGATCAGCGCGCTCACCCCGGCCTATCCATACGAGATCAACGAAAACGTCATCCCGCTCGAAGCTGGGCTCACCGACGCGATCGCCGACCAGAAAGGCTGCTATCCCGGCCAGGAAGTCATCGAGCGCATCGTCGCCCTCGGCGCGCCCGCCCGCAGACTCTCGCTCCTCGAAGGCGAAGGCCCGGCCCCCGCGCGCGGAAACAAGATCTTCAACCTCGCGGAACCTCCGATCGAGATCGGAGTAGTGACCAGCGCGGCCTCCACGCAAGGTGGCCGGTTCGTGTCACTCGCATTCGTCCGCAAACTCCAGGCAAAGGAAGGCACTGATGTCCGGTTCGATTCAGGCGCAAGCGGGAAGATCACGCAGGTCGCGCCGTACTCGACTCGCGAGAGCACTGAGTAACCTGCTCGTCTGCGCGGGCGTCGCCTGCGCGCTCTCAGGCGCGGCCCATGCCAAGGGTCGCTCCGTCATCCAGGGGGTCGGCGACATCGCGGGCCTTGACCCGTGGTGGGATTACAAGACGATCGAGACCGAGCATTTTCGCGTCACCTTTCCCAAGGAGCTGACCGACACGGCCCAACGCGTGGCTCATCATTACGAAGAAGCCAATCGCCTCATGTCGCCGCTCATGCAGTGGCAGCCCGACTACAAGGTGCAGGTCGTGCTGGTCGACAATACGGACCTGGCCAATGGTTTCACCGCGCCCATCGGGCGGATCGGCATGGTGCTCATGGTGACGCCGCCGGAGAGCTTCTTCAGCACGGCGTACTACGACGATTGGCTTCGCCTGCTCGTCTTTCACGAGTACACGCATTTTCTCAATATCGATGCGACGACGGGGTTTTACTCGATCCTTCGTATCCTCTTCGGCGACGTGCTCCTGCCCAACGCCGTCCTGCCGGATTGGATGCTCGAGGGCCTGGCCGTTTATATGGAGACGCGCTACACGGCGCTGGGCCGCGGCCGAAGCCCTTACTACGAGATGATCCTTCGCGCGGCGGTCGACGAGAACGTGCTCGATCATCCTTCGTTCATGACGCTCGACCGGATCCAGGGCACCGACCCTTGGCCGCCCGGCGGCGAAGTGCCCTACCTCTTCGGCTACGAGATGACCAACCAGGCCGCCTCCAACAAGCCCGAGAACCTGGGCGAATTGTCGATCCGCTCGGCCGGGCGAGTTCCGTATTTCATCAACGGCAACGTCGAGAACGTCACCGGCAAGAGCTGGTACACGCACTGGAACGACTGGGTCGAAGCCACGCGGAAGCGCATGAGCGCCGACCTGGCCCGCATCAAATCGCAACCGGTGACGGAGGCGACCTCGCTCACGCCCGCATCCCACTCGGAGCTCGGCGTGGCCGTTTCTCCCGATGGCAAATGGCTCGCGCACACGGACGACACGCCAGACCAGCGCTCGGGCCTCGTGCTCCGCGAGCTCGCCACCGGCCACGAGCATCGTGTGATCGACAAGATCCTCGGTGGATCGCTCGCGTTCTCACCCGACTCCAAGCGCCTTTACTTCAGTGCGATCCGAAGGCTGGACCAATACCACCTCCTCAGCGATCTCGCCGTGTACGACCTGGAAAGCGGCAAGCGCACCTGGCTCACCGACGGCAAGCGCGCGCGCGACCCCGATATCTCGCCTGACGGAAAGAGCCTGGTCTTCACCATCACCGAGAACCAGACCACCGGCCTGGCCACGGCGCCGCTCACGGCCGAAGGCCTGGGCGCGATCCGCAAGCTGCATTTTCCGCCGAGGTACGGCCGCGTGGACTCTCCCAAATTCACGCGCGACGGAAAGCGCGTGATTTTCGGCAGCCATGAGAACGGCAAAGGACAAGAAGACCTGCTCGAGCAGGAGCTTTCGTCAGGTCAGGTTCGCCGGTTAGTCGCCGATGGGCACTTCAACCGCTTCCCGGCCCTCACGCCCGAGGGCGATATCGCCTACGTCTCGGACGCGACGGGGGTCGACAACCTCTACCGCTATCGCGAAGGCAAGGCGCCCGAGCTCCTGACCAATGTCACGAGCGGCGTCGCGTTTCCCGCCTTTGGACCGGGCGGGCCGGGCCGCGGCGGCAAGCTCTACGCCGAGTACTGGCGCTCGAGCGGCTGGACAGTGGCCGAGCTCAAGCCACTCGCGGGCGCCCCCGCCGGCGACGCCGTGAAGGTCGCGCCGCCTCCCGCGCCCACCGAAGTGCCGCCCTCTCCCGGCGACGGCAAAGACTATGACGTGAAGGACTACTCCGTCTGGCCGAGCATCCTCCCGCGCGAGTGGTACTTTCTCCCGACGTTCTACCCCGATAGCGTCTACTTCAACGCGCAGGTCGCGGGCTTCGACGCCGTCGACCGTCACCGCTATCTCGGCGTGCTCGGATACGACACCGGAGTGCCGGCCGTCGACTGGCTGGTGGGCTACGAAAACCGGCAGCTCGGCCCGACGCTGAGCTTCTATCTCTCCAACTCAACGACGGGAAGCTATCGCTACACGACCTCCTCCGGTAATTCGCAGCTGCTCTATTACGATCGCAAGTTTGAGTTCAACTTTCTAATCTACGATACGTATCTCTGGACCTACTCGGCCATTACCCCGTTTCTCGGCTTCAATTCCGAGCGGACTCGCCGCTATGTGCCCGGTTACTCTCCCGAGAACGACGATCTGTACGCAAGCTCGCGCTTCGTGCCCAGCATCGATGCCTACGCGATCTATTCGGACGCCGAGCGCTCGCGCCTGGCGATCGCCACCGAGCGCGGCCGCTCCACCCTCCTCGGCGTCAGGCAGTACCTCGACCCCACGAGCGCCGTGACCAAAGGACTCTTCAGCGACACCGAGCATTTCACGCCGTTCGACCATACGGTGATCGCGCCCCGGCTCGTGGGCTCGGCCGTCTCGCACCTCAATGACGCCTATTCACCCTCGAACGTCGTGCTTCAGGGTCGCTACAATCGCCTGATCAGTCCGATCCCGGGCGAAGGCTTCAAAGAGATCGGCATCCGCGGTTATCCCAACCAGACGTTTTACGCGCGCCAGGCGCTGCTCGGCTCGGTCGATGTGGATTTCCCGGTTTTCAGGGTCTTCCGCGGCTGGGGCACGAACCCGCTCTTCCTCGATCAGTTCCACGGTTTCGTCTTCGGCGAGTCGAGCTATTTGCCATTCCACGAAAACGGCTCGCTCTTCCTGCCTTCAGCGGGAGCCGGACTCAAGGTCGATCTCGATGTCCTCGTGCGCGTGCCGCTCGAGATCTCGGTCGAATATCACAAGGGCTTCGAGGAAAGCCTCGGCGGCAAGGGCGAGACGTTCGTGCAACTGGGGTTAGGGGCGCTGGGTTTTTAGGTCATTTCGGACACAGGGTCGGTCTCGACACCTGCCCAGTCGGTAGCCATCGATTTCGGCTCTATCCGCAATCCATGCATGCTCCTGCGCGGCATCAACTTTGCTCTTACCCGATTCATGATTTCAGCCATTGCCCTGCTTCTCTTGGCCGCGTCCGTCTCCGCAACTCGCGCCGAGGAGCCGCCAACGCCGGTCAGCTACTCCTCGACGAACTCGCCGGAATCCGCGGCGCTGGCTCACTACGCATTCATGAAATATATCGAGATGTACCCGAACCAATCCTTGGCCCTGAAGAAACTTCCTCTCAAGTCAGTCATTTACTGCCTCGAATGTTCGGTAGAGACGGCCATCCAGTATTCGGATCCCAGGAGCGGCAAGCTCGTACTTCCGAACGAATTTCGCGATCTGCTGACGCAGGATCAGCAAGTGGATGTCCATATCAAAGAGTACCGGCAGGTCATCAACGCTTTCGTCCGCGAGAAAAGCCAAAACGCTACGGTCCCTGAACCTCAAAGCCCGTACTTGCCACTCCCGCGAGCGGCAGAGATCAAACCCACGTATCGGTTAAAGTGGGATGGCAGCATCCTCAAAGGCAAGACTCTCGAACTCGATCTCTCGAAGGGCGATGGAGAAACGAAGATTCCGGCATCCGTCGACGCCGGAAAGACGCAGCTCTAAAACGCGCCGAGCTTCTCAAGCCCCATCAGGACATCCAGGAGCTTGGAGCCCTGGAAGTCCATATTGCGAGTGAGAAGGCAATTGATTCGCTCGCCCAGGCGAACGCTTCCGCCATCCTTGGGATAGGCGATGTAAGTCGTCGAAGGCGCACCCTCGCAGGCTTGGGCATCAGGATCCTCGAGCGCGAGCCTCTCCTCACGGACAGTCTCGATGGCCTTCTGGATGTCCCGAACGCGGCTCATGGGAACGGAACCCAGGACTTTCTGTTTGCCATTGGCCACGCGGATCACGTCGCCGTTGGTGAGCAGCCGGACATCCACCTCGCCGCTAGGCTCGAACCCGCCATAGATACGGCCTTCCATCACGGTAGTCGCACTGAAGGGCCAGAAGGCCCAAGCAGTCTGCGTGCTCATCAGAAACAGCGAAAGAGCGAAGAATTTCATCCCGACTCCCCTTGTGCTGGCGCGCATAGCCAACACAAAGCGTTATTTCATGCGCGGAGCGGCCGTGTCAAAAAAATGTATGAATGCAATGCGTTATAAACTACTCGACCCGATGAAGTTCAAATCCTTGATGCAAGCACTCAACTGCCTTTTTCACCTGGGATTCCGCGATCAAACACGAAATCTTGATCTCAGAGGTCGTGATTAGGACAATATTGATCCCCGCCTGCGCCAATAGCGCGAACATCTTCGAGGCCACGCCCGGATGGTGCTGCATACCGACGCCGACGACGCTGACTTTGGCGAGATCCCGCTCTTCGGCGATCTTGAGCGAAGGGAAGTCCTTGGCCAGCCCCTCGAGCACTTGGCGCGCCTTGAGATGATCGGTCTTACCGACCGTAAAGCTCAGAGTGAGAAGCCCGTTCGCCGGAACATCCTGAACGATGACATCGACGACGATCGAGGCGCTCGAGAGCGCACCAAAAACCTTGGCGGCAACGCCCGGCCCGTCGGGGACGTTCTGAAGCGTAAACTTGGTCTGCGCCACGTCGGCAGCGACTCCCGCCACCACGACCTGCTCCATGATATCGCCCAACGCCTCTTGTGGAACCACGCGGGTACCCTCCACTGAAAGATTGAAACTCGACCGCACGTGAAGCGGCAGCTTGTATTTGGCCGCGAGCTCGACGGAACGGATCTGCAGCACCTTGGCCCCGAGGCTCGCGAGCTCCATCATCTCCTCATAGGAAATGCGCGAGATCTTGCGCGCGTCCTTGCAGAGCCTCGGATCAGTCGTGTAGACGCCGTCGACGTCCGTGTAGATCTCGCAGTCGTCGGCCTTGAGCGCCGCCGCGATCGCCACCGCGCTCGTGTCCGAGCCGCCGCGGCCGAGCGTCGTGATGTTGTTCTCGGGATCGACGCCCTGGAATCCGGCGATCACGGGGATCACGCCTTGGGCGATCTCGGCGCGAAGCAGGCGCGTGTCGATCTCCTGGATGCGCGCCTTGGAGAACACGCTGTCCGTGCGGATGCCGATCTGATGGCCGAGCATGCCGCGCGCGCGATGACCTTGTCCCGGCTGGACCAAGCCGCGCTTTTCGGCTTCGGTGTTGATCGCCAGGGTCACCAGACCGACCGCGATCTGCTCGCCGCTGGCGATGAGCAGGTCGTACTCGCGCGAGTACGGAAGCGGATTGATCTGCGTCGCGAGATCAACCAAGCGATTGGTTTCGCCCGACATCGCCGAAACCACGAGAACGATCTGGTCTCCGCGCGCCTGACAGTCGAGGGCCCAGCGCGCGACATGCTGGATGCGCTCGATCGAACCCACTGACGTGCCGCCGAATTTCTGGACAATGAGGGGCATGGCGCTTCGAACATATTACGAGGGTATCGCGCACGCCACTGGAACTTGACTGTCGCGCTCAAATCACTCGTCTCGCGACGAGCCCGACGCGGCCTTCAGCTTCTTCGCTTGAGCCAATCCAATACGTCGGCAGCATTCCGGTCAGGCGGAAAGACCGGGTAGAATACTTTTTTGACTTTCCCATCCTGGAGTACCCACGCCATCCGCTTGATCAAGCGCTCTCCTTCAAATTCAAAGGTGGGCAGCTTCAAGCTCTCCGTCAGGCGATATTCGAAGTCACTGAGAACCGGGAACGGGATGTGATTCCTCTCGACGAACTCCTTTTGAACCGCGGGCGATTGGACGCTCAAGCCAAAGACCGCGTAGCCCAACGAGCGAAATTCTGAATAAAGATCCCTGAAACCGCAAGACTGAGGAGTACAGCCGCGAGCGCCTGGAATGGCGTCCCAAAGCTCTGGATTCGTATTAGGTTCCAGCGGGCTTCCGGCGCGCGGATAGATGAAAAGCACGGCCGGACTTTGAGGAGCCTCACTCAAATCGACAAGCCCGCCTTGGGTCGACTGCAGTCGAATCGACGGAACGAGACGCCCTGTGAGGTGATCCGCACCACCATCATCCTTCGGTCGCGGCAAATCAGGTGGAAGTTCGCTGATGTCTCGTCTCATGGCCTTCTTTTCTATTACCGCTCTTCGGCAAACGCGATCCAAATTTCCTTGCCTGAGGCCATAGCCGGCGGATAGAGATTTCCCATGGAAACTTCTGACGAAACGACCCCACGCAACTTCGTGAACTTCGACTTCAAAGGCAAGAAGGCCGTCGTCTTCGGCATCGCCAACGAGCGAAGCATCGCCTGGGGCATCGCGCAGGCTCTCCATCGCGGCGGCGCCAAGCTCGCGTTCAGTTATCAAGGCCCGAACCTCGAGCGCCGCATCCGTCCCCTCGCCGAGCGCGTCGGCGCCGACCTCTGCGAGCAATGCGACATGACGAGCGACGCGGATCTCGACGCGTACTTCGCCAAGGTCCGCGAGAAGTGGGACGGCGTAGATATCCTGATCCACTCGGTCGCATTCGCCAACCGCGCCGACCTCGAAGGCCGCTTCGTCCAGACCTCGCGCGACGGCTTCAAGCACGCGCTCGACGTGAGCGCTTACACGCTCATCGCCGCCGCCCAGCGTGCCGAGCCCCTGATGGAAGGCCGCAACGGCTCGATCATCACGATCACCTACGCCGGCTCCGAGCGCGTGATCCCGAACTATAAAGTCATGGGTGTCGCCAAGGCGGCCCTCGAGGCGAGCGTTCGCTACCTCGCCCACGACATGGGCAGCAAGAAAGTCCGCGTGAACGCGATCTCCGCCGGCCCCATCAAGACGCTCGCGGCATCGGGCATCGCCAACTTCAAGGACATGCTCAAGAAGTACGAAGAAATGGTCCCGCTTCACGAAGCGGTCGACCAGGAAGACGTGGGCGAGCTCGCCGCGTTCCTCTGCAGCGAGGGCGGACGCCACATCACCGGTCAGACGCTCTACGTCGACAGCGGCGCAATCATCATGGGAGCGACGAGCGGGCTCTAGGTCGGAAGCCATAGTCAGAAGCCGTATCCGTTTCGGTTACCGTTTCAGTTTCCGTTTCCGTTCAGTTTGCGAGGCTTTTCGAGTAAGCTCGACTCATGCGCACCTTCCTTTTCACTTTGGCGACCTCGCTCGTACTCTCCATGTCCGCTCACGCCGCTGCCCCGAAAATCAAGCTCGGAACCTTTAACGCCGTGACCGAGTCCGACGCAAACGGCGCCGCCTTCGAGCTCAAGGCCGGAGGCAAAGCTGTCGTGATGCCGGACACGTCTTACAATCCGGAAACGCCGGCTGCGAAGCGACCTGAGCCGAAGAAAGTCAACGGCAAGTGGCGCGAGGTCGCAGGTGGGATCGAGCTGAGCTTCGGCGAGTACAAGGACTTCCTCAGGTTCGAGGGCACGTGCCCGAGTCAGTACGAACATCCCTGCTTCGTCTTCGGCAAGTCGCTCGCGCGGACCTTCGTCAAGAGCCCGCTCAAGCGCGAGGAGCCTTACGTCAACTGGGACTGGAAACGCTGACTTCGGCCTCGAGCTTCAGCTCCCGGTCGTGATAGGCGCGAAGTTCCTTACGATGGCCTACGCTGACGATCGTCACGCCGGGAATGCGCTCGCGGATCCGTTCGTAAAACATTGCTTGATTGGCGTCGTCGAGCGCTGAGGTCGCTTCGTCCAAAAAGAGCCACCGGGGTTTTCTCACCAGAGCGCGAATCAGCACGACCCGCTGCTGCTCGCCCGGCGAGAGAACCTGGTCCCAGGCATCCTCGTGCCCGAGTCGCGAAGTGAGATGAATTAAGCCGAACTCCGCAAGCAATGCCCCAAGCTCGCGATCCGAGACCTGCCGATCCCCGCCTGGATAGAGAATCGCCTGACGCAGGCTTCCGCGCGGGAGATAGGCGGCCTGTGAAACAAACATGGCCGATTCCCGTCGGGGCGCCTCGACTCCGCCGTTCATGAAAGGCCAGAGCCCGGCCACGGCGCGAAGCAAAGTCGACTTTCCGCTCCCCGATGGCCCCGAGATCAGCCAGGACTCCCCGGCTCGGATTTCGAGATCGCCGATTCGAGACAACACTCGGCCATCCGGAGTGCGAAGCTCGAGGTCACGCGAAACGAGCTCGTCGGCGCCCTCCCCGTACTTGATTTCGACTCGCCCGCTGAGCTCGCTCGCGCGGGAGAGGCTCTCCTCGAAGTCGGAGAGACGCCGGGCCGCCGACCTCCATTCGGATAGGTCGCGAAACGATTTGACCAGGATGGAGATCGACGACTCCACCTTCCCGAAAGAATCGCTGATCTGGAAGAGCCCGCCGATCTTGATGGCTCCCGAAAGAAAGCGAGGCGCTCCCATCACCAGCGGGAAGAGAACCTTGACCTGGCCGTGTAGGCTGCTGAAAATCTCGATCTGCACGTATTTGCGGATCAACTGCCTGAAATTATCGACCACGCGGCCAAAGAGGCCCGTTGCACGAGCGATTTCGGCCGGCTCCCCGCGCGCGAGCGCGATGCTCGCTCCGTTCTCGCGAAGCCTCATCAAAGCATAGCGAAAATCGGCTTCGCGATGCTGCTGATCATACTGGAGCGCGACGAGGCGCCGGCCCACGCGGTAAATAATCCCGTTGGAAGCGCTGGCGTAGAGCACCGAAGCGAAGAAGAGGTATCCCGAGATATTCAGAGACCCACCCCAGGGAAGGGGCACGGCCAGCGAGCCCGACAAGTTCCAGAGAATCACGGAGAATGTGATCAGGCTCACTCCGCGGTCCAGAAGATCGAGCGACAGCGCCAAGGTCTGCTTGACGAAGAGATTGATATCCTCCGAAATCCGCTGGTCCGGGTTGTCGGTGCCCTGCTGCGAGAGTGACCAGAAATAGTGCTTCTGCCGGGACATCCAGAGCTCGACAAAACGGCGGGTCATCGACTCGCGCCAGCGCAGGCTCAGGCGGTACTTGAGGTAGGAGTTGAGTCGCTCCACGGCGATCCAGATCCCGGCGATCCAGCAATACTGAAGCAGGAAGCCGAAGAAGACCGATGCGCTGGGCGTGCCCGCCATGTCGTAGAACTCCTGGTACCAGCGGTTCAGGCGCACGGTCATGACAACGACAAAGAGAATGCACGAAACGATCACGGCGAGGAGCCCAAGAGCGACCCAGCGATCTTCCGAGGTCCAGTAAGGCCTGGCGAGCGTCCAGAACTCCCGGGCCCAGCGAAAGCGCCGCCTGCGTTCCTGTTTTGCCATTCTTTAAGTCTAATGCCTTTTTCAGGCTTGGATCCAATTGATTGGCACCCTCATTTTGTGAGATTCGTCTGATACATGCCGAACATTGACGCACCAAGCATCAAAAAGTTGTCGGACCCTACGGAGCTCCACCGCCACCTGGATGTCTCCGTGCGGCTCTCCACCTTGCTCGAGCTCGCGCAGGAGCGCGGCCTTGAACCCCAGAGCACGAGTCTCGAGCAGTTTCGCGAAAAAATCGTCCTGCGCGAGCCGCTCAGCGACCTGACTGCCGTGCTTGCGACCTTCTCGCTCTTTCAAGACGTGCTCGATCGCCCCGATGTCATGGCCCGTGTGGCCGAAGAAGTCATCGAGGATTGCCGTCGCGAAGGCACGCGCGCGGTCGAGCTTCGGTTCTCGCCGACTTTCGTCACCGAGCGGAGCAAGCTCAAATGGCAGGACGCGCTCGACGGCTTCGAAGAAGGCGTCAAGCGTGGGCTCGCAAAACATCCGGACATGCGCGCGGGCCTGATCTGCATCGCCTCGCGCGACTACGGCCCCGACGCCGTCGCCGAAACCGTCGACTTCTTCCTCAAGCATCAGGAGCGGTTCGTCGGCCTGGATCTCGCGGGAAACGAGATGGGTTTTCCGTGCGCGCTCTTCAAGAGCTCGTTTCTCAAGGCGCGCGACCGCGGAGCCAAGATCACCGTTCACGCGGGCGAAGCGACGGGCCCCGAAAACGTCTGGGAAGCCATCGAGCTCCTCGGCGCTCGGCGCATCGGCCACGGCATCCACTCCATCGCCGACTCCGAGCTGATCGCCCACCTCGCGCGCGAGAGCATCTGCCTGGAGATGTGCCCGACCAGCAACTGGCTCACGCAAGCCACTCCTTCGTTCGAGGAGCACCCGTTGCCCAAGCTCCTCCGCGCGGGGGTCCCGGTTTGCATCAATACGGATGATCCCGCCGTCTTTGGCGTGGGCCTGGACGATGAAATCCGGATCTGCCGGACCCGAATGGGCCTGACTGAAGCCGAAATTGGCAGCTGTTTTGAGCACGCAGCGCGGGCCAGTTTTTTGACATAACGCGTCATCACTATTTTGTCAGATCTCTGTTGCGGCACCCTGAGAACATGGCTATAAGCGGAATCACAATTTGTTTTCCATGGGCGCCCCACTTCCCCCCCACACACTGAAGCGGCACCCGTGGCGATAAAGGACTCTGAGGCCGAACGTCGCAAGACAAGACCTCAGGGTCCTTTATAGTTTCTGGGATACGAGCTGTTGGCCGAGATCCCAGACAAAGTGCAGAAGGCGCGCATAAGGGTCACCAAAGACCAGATGCGGAATCACGATCGCCGAACCGGTCCAGAAGAGCAGTCCGAAGAAGACGCGGATCGCGCCTCGGTAGATCAGGCCTTCCGACTTTCCGAGCGCCGCGTGCTTGAACGCGAGAATCGCGAAAAACCAGCCTGCCTGGCAACCAATCCAGAGACCCCAGTTCGGGCTGTGGGCGATCTCCTCGAGATCCTTCTGGAGAGTGGCTCCGTACTTATCGATGAGCGGCTTGTAGCGCGCAATGAGCTGCGCGACCTGAGAGAGCTGGTCCCGGTATCGTTCGAGCTCATCGATTGAAATGGGCGGTGGAGACGCGAGAGGAGAAGGAACGGGGGATGGAAGCAGGTCCATCCCCCGATTGTATCTAACTTAAGGCAGGAAATCGACGAACAGGCGCTGGGCCGGATTCTGCGTATTGCGCCGAATCGCGGTATAACCGGAAGGCAGGAACGTCGAGAAAATCTCGATCGCGCGCACGGGTTTGCCGTCCCGGTAGCGATCGAGGTCCACGGTCGTGAGGAACTGCTCGATCGGGAGCTCCAGCCGGAACTCGAGCGACGAAGCATCCACCGGCGAGAGATACCGCTGGAGATTATCGTAGAGCGAAACCCGGGGGACAGTCAGGAGGTTGTAATGATCCTCGCCCGCCTTGTGGGCCACCCAGCCGTACTTTCCATGACCTAGCTTCGCGCACGAATAGAAAGTCACGCGGCCCCGGATCGTCACGTTGCCGTGATCGAGCGAGACTTTGAGCTTGGAGTAGTCGAAGTAGTCCGCGGTCTCATGGGCCGAAGGATACTGAACGCTCAAGCGATTGGCGTAATCCTGCTCGGAGCGGCAGTAGGTCGGAGGCTGGTTCGGGCGCTTGTCGACGAGGACCGCGCTTTCTGCGCGAGCCAGGCCGGAGGTCAGGAACGCGGTCACCAGAGCGGCGATCATCGTAGGAGTAGCGCGGCTCATTTGCGCACCACCTTGTAATGGCCGTTCTCGAAAACGAGATCGAAGCTCAAGCGCATGCCTTCGCTGCTGATGTCGTTGCCCGGCGTGTAGTTGCCGTCGACATAGTTGTCCTGGCTGGCGGCGATGACCACCTGAAGGTCGCGAACCGTCTGATGGCGCGAAAACGCCGACCTCTGGCTCGAGTCCATGACTTGGTCGACGTGGAGGTCAGCCGCGCCTTTGCCGGTTTTGACGTCGATGCGGCCGCGGTCGCTCACGTTGATATGCTTGAGCGCGCCCCAGGACCCCTGGCCGATGAGGTAAACGCCGCTATCAGCGCGGCCCTCGCTGAAGAGCTTCCAGCCGAAGGTGCCGTCCGAACTCTTGGAGCACTGATAAAAGCTGAAATTCGCGGAGCCGATCACGCGATTGTCGTCGAGCGAGACGGCGCGGTTGGCGACGCGGTACATGTCCCAGGCATGGGGATCTTTGCGAGAAGGCGCCATCCTGTAATCCCTTTCGGTCTTGCAGTAGGCAGGACGAAGGACGGCGTCGTCCGCATGAGCGGCGCCAGCCACCAAAGTGAGCCCGAACAGAATCGAAATCAAAGTCGAATTCATATAACTGGGTCCTCCAAGGACTAGGGTTCCTGTCACCGTAGAGAAAAACGAGCGGCTTGGAAACCAAAAATAAAAAGGCCGGGAAGTCGAAACTTCCCGGCCACCCCATGTGAAAGGAAACCCCCTGTTGGCTTCCTTTCTTAGTGAGAGAATCCCCCTGTTGGACTCTCCCCCCTTGAAGAAATCTTCGAAGCATCGCTGCTTCTGACGCGGAAAGTATACGCACCGCGTTTAATTCACAATTTATAAGAACTCATATTGATTATAAAAAAAGTTATAAATTGACGAATTTGACACGATGCGTTATGACCACTCCCCTGTATGGACTACCTCGTGGATTTCATTCGTATGCTCGCTATTCTTCTGCCTCTTTGCCTGGGATCAATGGCCGGATCCATGGGGAGTGCCATGGCAGCCGAAGCCCACAAGGCGCATCCTCCTGCCAAGGCCCAGAAGCCCAGCAAGAAGCCTGCTCTCATCACGCCTGCCCGCAAGGCGCAACTCGAAGTCAATGAGCGGTACCAGGACAAGCTCGCGGCGGTTCGCGAAAGACGGGCCAAAGAAGACGCGCAGATCACCGATGAAGAGCGCCAACGCCGCCAAGCTCTAGGCGAAGACTACCTCAGGACCGTCGAGTGGCTGGACACGGTCGAGGCCCAGCTCCTGCACGAGTTCGTCGGCTGGGACCAGGCCGTGCGCCGCATGATGAGCGCCGCCCGAAAAGTCATCCTCGATCCCGAGGAGGGCAAGACGCAGGTGGTTCCGCTGATCAGCTTTCCGGGCTACGGCAAGACGACCATCATCCAGCGGTTTCTCAAGCTCCTCAATTGGGAGAGTCGCTTTCTCCCGATCAACGTGAAGAAGGGCCAGACCCATCTCCCTTACGAGGGCCTGCTGCGGATGGCTGAAAACCCGATCGAAAAGAACTTGCCGCAAGCCGTGGTCCTGATCGACGAGATCCAGAACCTCACGCCGGTCTCCGAGATCGAAGCCAAGCTCAAGAGCGAAGAAGAAGCGCACAATGCCTTGATGGAGAGGCTCGCGGTGGGAACCACCCTCAAGCTCACGGATATTCCCAAGTTCGAGAAGCCCCGTTGGTATGCGGCTATGGAGCCGAGCTTCAATTTCTACTGGCAGATCCTGGGCAACGGCAAATATCAGCCAGAACCCCGGCGCACCATCCCCGAGCTGATCGGGGCGCTGACCTCCAATATCGCATCTCTCCGGCAAACCATCAATACATACAAACTACAGCAGAGCGTAGTCGAGCGGCTCAAATCGCTCATCAAGCAGAAACAAGCCGAGCTTGAAACCGACACTCCCCCGGAAGGGACGGATCGCCACGCCTGGAAAGTCAACCTCCGATCCAACATCCAAACCCTAGAGCAGAATCTCATCGCCCAAGAGCAGACTCTCGCCAATAACCTGTTCAACATGAGGGAGTGGGCCACCGCCTACGTCCCGACTTTATACGAGCTCCTGAATGATCATCCGGAGGTCCTGGGCGAGTGGAAAGACTTGTCTCCCGAAGATCTCTTCGATGTCTTCGCATCCGATACTACCGCGTTCGTGCAACGCATTCGCACGGCTGCGACTCAGGTCTACGAACCCAAGACCTATGACTTCAGCCGGACCATCATCTTCGTGACGGCCAATCCCGAGAAGATCATCGACGATATCAAGACCAACCTGGGCGAAAACAGCACCGATCCCAACGCGCTCCATGCGGCCGCGACCCAGGTGCGCGACTCGGAGATCGAGAGATGGTTCAACTCGCTCATGGGCGTAAAGCCCGGCGCCCAATCCCGTTGGAACCTCAATGATTGGCGCCTCATCGCGCCCTTCAACGCGGACCAGTGGCATGAGCTGGTCGATCGCAGGCTCGAGCGGTTCTCCGAGAAATTCGAGGAGAATCTCGAAAAAAGAGGCCAACCTCATACTCGGCTCGAGTTCCATCGCTCCGTCCACGACCTTCTCTACAAGGCTTGCGTCGACCCGCTGCAGGGCCCGCGCAACTTCTTTCCGAAGACCGCCAACCTGCTTTGGACTTCGATCGTCAACTTGACCGCCGATATCATGCGGCTGCCGAAGGACGCTCGCCCCGAGCACCTGGTCGCGTCTTTTAACTCGCAGACCAACCGGATCGAGATCTACGAGAACGTCCCGGATGGCGAGAAAAAGTGGCGGCTCAAGAGCTTCTCCACGCTCGAGAAGCATCCGCCTCCGGCCCCCGAAGGCTGGCGCGCTGCTTATGCAATCGGCGTCGACGCGAAGGACAAGCCCGTCATTCACGCCAAGCGCAAGTCCCTTGCCCTGCAGCGCCAGACGGTCCACCAGGCCGGGCAAGCTGTGGTGGGGATGACGCTCTTCAAGTCCATGCCCCAAAGGATCATTCGCAATCTTTCGCCCGGCGAGACGGGCGTGCTCGAGATGTGGTCCGAGCCGGATCTCAAGAACCACGATTATCAGCGCAAGCTGCTGATGACGGTACTGGGAGGCTATGTGGCCGCGCACAAGCTTCTGGGCAAGGTTTTCGTGTCAGAGCCGATGCCGGGCGATATCGCTTCGGCCAAGGAGATCCTGGCCGAAATGCTGAAGGACACCCAGAAGCGGCGGGAAGTGCTGAGCTTCCTCTCGCCCGACGGCGAGAGCTCGCCGGGTCTCGCAGACATCGTTCCTCACGATCTGGCCAAGGAGGGAGCATATCCGCAGCTTCTCGCCGGCGACCAGAATCGCGCGCTCGAAGCGCTGTACCGTGAGGTCGAGTCGATCGTCTCTCAGCAGGAGAAGCTGATCGGCGCGATCGCCAACCGCCTCCAGCAAGGCGGCGACATCGAGCCGGATGAGATCCAAGCCCTCGTGGTACGGTACATGCGTTCGGGCTTCTGGTTTAGCAAAAGCCGGGGCACGCGCCAGAAGATCGTCTACTCCACGCCGGGCGACGCGCAGATGAAGCTGCCGAAGTCGCTGAGACGCGAGTATCGCTACGGCAAGCTCACCTGGTGGGAGCAGTTCCTGATGGGCCTCGGGCTCAAGTGATCGCCGCTTCAAAATAAAAAAGGCCGGGGAGTCGAAACTCCCCGGCCACCCCATGTGAGCGGAAGCCCCCTGTTGGCTTCCACTCTCGTTGAGAGAGTCCCCCTGTTGGACTCTCCCCCCTTGAAGAAATCTGCTTCTGAAGTGGAAACTATACTCACCGCGTCAAAAAGGATATTCATAAGAAATAATATCCATTATTAGTTTAGTAATACTCGACATCCTTCACATAACGGGCCCCCGGTGACCGAACACCGGAGGCCCGCTGGGCGCACGCGATCAGCACACTCTTCTGACCACGCAGCGCTTTGGGTAGCGCACCGGGCTTACGCTGCATTCACTTGGTTGCGGCCCTTGCGCTTGCTTTTGTACAGGGCCGCATCCGCGGCCTTGAGGAGACGAGAGGCGTCGTATCCGGTCTTGCGGGCCGACGCCATGCCCACGCTTAGCGTGCACTTCCACTCCACCGTGCTGGAGGCTTCGCCGTCGGGGCCCATCACTGGGCCGTGCAGTCTCTCGGCGCCGCGACGAATGAACTCCGCGACTCCCAGGGTCTGCGCGTCCGTTCCTCGGACGACGACGGCGAACTCCTCTCCCCCGAGCCGACTGACGATGCAGTTGGGGGATTCGTACTGCTTGAGCATCAAGGCGATCCGCTTGATCACCTCGTCTCCTGTCGCATGGCCGTGAGTGTCGTTGATGGCCTTGAAGTGATCGATGTCGATCATCAGGACCCCGCAGTCTTCATTGACTCGCTGGCACTCACGGAGGATGGCTTCCCACTTCTGAAAGAACGTTCGACGCCGCAGGAGACCCGTCAGGTCATCGTAGTTGGCCGCACCCTCGAAATTCCGGAGGACCAGGAGAAGCTCCGAGTACGTCGACTCGAGAGCACTGACTTCACCATGGAGATGCGAGAGGAGTTGGCGAATTCCCTCGAGACTGTCCTGGAGCTTTTCCTGGTTCTGCATACGTGCCTCCGGGCCCGGCCTGGCCGCCATCAGTGGCGATCTTGCCGTGCACGCCCTGAGTAAAAGCAGGGTCGGTGCCAGGGGCGGCGTCAATGGATTCGCGGGGTTGCGAGAGGCAGGGTCAGAGTGGAGGGGGTGTCAGAGCTGACACAGTGGTGCGGAGAGGACTACCGGAAAAGGAAAAGCCCCGGGGATGGCGTCCCCGAGGCCTTAAAACGGAGCTGAGCGCTTTCTTCAATCCTGCGGCGTGGCGCAGTTGAAGAGGTAAACGGTATCATTCTCGACGCGTACGCCGCGGGTTTCGTCGAAGGTCGAGAGATGGATGGTGAGCTTGCTGTTGTTGGCTACGTCCTGAGTGTTCTTCGAGGGGGAGTACTCAAGAGTGGCCGTTTGCGAGCCGCCGCCCGCGAAAGCGAGGTCCGCGACGAAACCGGCTTCGAGATCGCCATTAGCCTGCATCTGGGCGCTCGAGAGCTGATAGCCCACGGACTCTACCGGCTCGAAGGCAGGAAGCATTCCGCCGAGGGGCTTGGAAAGCCGGAATTGAAAAGGGGCTACATTGACCTCGCTGGTGGCGTTGAAGGTAACGTAATCGCCGTCCTGCATGCCTTGGCAGGCGAGCCTATTGAGGACACTGCGGCCGACCGGAAACGGGTTCGGGCGGGGCCGGACCGGATTTCTAGGCACGCCGGCGAGAACGTTGACGGACGAAACGAGGGCAACGAGGACAAGGGTACTTTTCATAAACATCTCCTATGTAATGCGTCGGAGCCTGTTTACTTGAAAATATTGACGCAATCCAGCAGAAGAATCCTTGGGCGCACGAATCCGCACTCCACAGAGTACACAGCCCCTATATAAACAGCTGGATCCCGAGGGACTGGGAACCCGGCACGTAGTTGTAGAGATATCCGGCGGATAGCTTGCTGAAGAACTGGTACTGGACCGAACCGAGGAGGAGAGACCTTTCGGCGCCATCGAGGTCAACCGTTCTACGGTAGGCGGCAGTCGCCCAGAAGCCGCCCTTCTGCACGCCGATCGTGGCGATCCGAGTCGGAGTGCCGAAGATTGGGTGCTGCCGGGCGATGGGGTCAGAGGTCCCGTAGTAGATCAGCGTGTAGTCGACGGACAGCCACCCCAGCCGAACCTCCGCGCTCAGAGTCGTCGTCTGCGTATTGGGATACCCGGTCATGGGATCCCCTCGTGTCGAGTGAGTGCTCACGCCGAGGCTCAGGTACTTGGAGCTGAGCGACGCTCCGAACGAAAGATCCAAGTCTCCTGTCACCTGATTGTAGCGCGCGCCCAGCCCGAGGGCGGGAGACATGTACTGTTTGAGCTCGTCCTCGAGGAGCGCGAAGGCCGATCCCAGATTGAGCGTCGACCGCTGGCCGAAGTAGCTCTGGAACTGCGTTCCTTGCGCAGCCTGTTCCAGGTTGTAATTGTAGAAGGTGTTTTCGCTATTGGAAGAGAGCGCGGCTCCGATTCGCTTGAAGCCCTTGATGATCGAGAAATTGTAAGTCGGCTCAGAGTCCAGTCGGCCCGAAGCGCTCGCGATCGCCTCGATGCCGACCGGCGTCTCCACCGTCGGGATGGACGCCGGATTGAGGTTGAACATGTCGGCGAAGGCCGGGAACGCGCCGCCGGTCACCGCGCC
>FTBH01000018.1_pt1 | contig 46371 bp, 44 predicted proteins | sample 1639321 | NCBI WGS metagenome assembly FTBH01 (sample SAMEA3914864, study PRJEB12502) | metagenome | biome: forest; material: soil | place: USA | collected 2012-03-12 | depth 0.3 m
GCCCTACCTGCTCGGGCTCTTCCCGAGCCGCTTCCGCCGCCGTCTGAACCGCCTTACCGTCAACCGGTGGCTGCTCCGTCCGCAGAACGAGATCCTGACGGCTCCCCTTCTTCTTCAGAAGAAGCGGTTTTTAGGTGTCCTGCCCGCATCGTTCGGGTTAAAAATCCCTACATGACCCCCTCCCACTGGAAAGCCGCGCTCACCGAAGCGCGCGACGCACTCGATCGCTTCGTCTCGGATTCCGAGCAGCTGGCGCGCTGCGAGCGATTCACGGAGCTTCTCGTCCGCACCTTCGAGGGCGGCGGCAACGCTTTCTCCTGCGGTAACGGCGGCTCGCATTGCGATGCCATGCACTTCGCCGAAGAGCTCACCGGCCGCTTCCGCGGCAACCGGCGCGCGCTCGGCGCGCTGGCGCTCGGCGATCCGAGCCACGTGACCTGCACGGCCAACGACTACGGCTTCGAGCACGTCTTCGAGCGCCAGGTCGAAGGCCTCGGCCGCAAGGGCGACCTGCTCCTCGGCATCTCCACGAGCGGAAACTCGCGCAACGTGCTCCTCGCGATCGAGGCGGCCAAGCGCAAAGGCATGACAACCGTCGCGCTCCTCGGCAAGGACGGCGGCAAGATCAAGGACCTCGCCGACCTGGCGATCGTCGTGCCCGCGCAAGTCGCCGATCGCATCCAGGAGATCCACATCAAGGTCATCCACACGGTGATCGAGACCGCCGAACGGCGCCTCTTTCCTGAAAACTATTCCTAAACCCAGCATTCGCCCCAAAGGAAATCTCCATGAAGAAGCCCCTCCTCTTCGTAGCCATCGGCGCGCTCGCGGCCGCAGCGCTCTCCGCCTGCGCGCACGGCCCCTCCAAGACTTCGGCGCCATCGACATCCGAGAAGCCCCGCCTCACGCTGAACCACGGCGACTCGACCGTCGGCACTTTCGTCTCGGTCCCGCGCGGGTTCTTCACCAATTCTTACTGGATCGAAGGCCCGACGGGCCTGATCCTGATCGACACGCAGTTCTTGCTCTCGGAAGCAGCGACGTTCGTAGACTGGGCGGAACGGACCACCGGGAAGAAGGCCGTGCTCGCGATCGTGCTTCATCCCAACCCCGACAAGTTCAACGGCGTTCACGTGCTTCGCAAGCGCGGCATCCGCGTGATCACCTCCGACCAGGTCAAGGCGCTGATCCCGGCCGTTCATCAGGATCGCTACGACGCCTTCTATGAGCGCTTCAAGCCGGATTATCCACAGACCGCGCCGGAGCTCGAGAGCTTCGGCTCCAAGACGACCGAGATCGAAGCGGGCGGCGCGAAGGTCAAATTGCATGTCCTCGGAGCAGGCTGCAGCGGCGCGCACGTCGTAGTCGAATATCACCAGCAGGTCTTCGTCGGCGATCTGATCGGCCCCGGCAACCACGCCTGGCTCGAGCTCGGGCTGATCGACGACTGGCTCAAGCGAATCGCCGAGATCCGCGCTCTCAATCCGCGATGGATCTACCCGGGCCGCGGACCTTCGGGCGGCGACTGGATCCTCGACGACGAAGAGGCCTACCTCAGGAAGGTCAAGCAGCTCGTCGCCGCCGAGAAGCCTCGCAAGGATATCTCAGACGAAGAGCGCGACCGCCGACTGGAACGAGTCCAGAAGAAGATGGTCGCGCTCTATCCGCAGTATGACTATCTCCACTTCCTCGAGATCGGCCTTCCGGCTGTCTGGGAGAAGATGCTCAAAATCAACGTGCCGCACTGAGCAGGCGCGCTTCCCTCTTCTTGGCCGCCAGGCGCTTTCCCTGGCTCGCCGAGGCGAGACTCATATCGAAGCGATACTTGCGGAGCAGCTTACGGAAGTCGCGGCTCTCAGGGATATCCTTCGGGCTGAACTTGAACTCGGAGAATACGTCCTCTTCGAAGGTATCCAACACCACGGGCCTGAACATCGGGCTCAGATCGCCGGCCCGGAGAAGCGGCTCGAGCATCGGCTCCGTGCGCCGGTAGAGGCGATCCTGCGTCGCCTGAATCAGCGTCTTCTCGACCACCCAGGCGGATCGATGCGTGAGGTAACCTTCGTCCGGGACATAAGGCTTGCGAAACTGCCTGTAGTACTCCGAGCGAATCAGCAGAAAGCCCTCGAGCACCTCGGGAGCTTCGGCCGACTTGGAGCCGCCGATGGCTTTGGAATTGGCGACGATCTCGCTCATCCGCCGACGAACGTCGGAGGGTTTGTCGAAGCGCAGCCTCCGCAGATCCGCGATCGAAAAGGCCGCGCGCGGCTTATCGACGATGCGCGGATCGGTAAAGCGCTTGCCTTTGAGATCCACCCAGACTGCGCCCGGCTTGGAGATTCGGATGCCGTCTTCGGACTCGAGACCATAAACCCGCGCGCGAGGGAGGATTCCGAGCTCAGCGGTTTTGTAGGCTTTGGGCCGTGCAAGCGCCTCTTGAACCCGATCCGCCGTGACCAAGAGCTTGGTCTTGGGGTCCACGTACACGACGAGCTTCATCTTGGGGAAGATATCGGTCACGTTCGCGGCCGTCTCGCCCTTGCCGAGCTTGATCTCGTCGCGCGCGCCGACGCCGCCCGGAAACGCCTCGGCCGTGGCGTTTTTGAGGTCCTCAAGGCGATCGACGAACTCAGAGATGCTTTCGCCGCGGCGGGGCCTGAATTTGAGCTCATAGCGGACCGCCGTCGCGCTCCCCTCGCGCGGCTTGAGTCCGAAGTCATCCGGGTGGATCGTCTGGGCAAATTCAAGGAGCTGCAGGTAGTTCGGCGAGTCCGGCCCGACGGTGAACGACGTCAGGTCCGCGCGCGCGATCCCAATTCCGTTAACCCCGAATCCGTTAACAATGATTGCTAGCGCGATTGCCAGCCAAATGGAGCTCGATTTCATACGGGTGTTGCCGTTATAGGATAATTGACGCAGCACGTCAAGTTGACTTCGCTCGTGGGTTTGATTAAGACGTTCGCTGAGGGGGATTCTATGAGATTCGTGTACTTGGCGCTGATCGCGCTCACCGCGTCCCAGCAGGTATGGGCGGATGCAAAAGACTATTACTTCCGCCGCCTTAAAGAGGACCAGGAGCTTCAGATCCAGCGGATCCTCTCCCCCGGCCTGCCCGACCCCCAATTGACCACCACCGAAGGGGCTTACGACCAACGCCTCAACCACGATGATACGAACGACCTGCGCACCTTCAAACAGCGCTATTACGTCAATCAGGCTTATGCCAAGGGCAGCAATCCCCCCGTCGTCTTCTACATCTGCGGCGAAGCCCCCTGCGAAGCGCGCAACCTGGGCGGCGCCACCGCCGAGCACGCCAAGAAACTCGGCGCGATCATGGTCGCCCTCGAGCACCGCTACTACGGCACGAGCGTCCCTCTCGGTCGCCTCACCGCCGAAAACCTCCAGTATCTGACGATCGACGCCGCTCTCAAGGATCTGGCGACTTTCCAGCAGTTCGCGATGAAAGACCTGGGCTTCTCGGGCAAATGGATCACCATCGGCGGCTCGTACCCGGGCAGCCTTTCGGCATTCTACCGCCAGAAGTTCCCGAACCTGACCCAGGGCTCGCTCGCCTCGTCGGCCCCCGTGCTGATGAAGGACAACTTCGAAGAATACGACCTGCACGTCACCCAGCAGGCCGGAGAAAAATGCGCAGCCAAGATGAAGGAAGTCACGGGCCTAGCCGAAACCGCGCTCGCCGATCCCGCCAAGCATGACCAGGTCAAGAAGCTGTTCGACGCCGAGAGGGTCAAGAACGACGATGACTTCCTCTATCTCATCGCCGACGTCGGCGCCGCGGCCGTTCAGTACGGGCTCAAGGACCGCTTCTGCAATGCGATCACCTCCGGCAACGATCCGCTCGCGAGCTACGCCGACATCGCCAAGCAGATCTTCGCGCTCTTCGGCGTGGACGCCTATCAGTTCTCGATCGCCAGCGCCGAAAGCGACGACCCGAACGACTATCTCACGGGCTTCGGCTACCGCTCCTGGCTCTGGCAATCCTGCCGCGAGTTCGGCGGCTTCCAGAACCACTGGCACGATGCCTCGCTCACGACGCGCTCGCTTCGGATCAATCCGGAGTACCACCGCAAGCTCTGCGGCCGCCTCTTCGGCGCCGAATACGAGAAGGCCCCGGACATCGAGAAGAGCAATGCGACCTTCTACGCGCCTCTGCTCAACCCGGAGACCGCGAGCCGGATCTTCTACACCAACGGCTCGACGGATCCCTGGTCCAAGCTCGGCATCACGCCCGACAACAGCAATACCGGCAACTCGGCCACCGATTTCTTCGTGATCCAAGGCTCCGCGCATTGCGACGACCTGCATGGCAGTTCGATGAGCGACTCGACGTGGCTCATCCAGTCCCGCGCGAAGTTCTTCGAGCTCGCGACGAGCTGGGTGAAATAAGGAGCCGCAAGGCTCCTGCATCAAAGCCACTTCGGATGACTGAAGTGTAACCGGTGATCGCAGGAATCTGATGCCACGGACTCGTCGATCGTGATCTTGCCGATCTGGGTCCAGGGTCCGGCACGGTCCTCGGCAATCATGACTTTGAACACCAAGCCGTTGGAGTAGTTCTTGACCCGAAGCTCGTCGCGGAAATCCGCGAACGAGCGGTCCGGACCGTTCACGCCTTGAATCAACAGAAACGCCGGGCTCTTCGCGGCCTCGGAATCTTTCTTCATCTCTTGGCCAAGCCGGGCGATCGGATAGAGCTGCCGAATGCCCTCATGCGAGTCGGCGCTCTTTTGCGCCTGCTTGATCGCGGCAAGCAATGGGATATGCGCGAGCAGATTGAGGTTCTTGCTGACCACCGGCTGGTTGGTCATCGCGACGTCCGTCAGATGCGGGGCTTTGGTGCCCGCGTTGTCGTCAATGGCGAAGAAGTTGGCCGTCTCGTATTTGCGTGAGTCCGCCTCATCCATCGTCGGAAAGATCTTTCCCGCGACTCCGAAGGCTCGGAAGTCGCCCTCCTTGGTGTCCGAGAGCCCGACGCTCGCCCGCAGGATCACGAGGCCTTTCGAGCCGCTCTTGAAGTAACCGGTGTACTGCTTCGGGGACTGATCGATCGTCCAGGTCCCTTTGAGACAGACCCCATGCGGGCGAATCAGCTTCTGGAAACGCGGCAGCAGGTCCTGCCGATTGTTGATCGTGCGCGCGGCCGCGTCCTTGAGAAGCTGGGTGAACGCGCCGAAAGATCCGAGCGTCACCTCATAGGAGGGATAGGTGGCATATGGATCGCTTTTGACCTGGCCCCATACGTCGGCAAAGCGGGAGCCAGTGTATGGATCCGAGCCGGGCGCCGCTAGGGAAAGAGCTCCCATCGAAAGGACTAGAACCAGGGTCTTGAGCAGGACTTTGATCGTTCGCATCGATTGATTCTCCGAGCCGGGATCGGGTTTAAGGCAAGCGCCACCTCCGGCGATCCCGCCGGGTGGTGACGCTTGCCCTTTCGTTATTCTAGCGAACAGTTGTAGTTCGTGGTCACAGCGGGAGCCTCGCCGCTGTCGAGCTGTATGATCCTAACCGTTTTGCGCGGGCAGGAAACGGAGCCAGCTTTGATCGCCAGACGATAGGTATAGACAACTTGGGGAATCGAGGCGATCAGCGATGCGTCATCGGCGTAAACATTGGTGTCGCCTCCGGACTTCAGGACCTGAACCGAGTCGGCATCGGCGCTGGCGCCGGGGCACTCGTCGGCGACTTGCTGGAGCGTGCCCTGGCACTGCATGAGCGCCATCGGGAGCAGAGAGGAGCCGTCGAACACCTGCGGGGACTGGGTTTCGACATAGAACTCGGTGCCTTTCGGGCCGGCGTGAGCCATGGAAGACATACTGAGCGCGATCAGGGACAGGACGATCATGGGGGACTTCATGGGAATTCTCCTTTTATTCATTCGATTATTTGCTGCAGCGGAAGCGGACGGTTTCTCCGGACGGAAGCATGATCTCCGTACCAAAACCTTCGGAAATCGGGCGCCCAAGCGACGACGAAAAGAGATCGAACCTAAGGCGACGGACGAGAGAGCGAGAGCTCGGGACAGGATATTCTTTTTCACGGGGCGATTCCTCATCAGGGGTCTGGGATCTAGCCGGCTTGATTGCCGTCTGAGCAGGGTTTTACCTGTAACAACACGCCGCGTCAACAAAATTGTTATTTTGACAGTTATATCGATTAAAATGACAGCTAATAGACCAAAATAACAAAATATAATAGAATAGGCTCAGTATGAGCCAGGCCACCGTCGATCCGATTTATGCCCAGACCTTCAATATGCAGCCCCGCAAAGGGGATCTGCGCAAATTCGCGATCATTCAGGCCGCCGTCCACTGCCTGGCGGAGGATGCGATGGAAAACGGCGTTTTCGACCGCATCGGCAAGCGCCTCCGGATCCGGCGCACGCTCGTCGCCTACTACTTCAAGAGCAAAGACGAGCTGCTCGAGGCCGCCGTCCAGTACGTGATCGCCACGGCCCAGCAGCTGACCATCGAGCGCGTGCAGGGCGAGACGGCCCCCGAAGCCAAGCTCCGCGCCATGTGGGAGGCCGCTTTCGAATGGACCGAACGCTATCCCGAGCAGGCGCGCGTGCTCGTGCTCTTTGAGTACTCGAGCGGGTCGCGCCGCAATCACCGCAAGATCAACAGCGCGATCCGCAAAGCCGGCGCGGACCGGATCATAGCCCTGCTTCGCGAGCTCGCGCGAGAGCGCAAACTCAACTCCGCCGAAGCGGAGATCGAGGAGCTCGGGCGCGGGCTGCAGGCCGAGCTCACGGGCTTCATCCACGAGACCTGGATGACCGACGTGAAAGGCCTGCGCGAGATCGCGCGCCGGTCTTTCGAGCGCAGGATCGCGGCCTTCCTCTCGAAGGCCTGACTACCGCGTCACTCGCGGGCGCAGCGCTTCGACACCCCGATGGATGTGCCGAAATACCTTCTTCGCCCAGCCTTCTCGACCGAGACCGTTCAGCTCAGCCGCCGGCTTGAAGGCTCCCCAGCTCCGCGGAGCCCGAAACGCCTGGTGGCGGTTCTCGTAGCCAAACTTGCGCGCGTAGCGATCCATGGCGGCCGCGAAGAACGGCCACTCGCTCTCGCGCGACCCCAAAGGATCCGACCGATGCAGGAGATTCATCAGTTCAACGAACCTGTGGCGAGTCATCCCATTCTCGATCTCGCTCGGGAGCGGAAGCTTAAAGTTGGGACCGAGATGGCGTTTGGGGAATTCTTCGAATGGGATCACCTCTCGACGCGCGGGATCCGGAATCGGGTCCCTATCGCTCAAGCCCACGAGCTCCGGCGGCAGCGGCCTGGACTCGCGTCCGATAACGAAGGACTTGCCGACATTCCCTCGTGCCTGAACCGTCAGGCCGTGCTCGTTCAGTCTCTTTTGAGTTGGATTATCTTCGAGATTCCGCGGCATGTTCTTGAACTCTTCGAGTGTTGCCCAAATGGCCACGAGCCTGGGCACATACCCGTCGGCCTCGGGTTCGCCTTCGATTTCGAGCGCTTTTCCATCCGTCTTCATCATCCGGTGAAATCCCCACCCGAGGTACATATCCACGTTGTTCTCGGGCGAGTAGAAGAGGATGTGCGTGGGTGCCGACTGACCCGGCAGGATGCGCATCCGCCGCTCGATATCCTGCTCGGCGAGATATCGAAAATAGGGCCAGAGCACGTGCCTGGCCTTGGTGTTGAGGAACGAAATCTGGACATAAGAATGCTCGGGTTTCCAGTCATCGGGAAACATCATCTTAAACGGCGTACGATCACCCGCGCGCGCGTGAATCGCCTTGAACGTTCCGACGTGTTCGCCGTCGCGATAGATGTTCCAAAAAGTCGCGTCCGGGTTCAGCACTCGTTCGGCCTCCCCGATCTCATCGAGTATCTTCCGATATCGCGGGTAGAGCTTCTCGAACCGCTCGCTCGCCCAGCCGTGCCCGACCTCGAGGCCGGCCTCTGCGATCTCGTTCTCTCCCACGGTTTCGGTCAGGTCCGTGAGATGCAGGCCATGGGTGTATTCTCTAATCACATACTCCCCCCCGCGCCCATCCGGAGTTTTATAGCGGGTCAATTCCCACGTCGGCTCGTCGGTGATGAGTGCAAGGCTTTCGCGAAGGAAACCCGCCTTGGCCCAGCTCGCTGGGGCGACCAAAGTCGAGAAGCAGGCGGTTAGGATAACTACCCGTAAATACACGGAGAGGTTATATCTTAAATAACAGACCAAAACAATCAACTATATAGATCTCTAAGTCTTTGAAACCAATAAGAAAGCTGAGTTACCAATCAAAGCCACTTCGGATGGCTGAAATGCAAGCCGTGATCGCAGGAGTTTGGCGTCGGCTCATCTCAAGACAAAACCCCGGTAAATCCAAATTCTTAAAATTTGACTTAACTTGTCGATGCTCGATGATTCAGAGGTTACGGCCTTCCGCCTTCGAGGTCGAGATCCGCGAGGAACGCGAGCCCCCGCGCCTTGGGCGTGAGCTCGCGTTCGGCGAGCCAGGCGGCGTTGTAGAGCCGCGAGAGGTAGCGCTGTCCCCCATCACATAGAACCGTGACGATCGTCTGGCCCGGGCCGCCTTCGCGCGCGAGCTTGACGGCGCCGCAGACGTTGATGGCGGACGAAGAACCGAGAAAAAGCCCCTCGTGCTTGAGCAGGTAATGGAGCATCTCGAGGATCACCGGATCGCCGATGCGGTAAGCGTCGTCGATGGGCGCGCCTTCGAGGTTCTTGGTAATCCGGCCCTGGCCGATCCCTTCGGTGATGGAGTCGCCTTCGTCGTAATCGAGGTTTCCGAACTTGATGAAGGAGTAGATCGAGGCGCCATGCGGATCGGCACAGACGGTGCGGATCTTGGAATTCTTCTGCTTGAGAAAAATCGAGGTGCCGGCGAGCGTGCCGCCCGTCCCCACCGCGGAGACGAAGCCCGTGATCTTGCCCTTCGTCTGCTCCCAGATCTCGGGACCGGTGGTGCGGACGTGCATCTCGCGATTGGCCGTGTTGTCGAACTGATTGGCCCAGTAGGCGCCGGGGATCTCCTCGGCGAGCCGCTTGGCCACGTGGTTGTAGTTGCCGGGTTCCGAATACGGCGCGGGCGGCACGGGCCTGAGCTCGGCGCCCATCGCGCGCAGCAGATCCATCTTCTCGGCCGACTGCGTGTCGGGGATCACGATCACGCTTTTGTAACCCTTGGAGAGCGCGACCATCGTGAGCCCGATGCCGGTGTTTCCGGCGGTGCCCTCGACGACTGTCCCGCCCTTCTTGAGAAGCCCGCGGCGCTCGGCGTCCTCGATGATCGAGATCGCGGCCCGGTCCTTGACGGAGCCGCCCGGGTTCATGAACTCGGCCTTGCCGAGAATCTCGCAGCCTGTGGCTTCGGATAGGGTGTTCAGTCGGATCAGGGGCGTGTTGCCGATCGGGAGGCTGGACATGGGCTGACTATAGAGCTACCAATTAGAGTTATCAACTATGCCTCGCTGCAAGCGAGGAGGTACCAATGAAGCGCGTCGTGATCATACTTCTACTGCTGATCCTTCTCGGAGGCGCCGGCTTCGTCTGCGTGAAGTATTATTCATTCGTCTTCGCCAAGAACGTCAAAGGCGAGATCCTCCGCGTCGAACGTGTTTCGCAGCCCGGCGCCATCATCGCGGGCTCCAAGCCGATCCCGACCGACGTGATGTTTTCGTTCGCTGTCTCGATCCGGGACGAGAAAGGCGAGATCCACACGGCCAGCGCCGAAGACAGGCAGTGGGCCATCGCGGCCTCCGGCCAGTGCGCTGAAGCCAAGTTCTTTCCCTACCCACCCTGGGAGCTCGATGCCGCCGGCACCTATTTCGGTGCGCGCCTCGTCAGGCTCTACGACTGTCCCAAGAAACCCTGATGGCGCTCAAGAAACCCTCACCTTTGACCTGGCTCGTGATCGTCGCGCTGGCTGGAGCGGCCGCCTACCATTGGCGCAACCGCCTGGATCTCAGCTTCATGCCCTCGAAGGCTCGCGTGCTTGGCGGCGCCGAGGATTGCGGACGCATCGTCCGCGGCTCGAGCGAGAAACCGGATCGGGCAGGCAGCCGCGCGGCGACCGCCTGTATGCTCGAGCATTTCGCCAAATGCTCTCCGGCCCGAGTGAAGATCGTCAATAAATGGGACGACTCGGCCGAAGTGGATCATTTCGAAGCCGATCTCGAAATCCTCGAGAGCCAAGGCGAAACCTGCTGGGTCCAGTCCGACGAGCGCTCGAACGTCAAGGACAGCACCAACGGCGCGGCGTCCAAGCACTGCCGCAAAATCGAGGTCCCCGCCGTAGGCACCACGACCGCCGGCCAGGGCCCGGAAGCCGACGCGCCCGAAGACCTGGTCGCGAGCGATTGCCCGGAAGAACGGTAACTCAGGGGTCAATTCCCCAGGAAATCGAGCAGGAAGGGCTGCGAGGCGCCGTCGCCTTTTGAGGCGATCGCGCGCGCCGGCGGCGTCTTCTCGAGCGCGTCCTTGTTATAGAGGCTCAGGTACCAGTAGTAATTGCGCGCGATCGAGGCGACGTACTCGCGCGTCTCGCGGAACGGCACGAGATCGACGAAGAGCATCTTGTCCTTGACCGGATAGCGCTCGCGCCATTCGTCGACGCGCTCGGGACCCGCGTTGTAAGCAGCGAGCGAAAGCTCGACGCTGCCGTCAAATCGCTCCATGAGCCTGGAGAAGTACTTCACGCCCACCTTGACGTTGGTATCCGGATTGAAGAGCTGGTTGCGCGAGACGCGCGAGAGGAGCTTGCCGGTGCGGGGCATAACCTGCATCAGGCCGATCGCGCCGGCGTGGCTATGCGCGTTTTCGTTGAAGGCGCTCTCCTGCCGAATCAGGGATAGCATGAGGTACGGGTCCAGGCCGTCTCCGCAGGCCTTGGTCACCGAGTCGAAAGCGAAGCGAGGATAGAAGAGCTCCAGGCTCGCGCGCGACATGAGCGACGCGTTTTCCTTGAAGAGCGACGTCAGCACCTGGAAATTGCGGAGCGAGTCTCCGGAGCGGCGGAAGAGCACGGCCGTGTAGAGCCGTACCTCGCGCTCGGCGCCCTTAAAGTCGTCCATGGAGGCTTCGAGCAGATCCAGCGCGGGCTTGCTCTCGTTCATCGACTGAAGCATCTCGACGGAAGCGAGAATCGAGTTGAGCTCGGGCCTGGACCGGGAGCGGAAACTCACGAGGGGATCTTCGTCGCTCATATAAGAAGGAGCCTTGAGCTTTCCGCCTTCGGCCTCAACCAGGAGCGAGTGAAGCGTCAACGGGAACGAGGAGACGAGGCGGCTCTTGAGTTCAGCCGCTTGCTTCTCGTCGCCGGCGCTTCGGGCGATCTTCAAGCGCCAGTAAAGGGCGCGGGAGTCGTACTCGTCCTTGCTATCGTCATCGAGGACCTTGGTGAGCGTCGCATTGGCCGCCGCCGACTTGTTGTCCCAGACTTGGAGGAGCCCGAGGCGATAGGCCGCGCGCGCGGCTCCCTGGCCTTTGGAGCAGTCGAGAGCGCGCGAGTAAAGAGATTCCGCGAGGGCTTTGTACTCAGGTGCGGGAAACTCGCGCTCGGCCTTCATGCCGAGGGCCGTGAGCAAGGCCGGCGAAGCGCAGGCCGAAGCCTTGAGCACGGCGTCGGTGACAGGCTTGAGCGATTTGAAATCGGAGAAGGACTTGAGAGCGTCGATCAGATGGCCCTCGCCCGCGCCGTTCAAGGTGTCGATGTCTCGCTTGCGAAACGCCTTGGCGAGCTTGCGTTGCTCCTCGCGGCTCTGGCGCGCGCTCGCGGCAGGCGCGCGGCGATCGCTGCGCAGCAGATACTTGCAGAGCGGATGGCCCGAGCCGTTGAGCACGCAGTCGCGAAGCAAGGCGAACTTGGCGGGATTGTACCCGCGGCTCTTGCGGGCGTCGGCGAACTCGCGCGCTTCTTTTTGGACGGTTTCGAGAGTCTCGGGGCTTTCGCCGCGAAGACCGTTGAGGCTGCCGCTGATGACTTCGGAAAGCGGCATGAGCGCGCCCCCAGCCTCAGTTGTCGATGATTTTCGGCCTTTGGAAGCTCCGAGAGCGGTGAAAAGGATCAGCGAGAGGATCGTGAAGGAGAGGAGGCGAGATGGCACTTTGAGATCGTAATGAAGTGAAGTTGCGATGACAAGCTGACAGAGTTTTGACTGCTGTTTTTCTTTGCGAATCCCTCGAAGCGCTCCCTATAATCTTTCTACTTCCCAAGGAGACAATATGCTTCGACCAAGGACGGTCCTGCTCGCGACCACGGTGATCTCTGCGCTCTCGCTCAACCCCGCTCTCGCCGAAACCAAGAAGCCCGCGCTTCCGAACAAGGCGCCCGCCAAGGCTAGCGCTTCGAAGCCCGTTTCCAATTCCGCCGCGAAGACATCAGCGGTCAAAACCGAAGCTGCGGAGAGCGCTCCGGCTGCCACCGCACCTAAGACTGCGGAACCTGTTACCGCGGAACCTGTTACCGCGGAACCCGTTGCCGCTGAGCCGGCCGCTGCGCCAGAGACCAAGCCCCTTCCGGTCGTCGACACGAAAGTCTCGTCTCGCGAACCCGAGGAGCGCTACGTCGGCTACGGCAAGACCCATGGCATTCTGGGTGACTTTCCGATCGGCCCCACCGTGCAGATTCTCCAGGTTCCTCACCCGCTCCAGGTCGGCATCGAAGGCAAGTATCTCGATATCGCCGGTTTCTCGGGCATGTACGGAATGGTTCCCAAGTTCACGGTCAACGGAGTCGGCATCAAGCTCGATGCGTGGGACGTGCGCGCGCGCTGGTTTCCCTTCCGCGGCGCCTTCTTCTTGGGCGCGGCCTATGGACAACAGAAGCTGACGGGGACGAAGGCTCAGGCAGTCTCCTACAGCGCCGCAGGTCAGACAGAGTCCGTCAACCTGGAAGCCACGGACGAGATCAAAACCACCTATATCAGCCCACACCTCGGCTGGCGCTGGGTGACCAACGTCGGCTTCTTCTACGGGATGGAATTCGGCTGGCAGTTCGCAATGAGCAGCACTGCCACCGTGACTACCAACCAGGACTCGCTTTTCGAAGACCTCGTCCGGCCGAACGATGCGAGTGCATACGAGACCTATAGAAACCTCAAGGCGGATATCGAGGACAAGAGCAACAAGATCGGCAAGATCGGGCTCCCTCACGTCAGTTTGATCCAGATCGGCTGGTACTTCTAAGATACGCAACCTGGGTCAAGGGTGTCGCGGGGCCGGTAGGCCCGTTGCGATGCTGCTTTAGAGAAGGGGGTACGCGCTCTGGCGCGTGCCCCTTTTTTTTGGCGGTCAAGCGTTTGCTTGACCCATTCAAAAAACACTGCCGTGAACTCGGGGCTACAGGCCCAGCTGCGAGAGCGTCATCGTCTCGCGCGGCTCGGCGCCGATCGAGCCGGGCGAGAGCAGCGCGCCTGTCGCATCCAGATCGCGCGGAGTCTCGAAGCTCGCGGCAAAGAGTTCGGCCAGCCGCGCAGGCGAGATGCCGCGAGCTTCAAGCTCAGGCAACGTCACGCCGCGCGTGCGCTTCTCAAGCCGGGTGCCGTCGTCGGCGGTGACGAGCGCGCAGTGAAAAACCGCGGGCAGCGCCGATGCGGCACCGCGCGCGCCCCTCGCCTCGCCGACCGCGAGCATCCAGCGCTGGATCTCGCGCTGCTGCTCGAGCACCTGAGCGAGATCCGCGGCGCGCACGAGGAGCCGGTAGCCGCCGTCGAGATCGTCGACCGCGCAGGCCCAGTTATAAGATGGTACGAAGGCCTGCAGCTCGAAGGCGCCGGCTCCGCCCGGACCGCCGCTCCGGCCCACGACGAAATCGTGCGCGCCCGAGGCGGCGCTTTCGCGAAAGCGCCAAGCCAGGGAGCCGCCTGAGTCGCGCTCAAAGGCCGCCCGCACCTCTTTGCCCGCGAGGTCGCGGCAATGGCCGTGATACACGGGTTGCGGCCCGTGCGGAGCGGAGGCGGCGCGCTCCAGCGCTTCGACCACTTCGCGGCGCGAGCAGGCGCAAGGATAGATCCTGCCGCTCGAAATCGCGGCCCTGAAAAGCGAGAGATGGCGATCATGCCTCTGGCTCTGAATCACCATCTCGTCGGCGACCAACCCAAGGCGCGCCAGATCCTCGAGCTGCTGCTCGCGAGCCCCCGGCACCACCCTTGGAAAATCGATGTCCTCGAAGCGGAGCGCCCAAGGCAGGCCCGCCAAACAGGCGATCTTATGGGAGATCCAAGCCGTACGAAGATTGCCTATATGGAATCGACCCGTCGGAGATGGCGCGAATCGGACTGACATATTTCCTTTTCAAATTCTTATGGTTAATTTCTCTGAAGTGCCGACATTCAACTGAACGCACTGAGTCTAAGATGATATGACGGCAGCGCGTGAGATCCAAGTACGCCAATACCTCATTCCTGCGATTGACGTTCTACATAGCGGCATTCATCTATGTCGCTTGGTACTTCGTTTTGAACAGCATGGACGGGATTCTTTACAATCCTCTCCGCGATCGCCTTTATATCGCTGCCCTTTTCTTGACCGTGGCTTTTCTTAGTTATCGTATCGAATGGATCGAGAAGCACCTCCAAGCTCTCGTGACGTTCGGGATGTGCCTGCTTACGGCCCATTATTTCTACATGTTCCATAGGAACGCCGGAGACGAGCGCTACATCGTCGGAACTTTCATCACGGTAGCGACGATCCATGCCTTTATTCTGTCCAAGAGATCAGCCGAGATCTACGCCGTGTTCAGCGTCGCTCTCGCAGCCTGGATCACCTGGATCCATCCACCGCTCCGCCAAAGCGTCCTGCTCAGCGGCCTGATCACGCTCCTGGTGATCTCCCAGCTGGTCATGCGAAACCGCCTCAGGCTTCTCAACGAGGTCCAGAAGGGCAAGGAACGTTTCCAGAGCCTTTTCGATAACTCGTTTCAGGGCCTATTGCTTGCCGACCACGGAACGATCGTCGACGTCAACGATACGATGAGCCAGCTCCTCGGCGCTTCTCGCGACGAGCTGATCGGGCGAAACGTACTCGAGTTCACCGCGGAAGCCGAGCGTCCCGCGCTCGAGTACAAGATCATGACGGGCTTCGAAGGCACTCACGAAACCGTCCTGAAACGCGTGAACGGCGAGGAGATCCTCGTCGAAGTCGCCGTCAAAGCCCACACCGAGAACGGCAAAGACCTGCGGCTCGCGGCCGTTCAGGACATTCGAGACCGCAAGCGAGCCGAGCACGAACGCGTTCTCTTCCGTGCCGCGCAGGAGTCCATCCGCATCCGCGACGAGTTCATCGCGGTAGCCAGCCACGAGCTCAAGACACCGCTCACTCCGCTCCTCCTGCAGCTCGAGACCGCGCTGCGCATGCCGGGCGCCCTCCAGGGCGAAACCCCCAAGCTGATCGAAGGGGCCCATCGCCAGGTGATGCGCCTCTCCCACCTTGTTAACGAGCTCCTGGATGCGTCCCGCCTGAACTCTGGCCAGCTCGAGCTGCATCCGATCCGCTCCGATCTCGCACAGGTGACGCGAGAGACTGCGGAGTCTTTCGTGGCCCAGGCCCGCAACGCCGGCGCCGAGGTGAGGATCGAAGCCCCGGGTCCGATCATGGCCTGCTTCGACCGCCTTCGGATCGAGCAGGTCCTCTCGAACCTCATCCGAAACGCCATCACCTTCTCGGAGCGCCGTCCGATCGAGATCAAGATCATCGCCAGGCCCGAAAAGGCGCGGATCGAAGTGCGCGACCACGGAATCGGCATCTCCAAGGATATCCAGGAACGGATCTTCGACCGCTTCGAGCGAGGCGTGCCGAGCCGCAATTACGGCGGCCTGGGCCTAGGACTTTATATCGCCCGCAAGATCGTCTCCGCGCACGAGGGGCAGATCAGCGTCCAAAGCGCCCCGGGTCAGGGGTCGACCTTTAGCGTGGATATCCCGCTCGACGGCCCGAAACGCGCTTAACAGGCAGCCTGCGATCCGCTAAGTTGTGCGGATCTATGCAAACCGTCCAAAAGAACGCTCTCTCCGCACCCATTCGCCTCATCGACAGCAAGAAGCCCCTCAGCGGCTTCGACATCGAGATCATCGTCGGCCTGGCCACCAAGCCCACTGCCCCGCGAGGCGGGCGCTGGACCCCCGAAGTCACCGAGCAGTTCAGCCGCAAGCTGGCCAAGGCGAAGGAAGGCGATTCCAAGGGTCCCTATTCTTTCCGAGTGAATTGGAGCGGCGGCGGCGTGAGCGCGTTCGTGTTCCTCAAGCCGGGCGCCTCGGCGTTCGACACCCAGACCGAGCTTCGCGAGGCACTTTCGGATCTCTCCGAGACCGTGCGTGCGGCGGCGGCGGAAAAGGAGCGTCCGGCCCTGCGCTTCGACGTCGCTGGCCTCGGCGCCAAAGAACAGTCCCGTGCCCTCTCCGCGCTCGCGCTGCTCTTCGAGACAGCGGCCTGGAAGGCTCCGATGTACGGAAAGAAAGGCGAGAAGGCCGCCAAGAAAGTCTCCAACCGCGAGCTCGAGGTGTCTGTCGTCTCCAAAGTGGCCCCCAAGGAAGTACGCGCGATCTTCGAACAGGCCGCAGCGCTTGGCGAAGCCAATAACTGGGTGCGCACGCTCGCGATGCTTCCCACCAACGAGCTCGGACCCGCGCAGTATCGCAAGTGGATCGAGAACTACGCCAAGACCAAGGGCCTCAAATACGAATTCATGGACCGCAAAGCGCTCGAAAAAGAGAACGCCGGGGCGTTTCTCGCGGTTCTGCGCGCGGACCCCGAAACGGCCGGAGGGATCGCCAAGCTGACCTACAAGCCGAAAGGCGCGAGTAAAAAGACCAAGAAGCTCGCGCTCGTAGGCAAAGGCCTTTGTTACGATACCGGCGGTTACAACGTTAAGACCGGAAGCTACATGTTCGGCATGCACAACGACATGACCGGCTCGGCCGTCGCCGCCGCGCTCACCGGGCTGCACGCCGATCTCGAGTCCAAGCTCGAGGTCGTCTGCTACCTGGCCCTCGCCGAGAACCTCATCTCGCCCACGGCCTACAAGCCCAACGAAGTCGTCGTCGCCTCCAACGGAAAATCGATCGAAGTCGTCGACACCGACGCCGAAGGACGGATGGTTCTGAGCGACACCCTCGTCATCGCCTCGCGCGAGAAACCCGACCTGATGCTCGATTTCGCGACGCTCACGGGCGCCGCCGTCCGGGCGATCGACGTACGTCGCGCCGCCGTATTCAGCAACGAGCAGAAGCTCCTCAAGGACTGCTACGAGGCCGGAGAGGAATCGGGCGAGCGCGTCTGGGGCTTCCCGATCGGTGATGATTTCATGAAAGAGCTCGAGTCCAAGGTGGCGGATCTCCGCCAGTGCGCGTCCTCGGACGCCGCCGACCACATCTACGCCGCGAGTTTTCTCGCGGAGTTCGTGGCCGAGGGTATCCGCTGGGTCCACATGGATCTGACGCCCAACGAGGTCAAAGGCGGCCTCGGGTTGATCGGCACGGAGACGACGGGTTTCGGCGTTTTCTGGGCGCACGAGCTCGTCCGCCGGCTGCTGAAATAATCGGCAGGCCGAGCCCATGCTCCGTACCAACCCCGATTTCCGCGCACTGACGATGGCGCGCTTCTTTTACGCGCTGGCGATGCAGGCGCAGGCGACGGTCATCGGCTGGACGGTATACGCCCTGACCAAGGACCCGCTCTATCTCGGCCTGATCGGCCTGACGGAGTTCGCGCCTGCCATCGGGCTCTCGCTCTACGCGGGCTGGCTCGTCGACCGCGGCCGGCCGTGGCGCTACTACCATGGAGTCGCGTTCTTCGCGCTGATCAACTCCCTGTTCCTCACTCTCGTGAACACGAGGGTCTTCCCGTGGAATCCCCTCCCCTTCATCTTCGTCTCGATCCTCGGGATGGGCATCACGCGAAGCTTCGTCGCGCCGAGCGTGTTCTCGCTGGTCCCTCATATCGTCAAGAAGTCGGAGTACATGAAGTCCACCGCCTGGCTCACGGGCACCTACCAGGTCGCCACGATCACGGGGCCCGCTCTCGGCGGCCTGCTCTACGCGGCCTTCGGCCTGGTGCCGACGCTCGCGCTCGTCACGGTCGGAGTCGGCGTCTCCTGGTGGTCCGTCGGCCGCATGAGCGAAGGCACGCGCGCGGTCGCGGGCTCGCAGGCACAAGCCGCCGCTGCGCCGGGCGCGAAGCCGGAAAGAGCCCCGTCCGCCGCCGAAAGCATCCGCGAAGGGTTGCGCTTCCTGTTCGGGCAGAAAGTCCTGCTCTCGGCGATCTCACTCGACATGTTCTCGGTGCTCTTCGGCGGCGCGACCGCCATCCTGCCGGCGTTCGCCGACCACGTGCTTCACTCGGGCCCGCAGGCGCTCGGAATCCTGCGCGCGGCGCCGGCCGTCGGCGCTGTGCTCATGAGCATCGCGTTGATCCGCCGCCCGCTCGAGGCGGCCTCGGGCAAGCTCCTTCTCATCGTGGTCGCCGCGTTCGGCGCGTGCATGATCGGCTTCGGGCTCTCGACGACGTTTCCGGCCGCGCTCCTCTTCCTCTTCTTGAGCGGCGCCGTCGACTCGGTCAGCATGGTGCTGCGCGGGACGATGATGCAGCTTCTGACGCCCGACAAGATGCGCGGGCGCGTCTCGGCAGTGAACTCGGTGTTCATCAGCTCGTCCAACGAGCTCGGCGAGTTCGAGTCGGGCGTCGCGGCGCGCTTTCTCGGCCTCGTGCCGTCGATCGTCTTCGGAGGCTGCATGACCTTGCTCGTGGCCGCAACCGTGGCCGTCGCCTCGCCGCAGCTCCGACGCGCGCGGCTCAAGACGGCGGGAAGCTAGGGCGTGACGGCCCCTTTCCGCCTCGAAGGCTTCTCGGGCTGAGTCGGACCACTCGTCTGAGTCGCGGGCGCGGAGAGAGGAGGATCCGACGCCGGACCGGTCTTCTGGACAGGCAGATAGAGCGAGGCGAGCGTGACCTTTTCCTCCGGCGTGACCCCGAGCTTCAAAACGTCATAGTGTTCGAGAAATGCATGGGTGGCCTCCATGAGCCCAATCTGCTGATCCCGGGAGAGACCTTCCATCACTTTGTTTCTCGAAGAAATCACTTCAGGAAGGGTCTTCCTGAATGTCTCCAGATCCTGGTTGCGGACCGAATACAGGAGTTTGCCAAGTTTTTGGGCGGCATCGAATCGAAGTCCGTCAGGCGAATTCGGATCTTTGTCAGCTTGATTCAGCGTAACGTACGTGTCGTCAAAAATAGCTCTCTTCTCCTGGGCATACTGCATGGAGGCTGCGGCTGCCTTGTTACTTGCCACAGCGCTAAGCGAGGTTTTACCCGGCTCACCGACATCGCCAAAGGCGCCGAGGAGCGCGATCCCCGCCATCCAGCGGGGCGAAGGACTTCCACTCTTCGGCCAATAGAGTTCGGACGCCGCCTCAGTTCCGTTTCTTGTGACGTCCGCAGGATCGCCGCTCTTGAGCACGGCATCCACGGCGATATTAAGCCTCGAGTCCCCGCTCATGGCCTCCATAAAGCGGCGATAGTAGAGCGGATCCTTCACGTCAAGCTCCGAGTCCATGAGCGCGCAGGCCTTTTGGTCGCCGCTGATACAGCAGTTTGCGGCGAGATAGGTGATATCCTTGCCCTTGGAATGGAAGTAACCGATCAGGTGGATTGACTCGTGAAACAGTACATTCTTAAGTCGAAGCTCTCTCTCGTTCTCATTCCCACCCCCTTCTTCCAGAGCCGTGAGATTGAGCGCGAGCGCGGGAAATTCGACATAACCGGTAACATAAGCCTGAGCGAACGCGTCATTGGCTATTACAGCGACGTCCCCGGTGGCTTCCCAGGTCCCGAACTTATCGCCTGATTTACCGCAGAAGATCGTCAGCGGCAGCTTTCCCGGCTCGGAGTAAAAGAGGTTGAAGATCCGGGCCGCGTCGATCTTCCGGTCCGGGTCTTCACGATGGAGCAGGCAACTCAGTCCGGTTTTCATAGTTTCACCCAGAACTTGCGCAAGCTTCTTCACTCCACCGCCCGGGTAGTTCTCGCAGCCCCGCGCCACCGTGTTGTAACCCAAAGAGACCGCGCCCCCCTGGGCCTGCTCCCCGATGGCGAAACTCAGCTTCTCGATCTCCTCGAGCAGTCCCGTAGGCGTCCTGTACTTGCCGGGCTGGGCGCAGGCATTTGCGGACCAGCTCGCCTCCGCGCGCCTTCGGCTGACACGTACCTTGGGTTCGCCGCCCTCTGGGTCCCAGCTCTTCTCGATCACCTCGTCCCACCCGTCCGCGATTCTTCGAACCGAAACCCAGTCGCGGTGCGGGCCGAACTTTTCGTAGAGGAAAATACCGTTGGAGAAGCGCCTGCGATTCTGGAGCGCATGGTTGCCATCGTATTGGGTGGCCTCGAGGATCCGTCCCTCAGGCGAATAGCTCACCTCGAGCGTCGCATTCGAACCCGCGATTCGATAGACCGCGGTCTTGCCCTCGCCAGTTCCGGCGAGGGAGAGTTTTTTGACGGTCAGACCGAATGCTGCCGGGTCAAGCGCGGGGGTACCCGCCCAAACGCGCGCTGTAATGAAAAGAGGCAGGATGGATAGGCTCCAAAGACCCACCCCCCTATTCTAACGTAGGGCATGGGCTAAACAACTTTCTATAAGCCTGCCCCCTAATCAGGCGTGTCCATTGCCGAAATAACCCCTACTCGTCATACTCACACCATGAACCTCATCATCAGCGCCCTCCTTTTCGCAACAGCTCCCGCGGCCCACGCCGCTGTCGCGCGCCCGCCGCAATTCGTGGCCATGGCTTTCGACAACTGCACCGAAAACGAACGTTGGAAAGAGCTCGCCGATTTTCTCGACGAGATGAACAAGACGGGCGACAAGTTGCATTTCACGTACTTCGTCAGCGGCGTGAACTACGTCGCCGACGCCAAGCGCTCCGTCTACAAAGGTCCTCGGACCTCGGCGGGCAAGGCCAACATCGATTGGGGCGGAACGACCGCCGACGTCAAGCGCCGCATCGACTTCATCAACGCCGCCTTCAAGTCCGGCAACGAGATCGCATCCCATGCCGTAGGCCACTTCGACGGCGGCCAATGGTCGCAGGCCGAATGGGCGCAGGAGCTCAAGAGCTACGACGACATCCTCGGCGGGATCGCCCGGATCAACGGCTCGACCGACCTGCGCACGGGATTCACGCCCAAGGATCTCGTCGGCTTCCGCGCGCCCTATCTGAGCAACAGTCCGGGCCTCTACGCCGTCCTCGCCTCCAAGGGTTATCGCTACGACACCTCGAGCGACGACGAAGCCAATGCCTGGCCCGCGAAGAAGGGCGGCGTCTGGCGATTCAATCTCGCGAATTTAAAAATCGCCGACAGCGGCAAGAAGACGCTCTCGATGGACTACAACTTCTTCGCCTCGCAATCCAAGGCTGAAGAGGATCCACGCAACTATTCGAGCTACCGATCGCAGATGCTTAAGACCTACCTGAGCTATTTCACCGCCAATTACTCGGGCAACCGCGCGCCGATCCACATCGGCCATCACTTCTTCAACTACCAGGGCGGCGTCTACAACCAGGCGCTTAAGGCCTTCGCGCGCTCGGTCTGTGGCCTCCCCGAAGTCCGTTGCGTGACCTACTCCAAGCTGGCGGACTTCATGGACGGGCTTTCGGCCGATACGATCAAGAGCTACCAGCGAGGCGATTTCCCCAAAGCGGCCGCCCCTCGGATCGACGCGGTCGCGGCGCTCACCCAGCTGCCACCACTGCTCGCGATCGAGCCCGCCAGCGGCAAGCTCGCTGCGACCTTCGTCGACGCGGACGCGAGCCGGTTTCCAGCGAGCGTGTTGACGTGGGAGCTGGATGGCAGAGAGATCGGCCAAGGGCCCTCACTCGACATCTCCCGCCTGCCTGATGGCCGGGACATCATCCTGACCGTCGCCCTCAAGTCGGCCGAGGGCAAGCGGATCGCTGCTCAATCCCGTCCCATCCGTCGAAACCGGGACACGGTCGCGCTGCTCGCTCCAGCCGAGATGCACTGAGATTGCATGACCTAGGAGGTGGGAGGCGCCGCCATGCCTGAGGACAATAACAAGAAAGAATTCAAAGGAAGTTGGGAGCGGCCCGTGAAGGTCGACAAGGAGTCGATGGATCCGTTAACCCTGGCTCGAATGACCGACCATAATGTTCGTGGAATGAACGGCCAAAAGGGGGTCGAAAGCGAGCTGGCCGACCAGCCGGTGCCGTCGCCATCGGCCGAACCGGTCCAAAATGCGCCCAGATCGCGTAAAAAGGCAGCCTAGCCTGAAACATGGTCGTATCTTTATGCTCAGAGCTCTGGTAAATAGGCGCGGTTAGTCGTTTCAGAGTCAGCGGGCATAGGGCCCTTTGTTACCTCTTTAGCGAATCATAGCCTGAATCCTTAGGAGGTTTTCATGGGCAAGAAACTGTATGTCGGCAATCTGCCGTTTTCCGCTACTGACGAAGTTCTTCAGAGCGCGTTCTCAGAAGTCGGCACCGTCGCTTCGGCGAAGGTGATCACCGATCGCGACTCCGGTCGCAGCAAGGGCTTCGGCTTCGTCGAAATGTCGACCGAAGCGGAAGCCGCTGAAGCGATCTCTCGCTTCAATGGCGCCGAGCTCGAAGGCCGCGCTCTGACGGTCAACGAAGCTCGCCCGATGGCTCCCCGCGAAGGCGGCGGCGGCTTCGGTGGCGGCGGCGGCGGCCGTGGTGGTCGCGGCGGCTTCGGCGGCGGCGGCGGTGGCCGCGGCGGTCGCTACTAAGCTTCAGCCAGATTGATTTGTCTTCCAAGGCCGTTCGACTCTATAACAGAGCTGAACGGCCTTTTTGTTTCTTTCGCCTTCCGTCGTTGACTCTTTCTCTGCAACTCTGACACGCTAGATAGGTGAGATTGATTACTCATGCGAACCGGGCGATGGATGTCTCGGCACTCAAAATCGCAAACGCCACGGCGCTCAGAAAAGCTCAGAGCATCCTCGTCGTATCCCGGAGCTCCAATCCTAGTGGCGCATACGCACACAGACTTCCTTCAAAGAGTCCTTGAGCCTCCGACCTACGGATTCGGGCGCGAAGGCGACTTCGTGCGGCCGACTCACGCCCAGATTTGGCGCGAGTTCGCAGGACGTCTGAACCTCTTTAAGGACCGGCGAAACTGGCTGGCGACCTGGCACTGGCTGGCGAGCTCGCTGCTCGCGATCCCCTTCTTTCTCTTTATTTCCCGTTACTTCTCCCTCCCTCTGTTTGCGGCGGCGTTTGTCTACAGCATGGTTTTTCTCGGGAGCTTCGGGACCTTCTGGTTCCATCGCTACGGAACACACCGGGCTTTTCAATTCGCTGACAACCGGTGGGGACGTTTCTGCGCTTTTGTGTGCCGAAACTTGGCCATCAAGATCATCGCCGAGGAGATCTACATCGTCTCCCACCACGTTCATCACAAGTACTCCGAAAAGCCGGGCGACCCGTACAACGTCAACGGCGGAGGCCTGTACTGCTTTCTCGCGGACGCCAATCATCAGCTGATCCGCCGCGACCTGGACGAGCGCGAGTATCAGCGCGTGAGCGGCCTGATCGCCCATACCGGCGTGAGGCGCAACTCCTACGCGCAGTTCAAGCGCTGGGGCTCGATCTGCCACCCCGTCTGGACGGTTCTCCATTACGCGCTCAACTGGGCGTTCTGGTACGGCGTCTTCTGGCTAATCGGCGGCCATGCGCTGGCCACGGCGCTTTTCGGCGGCGCGGCTTTCTGGGCTTTCGGCGTACGGACGTACAACTACGACGGTCACGGCCGAGGCAAGGACCGTCGCCGCGAAGGCGTCGACTTCAACCGTGAAGACCTATCGGTCAATCAGATTTGGCCGGGCTATGTCGCCGGTGAGTGGCATAATAACCATCACCTCTATCCGAACGGCGCGCGCTCGGGTTTTCTGCGTTATCAGCTCGATCTGCCCTGGCACGCGATCAGCCTCCTTCACGACCTGAAGGCGGTCCGGTCCTTTCGCGATTACCGGCAGGATTTTCTCGAAAAGCACTACTTTCCGTATGTGGCGTCCAAAGCTAAACTAGTTCCCTCAGGGAGCCCACTCGCTTGCTCGTTTACGCCATCGATTACGGAACCTCCAACTCTCTCCTAGCCGCGGCCGACTCCAACGGAATCCGCGGCTTCGCACCCCTGGACCCGGGCGCGAGCGATCCGGCGGTGCTGCGGAGCCTTCTCTATTTTCCGAACGCGAGCCAGGTCTTTTACGGCGCCGAAGCCATTCGCGAGCTCACCGCGCGGGACCACGTGGGCCGCTTCATGCGCTCGATCAAGCGCCAGCTGCCGATCCGAAGTTTCATCGGCACCTTTGTCGACAACCGCCCCTTCAACCTCGAGGACCTGATCGGCGCGTTCCTGGGCGAGATCCGGCGGCGCGCGAACGCGCATTACGGCGAAGACGTGACGAGCGTCGTGCTCGGACGTCCCGCGCGCTTCGCGCCGGCCGAAGAGGACGATCGCTACGCCGAAGGCCGGCTCGAGCGCGCCGCGCGCATCGCGGGCTTCAAACAGATCGAGTTCTTCCCGGAGCCGGTCGCGGCGGCCTTCGGCTACGCGGGCTCCGAAGGCGCGGACGCCTCGTCGGCGCGCGAAACGCTGGTGCTTGCTGCGGACTACGGCGGCGGGACCTCGGACTTCACGATTTATCGGCTAGGCGCGCGCGAGTTCTCGCCCTCGGACGTGATCTCGATGGGCGGCGTCTCCGTGGCCGGCGACGCGCTCGACGCCTCGCTCATGCGCCATCGGATCTCGCGTCACTTCGGCACGGGCGTGCGATACAAAGTGCCCTTCGGCTCCAACGTGCTGACCATGCCCGTGCACCTCATGGAGCGAATCTGCCATCCGGCCGAGATCTCGCTGCTCCGTAAGCAGGATACGCGCGAGTTCTTCAACCAGGTCAAGCAGTGGTCGCTCGAGGCCGAGGATGAAGCCAAGATGGAGCGCCTCTTCACGCTCCTCGACGACAATCTGGGATTTCCGCTCTTTGAAAAGATCGAGGCAACCAAGCGCGCGCTCTCCTCGAGCGACGCGGCCGAGTTCGCCTACGCTTACCCGACGATCGACATCCGCGAAACGATCACGCGCAAGCAGTTCGAGGAGTACGCTTCACCGGCGCTCGAGTCCGTCACGCGCTCGCTCGACGAGACGCTCAAGGCCGCCGGGATCCCGCTCGCCAAGATCGACCGCGTCCTCTGCACCGGCGGAACGGCGCGCGTGCCCGCCATCCGGCAGGCTCTCATCGACCGCTTCGGGCGCGAGAAGCTGCACGACCTCGACCCGTTCCGCGGTGTCGCGCGCGGGCTGGCGGAGAGGGCGCGGGAGCTGGCCTAAACTGCCCCCTTACGCTGTTGATATGAGGACGGCCGGGATTTCAGATTTGCCTCAGTAAGCCTCGCCCTACGGCTATTTGGAGCACGCAGGTCGCCGGCTCCCCAAATGGGGTTCGGAAATCCCCAGAGATAGTAAGCACTTAGACTGAGTCGCCAACAGTGTAGGGGGTCAGTTTATATCGTTCTACCCCGTCGTCATCATTCCGCTCGCGATCCCGGTCGCGGTTTCCCGGATCAGGCTCAGATCCCGGCGCTCGAGTCCGACGATCTGAAGCAAGTTCAGCGGGTGGATCATGGGCGAGCGTAGCCGGATGCTCTCGCCCAGCCAGGGACGAAACCAGACCAGATCGTCGGAACCCGATAGCGCCCGCACGAAATCGGCGGCCTGCGCGAGCTCGCGGCCGAAGCGCGCGAGGACGGCCTTCTTTTCGGCCGGGTCAAGCGAGCTCTCGTTGACGTAAAGCTCCCAGATCGCGAACTCGACCTTCTTGAGCGTGAAACCCAGGACCTTCACGAAGGCCGCCAGCACCGGGTCCGTCTTGAACGCGCGCTTGAGCCGCGCGCGCTCCGGCGCCGGTGTCTCGGCCCAGGCGCTCCCGACTCCCCACCACGTCGGAAAGAGGATCCGCGTCTGCGTCCATGAGAGCACCCAGGGGATCGCGCGCAAGGCCGAGATGCTCGCGATCGCGCCCTGGCCCGGCCGCCGCACGGCGCGCTTCTGCGGGCGCGAGCCGATGCGAAGCGCGCTCAGCCAGCGATACGCCGTCGCGTGCTCGACGAGCCTCAGGAACTCGGGGCGCTTCACCTCGGCGACGTAGCGATCGCGTACGCGCGCCGTGAACGCGCGGACGGCGGCGTCGCGCCCGGCGGGCCGCGCTCTCCCCTCGCGCCCGTTCGCGCGCTGGGCGAGCTTGAGGATCTGGCCCTTGAAGATCTCAGGGCTCGCGAACGTGCGCTCGATCATCTCGCCCTGGACTGTCGACTTGGGATGGAGGATCGCCGTGCGCGGCCACCACTCCGTCTGCTCCTGCAGCGAGCCGCCGCCGCGGTCAACGCTCCCGCCCGAACCATGGAAGAAGGACGGCGTCAGACGCCGCGCGCGGCAGAGCGCATCGATCGACGCGACGGCGCGCGCGATGGCCATGCGGCTGGCGAGCACGCCCACCTGCTTGGCCGAGTCCGAGTATCCCAGCATGATCTCCAGTCGCCCGCGCCACGGGCCGCGCACGGCCTCGCGGAAGACGCGGTCGCCGAGCGCCTCGGCCAGGATCTCAGGCCCGCGTTCCAGCGGCTCGAGCTGCTCGAAGAGCGGAATGATCGGGATCGGAAGCTTGCCGCGGAAAGCGCGGCGCTCGAAGCGCATCGCCAGGAGCAGATGCTCGGACCGCATCACCATGCTGATGACGAAGCCCTGGACGTAGTGCCGCGGACGCCCGCCGCGCGAGACGCGCTCGACCAGCTCGAGCATGCGCGCGATCGGTCGCGCCTCGCGGCTATGGGGCTGTTCGAGCACGTCGGCCGACTCGCGAAGCTCGAGCGGCACCACCCAGCCCGGAAACTCGCGATCGAGGGCCGCGAGCTCCAGCAGCGCGGGATGCTCGGCCCCGGTTCGCGCGCGGTAGGAGCAAGCGAGTTCCGCCAGGCACGCACGCAGCCGCTCGACCCGCGCACCGTCGCCTGCGCGGATCCCGCGCAGCCCCAGGAGCTGCCGCTCGAAGCGCGCGCAGAGCGCGATGATCTCATCGCATGCGAGCATTCGGGCCGAATCGCGGGCCTCGGCGATACGCGCGCGCGTGAATCGGATCAGGTGCTCGCGCGAAAGCTCGAGGCTCTCGAGCATCGCGCGCTCGGTGACGCCGGGATGGCCGTCCTTGTCGCCGCCCACCCAGCTTCGGATGAAGACCGGGCAGATCCCGACCGAGGCCTGCAAGAGCGCGCGCAAGCTTTCTTCACGGAGAAGGATCGAATAGATGTGCTCCGCCTCGTCGGCTACGGTCGGCCGGCGCCCCTTGAAAGCGGCTACATGCCATGCCAGTCGCAAAAGATGATGGAAGCGCGGCTTATGCCCGTTCCAGCCCGTCTCGAGGACTTCGGTCAACAGTTGCTGGATCGAATGAAAGACCGCGATATTGGCGCTCGAGCGAGCCTCGGTGGGGTGCGCGGTCAGAACGAAGGTGATGCGTGGGCGGACCTTGAGCTCCAGAGCCTCGTGTCCGCGCGAGGCAAGGCGCAGGCGATGCGTGCGGTAGGCGCTTTCGCAGGCATTCATCAGCTCGAGCATCAACGCGAACGAATGCGCGAGATGAAACTGGCGTTCCGGCGGCTCTCGACGAAGCCTCTCGAGCTCGCGCGACAGGACCGCACGCTGCGCGGACGCCGACCGATCGCGAAGTCCCGCCATCGCGCGCCGCAGCCGCTCGACGCGAGCGTACTCCCCCGCCCCGAGATCCTCGCGGATCATCCTGCCCAGTTCGGCTACCGCGTGGCTGACGAGCGCGCGCAGCTCGGCGGGCAGCTCCGCGCTCGCGCGGCGCTTGCCGCGGGTCACGACTTCGGTAACTGCGTTGCGGGTTCGACGGAGCGGATCTTCTTCATCTTGACTTCTGCTACCACACCCGTGAACGCATGGACAGTGAACCCTGACCACGCGCCGTTCCGAAAGGCCGCCAAAAACTTCTTCGGATAACGATCATGGTCATCAACCATGCTGAGCAGGCCTCTTTCGACCGAGACGAAACCGGAGCCGTATTTATTCTCCAACCCCTCGGGCACGGAAACGAACTTGCCCCCATACGTCGGGCCATTCTTGCCATCCAGCAGCGCTTTGATGATCAGCGTGCCGTGCGCCGAACCGGATTCGATTTGATAGACGCCCTCGATATCCTCGGTCTTGAGACTGACGTCCGCGCCCTTCGGAAAGCTGTTGCCGACTGTCCGAACCGGCGTCGCGGTGAAATAGAGATTATCAGGAGAGTTGAGCTCGCGAAGCACGCCTTGCGTGCCATTGAACGTGATGCTGGCGGCCTGGAGCATCCCTCCAGGCGAATAAGCTCGAGCGACGCCTGTCACCGAATCGTAGTTTACGCCGACAAACGCGAATGCCGCCGAAACCTCGGTCATCAGCGTCATTACCATCCCCCGTCCGCTGCCGAGAAGCACGGGCGGACTGGTGTTGAAAACGACGAGTTTCTTCAAAGCGTTCGCGCTACCGCTGCAGGGATTGGCTTTGGAACAATGGAAGTCGAGGTCGTAGACTCCCTCGATATCGGCGACCTGATCATCGGCATGCGCCAAGGCGCACGACGAGACAAGCCCCAGGAAGGCCATTCCCCACAACGCACCACTGATTGGCATACTTAAATTAGTCACACCCCGTAGTGCGAAAGTCAAACGCGGCTCAGACGTTCGCCATAACTCCCATAACAGCGTTCCATAGCGTCTTGAAACGCGCATCGAGGCCCATCTCTTCTGGGTCATAGTGCGTCTTGATCATCTCGCCGATGAGCAGACTGTGAATAGAACGCGCCACCGACTGGGTACGCTGAATATTCCAGGCGCCCTCGCGATTGCCGTGAATGAGCAGCGTCTCGATCCGTGACACGGCGGTCCTCTGGAACTCGACCTCGAACTCACGCACCGCGGGCTTGATCGCAGCGAAGTAAAAGAGCGACATGAGCGGCGCCATCACCTCGAACGAGATCTCGAGATTGACTCGCAGGCTCGCGCGCAGGCGCTTTTCGGCCGGATCGGAATCTTTGATTCGAGCGTCAATCTTCACGCGCTGCTCGCCGATCAGGTGCCGGATCGCCTCGACCAGAAGCTCATCCTTGTCCTTGAAATGCTCGTAGATCGTCGCCGGCGCGATCTTCGCGGGCTTGCCGATCTCCGCCATCGTCAATGCCGAGAAATCACGGGTCTGCAGGAGCTTGCCCGCCGCATCGAGGATGCGTAGCCGGGTTCGATCCCCTTTTCTCAGTTTGCCGGTGGCGGACGCGCGGATCGTCTGCATCGCATTCAGTATAAACCCTCAGGATGCCGATAAGAAATGGATGAATCTCGGCCCTGTCAAAATCCTGGCAATCGCCCTCTCGCTGCTCAGCGCGTCGAGCTGGGGCATCGGCCCCAAGAAGTCGCCGGCAATCGCGCCCGTCTTGATGGGCGCGCCGGGTTGGCGCGATGCGATCGAGATCATCCCATTCGAGACTTCCTCCAACAACCACTACGTCGCGATCAAGGTGATTCCGATCAAGGACAAAGAGACCCGAATGGGCTTGGATCTCGCTCACACCTACAACCCCTATTATCCCGAATTCGAAAATGCCGTGCGCGCCCCCACGCCGCAGAAATACGACGACAAAATCGGCGCGGTGCTTCGTGAATTCGCCGGCCGCTTTGCCTTCAAGCGCTATCGCGCGGAGGATGAGGCGGAAATGCCCGAGGGATTCTTCGACATTCTCCAGCAGAAGTCGGGTGAACTGAAGAACCCCAGCGGCCTCGTCGTGATCTTCCGCCACAATGATTTCACGGAGCCGGTGGCGACGCTTCAGTTCACCCACACCTCGGCCGAGGCTCCGGAGCTCCCCCTCACTTCAATCTTCGACGTCAAGCTCCCGGAGTCGGGTCCCAGGATCGACTCATTCGCGCTTCGAGAGGACCACACCCTTCTCGAAGAAGGAAAGCCGGGCAACGTTTCGGTCCTCACGGGTGGTTACGTCGAGCTCAACAAGGTTGTCGTCTCGGAGAAGGTCAAGGATGACGACCTTCTGGCGCGCGCCTTCCTTTACGCCTCGACGCAGGGAACGAGTCTCGTCGACCGCCCCGACTTCATCAAAATGGAAGACGCGAGAATCAAAGAGCTCACGCGCGAAGCGCAAATCCGATTCGGTCACCGTCATGCGGTACCTCCCCCCGACTTCACGCCGACCGAGATTCGCGATGGCGATTACAGGATCTTTCCCGACAAGATCTATGCGGTTTGCAATCGCAAGCGCCTCAAGACCTATCGGAAGCTTGGATTCAAGTTGGCCGAAGGAGTCGATCTCGGGCCACTGAGAGCCCGCTCCGATCAACTTCGTTTGCTGGAGCTCTCTCGGCGGGACTTGCTCATCAAATCCGTCAAAGCACTTCTCTTACGCTCTTCAAAGGCCAGCCCGAAGGACGAGCCCAAGCCCCGGTCCAAGTTCCTACGTAAGTGGAAAGGCCGCGATCAACGCCGAGAGAATACCTATTATCGACCGGAAATCCTGAAAAACCTCAGAAACAATCTTAATAATTACAAATAGATAAACAAAATTACCGAATCGCGTTCGGTATTTCTTGCGTTTTGACGCAGATAGTCTATAACCCACCCATACACAAATTTAGCCCCGGGGGGATGAATAGGCGAGCGGACCTCAAAAGAGGTCCGCTGCCGGTGGGTCGCCGCGCTTGCGGCGGCCCGAATTACTTCTTCGTCTTCTTCTTTGCCGGCTTCTTGGCCTTCTTCTCAAGCTTGATGCAGAGGCCATGAGCCGTCGTCACCCACTTGCGAAGCTCGGCGGATTTGGAGTGCATCGACTCGGGGACGAGCACCCAATGCGCCATCGTCATGGGTCCGGCCTTCCAGGGCTCCGAGCCTTTGAGACCCAGGAGCGACTCGTACTTCGCTTCATCCGGAAGCTTCACGCCGAGGCGACCTTTCTTCCACACGAGGGCAAAGACGTTATCATCCGCCCAGAGCGCGTGGCAGCCGAACATCTTGCGCGAGGTCACCTTGGCGAGGCCCTCGGCTGCCGCGTTGATCTTCTTCTCCAGCTCGGCGATGAGTTCGGCGCTCATATTACTCGGAGTATTTCACGCCGCAGCCGTAGGACTGGGTCGAAGTGGTCGCGATCGAGCGTCCTGCCATGCCGGAGTCGAGCGCGGCGGCGACGTAGTTCTTGGACTTGGCGATCACCTTCGGGTCGGACGAGTCGTTGTCGTCGATCGCCCCGGCGTACACGACCTTGCCTTCGGGATTGATGACGAACATATGCGGCGTGGTCTTGGCGCCGTACGCCTTGCCAATCGTACCCGAGGAGTCGAGCAGGATCTCCGTCGGATGGGCCTGGGTCGTCTTGGCGTTGGCGAGGGCGCCGGCGGCATCCAGGTATCCCTGCTTATCCTTGGCCGACGAAAGCACGGTGAACCACTTCACGCCCTTGGCGGTGTACTTGGCCTGCAGCTTCTGCATATTGCCGCTGCCGTAATGCTTCTTCACGAAGGGGCAATCCTTGTTGGACCATTCGAGCACGACCCACTTGCCGGCTTCATCGGAGAGCTTGACGGTCTTGCCGGAGGCGGTCTGCGCTTCGAACGCCGGAGCCGTCTCGCCCGGGGTCGCGGCTGCGAGCGCGCCGACCGAAACCAATGAAGAAACGAATGCCGTCAGAAGCAAAGCAGTCATCTGGATTTTCATGCGGGTCTCCTTTTGTGAAGGCTAATTAAACAACTTATCGATATCAGAAATCGTCAACACTTGCGGAAGCAGCACGGGCATCGCGTCTTTTTTCGCGCCGTAATAGACATAGAGCGGCACGGAGCTACGGCCGAACTCGGCGAGCGCGTCGGTAATCTCGGGGTCCGCGTTGGTCCAGTCGCCTTCGAGAAGCGTCACCCCGTGCTTGCGAAAGAGCTCGCGCGCGGCCTCGGTGTCGAGCACGGCCTTCTTATTGACTTGGCAGCTGATGCACCATGCGGCGGTGAAATCCACGAACACGGCCTTGCCCTCGGCGCGCAGGGCTGCGAGCTTGGTCTTGGAGTAAGGCTGCCATTCGGATTGGGCCTGTTGCTTGCGATCGGGTGCGGGCTGCGCGCGAATCGAATGGACCGCGCCGCCGATCGACGCCAGCGCGAGAATCCACGCTAGCCCGTGAACGAAGCCTCGCTTGGATCGGCCCAGCCAGAGCGAGAACGAAAGCAAAAGAAGGAGCGAGCCCGCGAGGAGCGCGCCCGAGGGCCCTGTTTGCGTGTCCAAGACCCAGAGCAGCCAGAGCACGGTGCCGAAGAGCGGAAAGGCGAAGAACTCCTTGAGGCGCTCCATCCACGCGCCCGGCTTGGGCAGACGCCTGGCGACCGCGGGCGTGGCCGCGACGGCGAGAAACGGCGAGGCCAGGCCGGCACCGAGCCCGAGAAACAGGAGGATCGCCTGCGGGCCGGGCAGTGTCGCGGCGGCGCCGAGGGCTGAGCCCATGAAAGGACCGGTGCAAGGCGCGGCGACGAAGACCGAGAGCAGGCCCGTCGCGAAAGAGCCCGTACCACCGCGCGAGGCAAGCCCCATCAGCCGCGTGCCCATCTCGAAGTAGCCGGAGAAGTTGAGGCCCATGAGCCAGAAGAGCACGATCAAGAGCAGCACGACCACCGGCGATTGAAGATGAAATCCCCAGCCGATGGCGGCGCCAGCCGCGCGAAGGCCCAGAAAACCCGCGCCGAGAGCCGCGAACGCGACCAGCACGCCCGCGCTGTAAATGAGCGCTTCCTTGACCCGATGCTCGGAGCGCACGAGCGAGAAGAACTTGATCGATAGCACGGGCAGCACGCAGGGCATGAGATTGAGGATCATGCCGCCGAGGAACGCGAAGAGAAGCAGCAGGCCCAGCGACTCTTTAGGCATCGCGCCCGAGACTCCATCTTTTTCGACCGGCACGGAATCGAATTGCCAGGCGCCCTTCTCGTCGGCCAGCACGAATCCCGTGCGGTCGAATTTCTCGGGCGTGACCGCCTCGAAGGTAAAGCGATAGCCTTTGCCCGCGTTCTCCATGACCGGAGCGCCCGCCGAAAGATGATTTCCCGCCAGCGGAAAAATCTCGGGCGCGCGCCCGCTGAGGGCACGGTCTCGCGGCTGAACCTCGACGGTCAAAGACTTTGCCGGAGCGGCCGCGCGCTTGACTTCGCGGATCTCCCATGGCGACTCGGCAGCCGGATGCGGCACCCGCGCGCGGAACTTGTCGAGCCTCGCGCGATCCTGCGCGTTCCAGGCTTCGTCGGGCGCCTGCGCGGCGATCGGACGATTGAGCGTCAGATCTCCGAATCCCGGCACGCATTCGCCTTCGTTGCACACCAGCCATTCCAATCGCGCGTCGATCTGGACGTCGCTTCGGTCGGAGCCCGTCGTGACATCCAACGGAAACACGACCTCCGCGTCGTAACCGAGATTAGTGAGATATCCGTAGGGCAGGCGCTCGGGCGCCGGCCACTGAACCTCGCCCAGTTTCGCGCCGCTGGCCTTGAAATTGAACTTCGGCGCGGAGCCCGAATCACCGGGATTGCGCCAATACACATGCCAGCCCGGCTTGAGCTCGAAACGAAGGCCAATGGTCGAAGTCTTCGATGACTCGAAGCTTTCGGGCGCCACCCAGCTGACGCGGGCATGCTCCGTTTTCACGGACTCGGCTGCGAAGGTTGACGCGAACAGAAGGGCTGAGAGCGCTGCGAGCAAGGATCGGTCTCCGAATCTTCAAAATAGCACCGTTCACAGGGGTTCGGAACCCTGATATCTTGAATTCGGCTATGCGTGTATCGCCCTGGCTCCGAGTCACGATCTCGCTCCTTGCTCTGGCATTTGTCGGCGCCTCTGGGTGTCCGGCGGCCGGAAGCAGCGGCGGCGGAAACCACTGTAACGAAGTCGGATACTCCGGCGACGCGGCCTGCTTCGCGACGGGTCCGAGCTACTGTCAGACTCCGGCCTTCTCCAAAGAAGGAGCTTGCGTCGCCACGGCGCCAAGCTACTGCAACCAGCTCAGCTACTCAAATGCGCCCGCCTGCTTCGGCGCGGCGCCCTCATACTGCCAGACGCCTAACTTTTCCAAGGAAGGAGCATGCGCCGGCGCCGCCCCTTCTTATTGCCAGAACGAAGCGTATTCGCAGGATGCTGCCTGCTACGGCTCGAACGCTCCCTACTGTCAGATCCAAGGACGGCAGAACGAACCGGCGTGCACCGCTTTCCGAAAAATCGAAGTTTACTGCCGCTTTTTCGATACGGGGCATCTCTGCCCGCCCGCGCCCTAAGCGCAGACCCAAAGCCCAGGCTCTGGGCATCTGCTCAAAATTTGGACAGCATCAGGCAGAACGGCCCCAGAAAAAACACCTGCGTCTAAGCGGTACGTACCTTGAATTGCGCGACCCTAGAGGATTTCTCGATTGCGCACGTCCATCGCCCTACTCTCGCTGACTGTCCTCGTTTCGCTCACCGCCGCCGCCAGAGTCGAATTCATCTCCCCATTTCCGAGCACCGTCGACGGCATCAGCATTCCCAACGCGCATCTCGTGGCCAAGGGCCAAGGCGAGATCTATCGCGGCATGAGTCCGGACGGCAAGGCCTCCGAGCTCAAAGCCCAAGGCATCACCGATATCCTGGTCTTCAAGGACGACGCCAAGAACGAGGTGAAAGACGAAATCGCCGAGCTCGTCGCTGGCGGCTTCAAGGCCTCCCAACTCGTCAACATTCCGTTCAAGTGGAACAAGATCAACTCCTACGAAGAATCCTGCACCCAGATCGTCGAGGCACTCAAGCTGGTTACGGCCTCTTACTCCACTCCCGGCAAGAAGCTCTATTTCCACTGCACGGTCGGCGAAGACCGCACGGGCCTCCTGGCCGGGCTCTTCCGCATGCTGGCCGATGGGATTACGACGCGCGATGCGTTTGACCACGAGATGTGCCTCAATGGCTACGAGGCCGGCGATCCGACCAAGCCTCCGGTCGTCAACCAGCTGATCTACGAAAATCTCACGCCACTCTACCTTAAGGTCGCGACTCTCATCGAGCGAGGCAAGATCAGCAAGGGATCGATCGACTCTTCAGTCTGCAAGAGCGAGCCTGCGATCGCCTACAATCCTTCGGATTTCCGCTGTGGAAACTCGCCGCGGTATGTGCCGCTCAAGAAGTGAGGCGAGAAGTGCGCACTCTTGGCTTCGCAACGATCGCGTCGCTCATCACCCTCAGCTCCGCCTGGGGATCGCACCCCGTGCGCTTTCCGAAGATTTCGGCACCAGACCTGCTTCCCCACAAGTATCTCGAGGAGATCCGGGAGCGACGGGGCGGCGAGCCCTACGTCACGCCCAAAAGCAACGAGATCACAGGCAAAGCGGAGACGCGAGCCGTCTCGGTTGCCGTCGAAGGCAAACAGTTCCTGCACTTCCAGCTCGTGCCGAACAAGAGCGACCCCGCGAGCATCAAAGTCGACTATTTCCGCTCGAATAGCCCTTTCCATGATCCTGTCGAAGAACCCGGTAATTTCGAAGCTCATGGAGAAGGGATGCCGCTTCCGGTTCTCAGGCACTTCTTCGACAGACTCCAGGCGATACTCAGGTCCAACGGATACAAGCGCATCGAAGTCGGCGGCATGCCGAGTTACCAGGTTCTCATGCTCTACCGAAAGGTCTTCGGATTCACGGCTGCCACTCCGGAAGGGCAAAGCATGATCGACTTTTTGGACAGGCTGTACCGATTCAGCCACCGATCCCTGCCCGAGACCCTGCGCGCTAAGAATATGAGCGCCTTCACGGAAATGCTCGAGAACTCGTCTAATCAATACGGAGCAGGCGCGGATCTGAAAACTCCGCCCCAGCGCGCGTGGCGGCGCTTCCGGGAGTCCGGCAAGTTGGCCGAAGGTTACACCCTGATCCGAGACACGGACGGCTCCGTCTCAGGAACCGTCGGTACTCCGATCGGCATGGTCGCCCCCCACAGTTCGGGCGAGCCCATGGTCGTCTACGCTAACCTGACGCATCCGGATCAGATCCTCTTCGGCGAGATGGATTGGAACTTCCCAGAACTTACCCGCCTGCGACTCACCAAAGAACTCGCGATTTAAGCATCTAGTCCGGTTCTTGCTTTCCTGCTGATGATGGCAGGGGTGAAAAACCGACCGTTCCATCGCCGCTTGCGTTACGCCCTGGCCGGGATCGCTGCGGCCTTTCGCAGCGAATCGAGCTTTCGCATCCAATGCGCGTTCGCGCTGGCGGCGCCGCTCGCGCTCATCGCGCTCGGAGCCCGCGCCATCTGGTGGGCGGTCATTACGCTGACTGTCGGGGCGGTCCTTGCCGCCGAGCTGCTCAACACCGCGCTCGAGGCGCTGGCGGACCAGCTTCATCCGGAGCAGCATCCGCTGATCGCGCGGGCCAAGGACTGCGCCGCGGGTGCGGTCGCGGTCCTCAGCCTCGCGGCGATCGGAGTCGGCGTGGCGATGGTGATCGACACGCTCTAGACAGTGAACTTAGTTCGACGACATCCCGAACGCGCCGGGCGACTGGATGTTCATCGCTTGGCGGCTCTTCTTGCAAACGACGCCCTTGTCGTTGACGTAGAAGCTGAGGGTATCGTTCTTGGTGGTGTAACCCGTGAAGCCATTGCCTTCAGCCTTCGCGGCCGTGTAGCTGACCATACGGATGCTGTCGCCCTTCTTGCCGCAGCTCTTCTTCCAGCCGCCGAGAACGACGGTTTCCTGCGAGAAGTTCGGGCTGCCGAGCAGACCCACGAGCTGATCTTCGGTGGTCTTGCCTTCTTTGACCTGCTCGACCTTGGTGGGGTCGAGAGGCTTGCCAGCGAGCGGAATCGCGCAGGCGCTCAGGGACGCGAAAACGACTACAGAGCCAAGAATCAAAAGGGCGTGAGGTTTGTTCATATGCCTGCGAATGTTTCACAGGAAATTTCACGAAGAAAGCGAATTCAGATAGCCGATCCAGTACGCCTCGAGGGAGTGCCCGATCTCCGCCTTGAAATCGGGAAAGAGATGCGCAAGCCCGTCGACGGTCTGCAAATGAGCCAGTCCTTTCGGAACATCGCTGATCTGCCAAAAACCGACAATGAGCGCATAAGTACCGAGTAGCATCTTCGCTCCCGCCCCAGGCTTCGCGGCCAACTTGGGGAAAGCCCGCTCCGCCCCCTCTCCCACGGCTTGAACCTGCGCCGCGAGCGCCGTCTTGAACTTCAGCGCGACGTCTGGCGTGAGATTCTGCTCGAGGATCGATTGGCTTCGGCAGGCGAGCCTGAGAAAAGTCTCGTTCGAGATGCAATAGCCGGCCACCGCGTCCCTGAATTGCCTGAGTCGCGCGCGCTCGTCACGCTCTTCGCGAGCCTTCGATAGGGCCTCGCTCATCAGATGGGTCCACTGCGCGTACTTGCGCGAGAGGAGCGCGAGAAAGATCTCCTCCTTGGTCTCGAAGTAGAGATACACCGTGCCTTTGGCCAGTCCGGAGGCCTTGGCGATCTCGGTGACTGACGGAAGGACGTCCGGGTGCTTCTCGAAGAGCTTGAGCGCGCTATCGAGAATCTTCTGAGACCGGATCGCCTTCTCGTCGTCGCCCGTGGCGCGCTGCCAGTTCTTGCGAGGCATCGCGCTCAGTTCCTCATGAGCAGGTAGGCCATCTTCGCTTGCAGCTTCCGCGGCGCGAAGCGCAGGCTGAAAACCGTCAGCTTGTTGATCAGGCCCGGGAGCACGCTCGGAACGCCGCCGAACATCGCCTTGAGCCCGATGCGCGCGACCGGCGCGCTCTTCATCATCACCGCGCGCTGATACAGCGTCGGCCTCTGGCCCGCGCGCTCGAGAAACTCAGTCGCCGTCACGCCGGGCGAGAGCACCGAGACGTTCACGCCGAAAGGCTTGAGCTCAGCGTGGATCGCCTCGCCGAAGCTGAGGACATAGGCCTTGGCCGCGGAGTACGCGGCGTAGGTCGGCGTGGCCTGGTAGGCGCCGATCGACGAGATCAGGAGGATATGGCCCGAGCCGCGCTTCTTCATGTCATCGGCGAAGAGCTTGGTCAGATGCGTGAGCGCCACGATGTCGACCTGGAGCATGGCTGAGGTTTTTTCCCATTCCGTCCCGGCGAACTCCCCGAAGACGCCGTAGCCGGCGTTATTGATGAGGACATCGACCGCGATGCCCTGCGCCTGGATCTGCCGGTGAAGCTGCGCCGGAGCGTCGGCCTGCGCGAGGTCGGAGGCGATCACCTCGGCTTTCACGCCGTAGGTGGTTTCGAGGTGCTTTTTCTGCGCCTGCAGGCGATCCACCCGGCGCGCCGTAAGGATCAGATTGTATCCGCGCTCAGCCAACTGATTGGAGAAGTCGATCCCGAAGCCGCTCGAAGCGCCGGTGACGAGAGCCCATTTCGAATCCTTTTTCATAAACACTCCTTAAGTGACCGTCGGTCAGTTATTCACATAAATAAGTGACCGGCGGTCATTTGTCAATGCAGAAAAAGACTCATCGCGGCGTCCGTGAATTCGAGAACGGTCGCTCCCATATGAATCAATAGGTTACAGATGACAACACAATCTTGACTAATTTAGTCAATTCACTGCTTGCGACCCAAGCCCATCTGAAGCAAAGTCGCCCGCATGAAAATCGGTCGCCCCCTTTTTGCCCTCGCCCTTCTCCTCTCCGCCTCGGTCCATGCCTCTGGATCGGCCACGTTTTCGATCAACCGGAACGGCGGCACGCGGCAGGAAACCTATCAGCGCTCCGAACTGGATGCCGCGGTCGCGCAGGCCAGCGCGTCCGCCAAGCCACCCTCCGGAAATCCAGTCATCGTCGTTCACCCGACGCCGCTGGATCTGACGGGCAAGCGCCTCTCGCTCGAGAGCATCGGCGCCGGCGACGACGTCAACCGCATCGAGCCCGACTTCGATCTCCTTTGCCGCAGGACCGGGTCAGGCACCCAGGACGGCACGGTCATGGAAGTCGACGGCGCCTTCTCGGCGCGCGGCTTCGCGGCGTGGATGATCAGCGTCGCCCCGAACGGCGCCTTTCAGCTGCCGCGCAACCAGATCGGCGAGAAGGTCTTCGCCATCGGCCACCGCGGCGCCGTGGACTTCGCGGGCAAGCTCTCCAACCAGGGCGGCGCGCGCTTCTACTGCGTGGTTTACGCCAGCGGTTTCATCCAGAACTTCGGCATCGACATCGGCAACGCTCCCACGCCGTCGGACGAGACCTTCGGTCAAAAGTACGCCCCCAGGGGCAAGATGTTCGTCATCCGCCACGAAAAGAGCACGGCCGCGCTCGGCCAGGTCCACACCCAGAACAAGGGCGGCTGGCTCAATATGGAAGTCGTCTCACCCGACGGCTCGAGCGTGAGGACCACGCACTTTGACTTCTTCCGCTCCTATGCGCTGGGCATGTTCGAGTTCGACGAGCACGAAGCTGTCACCGAGGTTCGCGCGTTCGCGGCGGCGAAGTAGGCGCGGCGAACTCCTCGATCCAAGCCGCGCTCTGCTCCTCGGCGATCTTCTGCCGACGACGTGAATCCGAGCGTTTGGCGGCGGTCAGCGCCGCAAGGAAGTGCCCCGACATGAAGGCATGGATGCGTTCTGCCAGATCGATCGCGGCCTGAGCGGACGCACCCGGCTGAGCCTTGAGCAAGAGATTCTGGATCCGGCCCTGAGAGGCTGACCGGACGCCTTCGGTGAGCTCGGCGAACCGCGGATCGAGCGCCGCCTGATAATGGAGAAGGAGAAAGATCCGGGCCTGTTCGGGGTGCTCGCGGCCCCATTCGAAGGCCCCCCGGACGATCGCTCGGATGCCATCGGCGGGAGAGGCGTCCGGCGAAAGCAAGCGCACGGTCGCGGCCTGGGCCGAAGCCAGGCAGTACCTGACTACGTCCCAGAGGAGGTCCTCCCGCGCTTTGTAATAGTAGCTGACGTGCGAAGGGCGCGTCTTGATGGCGGCGGCGATCTGCCCGAAGGTCGCCGGGGTCAGGCCGTGGCGCGCGATCTGGCCGACGCCGGCCTCGATGATGTCCAGGCGCTTGCGGTCGGCCTTGCTGGCTTGAAAGGCGAAAGTCTGGGCAAAGAGAGGGTCAACAGCGTTCATAGGGTCCTATCGGCAAGCTCCGGTGATTATTGATTATAGAACAAAAAAATTGTTTGTCATACAAAAAATACATTGCATTGCGTCATTTATGCTCGTATAAGCTCATCTCAGAAAGTGAGCTGATTATGAAATCCCGCCCCACCCTCCTGATCTCCCTGATTCTGGCCGCCTCAACCACGTCACTGGCAAGTCCGGGCGTCGCCCCCAGTCATTCGACCGTGGTCCACCTCGGAAGGCCGTTCTCGAAACACATCGTGAGAATGGCAAAGAAGTACAATGTCCATCTGGTGCAGCAGTCCGACAAAGCGCCACTTCCTGTCGGGACGAAAATCAAATTTCAAGCTTACGCGATGGACAAGATCATAAGCGCAATCCAAGAAGCCAGAGTTGAGCTCAAGGACCGGGTTTGCGACGCAGTCGTGTCCAGCGTCAATGGCACTCAGTACGGCGTGGATTTGTTTGAGAGAGGCAGCGAAGAATACGTGGGAACGATCACCGTCGACCGCGCGTCGATCGACGTGGGCGACGCGATCGCAGAGCTTGCAGCTCGCGGCGTCGACTTCAAGACCGTCCCGGCGGATTGGAAAGAAAAGATCCTCGAGCGGATGACGGCTCAAGACGGCAGAAAATTTGAAGAGGCCATGAAAAATCTCGAGACGCTTGCTCAGGAGGTCAAGGGAGACGAAGGCCGCATCTACCGGAGCTTTAGGGTTGATGGCCGTCTCTATTATTACACAAAGAACACGATCACCGACAAAAAGGCTGTTTTCGATGCGGACCGAAAGATCGTGGCCGCGCTCAAGCCGATCATCGAATTAGCCACGGCTTACGATCTCTGGAACGACTTCGGCTTTGCCGTGTGGTTCAGGCCCTTGGATGTGGCAATCTATTCATGGGGTAGTCCGCTTCGGTCCTTGCACCCGGAGGTTCAGAGCGGCCCGTTTGCCAGACTCAACTATATCGGAAGACCCCACAAGGCGTCCGACTTGCGCAGCAAGGACATCCCTGGCTACGGCACATTCTACTCCAGCCTGATTACAGATACTCTCGCTGGGTCGGGACGCGGCGATTGACTCGCGTCTGGTCGTGACTCAATGGTGGGAGCCCCACGCGGCCGGCTCCTGCCCATTTGCTTCCCTCGCCTCCTGCTTAGGAAAGCCCTCAGGGCTGACGCACTTCTCGGCCATCATGGGCTCGAAGCCGGGGTGGCGCCCTGCGAGCTAAAACGTGCCTCGTGCACGTTTTGCGCTTCACCAAGCTTCGCTTGGCGAAGCGCCGCTCTCCGGGATCGCTCCCGCAGACTTCGCATAAAATAAAAAGGGCCTCCGATATTTTCGGAGACCCTTCTACTTGCTGCTCTTTTAAATGGCGGGAGCGATGGGACTCCCCTCCACTCAGCGGACTTGTCCCGCTCTCGCGGGACTCGTGTCCGCTTCGCTCCGGGCCGACTCGGTCGCTCGTCACGGCATCCAGCCGTGCCGCCCCACGGAGAACTCTCCACTGGAGAGTTCCGCGGGTACGCGTCCTCGCTTCGAGTCCCATCACCTCATGGACGGACTATCGACCCCGGCTCCCTTGAGCTTCATAAATAAAAAAAGCCCCCAAGATGTCTTGGAGGCTTTCTTCGTACTGTTTTTTTAAATGGCGGGAGCGATGGGACTCGAACCCACGACCTTCGCCGTGACAGGGCGACGTTGTAACCGACTCAACTACGCCCCCGCATTTAAGAAGAACAGCAGGGCCTTAGAACTAGTGGAGACTCGGGGCGTTGTCAATGCGCGAAATCCGCTGCCGCCGAAAAAAACAACCCAAGAAGGCCAGGCCACGGGCCCCTATGACGCAGGACTATGCCAAAAGTTGGTGACCACCTTTTGGATTAGACCTCGTCCCCGCCGCCACGGGCCCATTCGCCCGTAATCCGGCAGGTCAGGAACTTCTTGATGAAGGCATCCAGCTCGCCGTCGAGCGTAGTTTCGGCCTGGGAGGTCTGCTCGCCCGTCCGGTGGTCCTTGACCATCTTATAGGGGTGCAGGACGTAGCTTCGGATCTGACTGCCCCAGGCGATGTCCTTTTTGGAGTCCTCGATCTTAGCCTGCTTGGCGCGCTCTTCTTCCATGTGCTTCTCGTAGATACGCGAACGCAGGACCTTCATAGCGAGATCCTTGTTCTTGATCTGAGAGCGCTCCTGTTGGCAGGTCACGACGATCCCGGACGGAAAGTGCGTAATGCGAACGGCGGAGTCGGTCGTGTTGACGCCCTGACCGCCCTTGCCGCCGGCGCGGTAAACGTCGATGCGCAGATCGGCCGGGTTGATGACGACTTCGAAATCGTCTTCGATCTCCGGGCTCACAAATACGCTGGTGAACGAGGTATGCCGGCGCGCATTGGAGTCGTAAGGAGAGATCCGGACCAGGCGATGGACGCCGGCTTCGCTCTTAAGAAGCCCGTAAGCGAACGGTCCCGTGATCGTGAGGGTCGCGCTCTTGATGCCCGCTTCTTCACCCGGCTGGGCGTCGAGCAGATCGACCTTGAAACCCTTGGCGTTGCCCCAGCGCTGGTACATGCGAAGAAGCATCTGCGCCCAGTCCTGCGACTCCGTGCCGCCCGCTCCCGCGTTGATCGTGACGATCGCGTTCTTGGGATCGGCCTCTTCGGAAAGCATCTTCTGGAATTCGACCTTCTCGAAGAGCGGGGCGAGGTTGGCGATCATCGGGCCGACTTCGGCGAGCGTCGAGTCGTCTTTTTCTTCCTGGGCGAGCTCAAAGAGCGTCTTGGCGTCGTTGAACGCGCGCTCGAGCTCGAAAAACTGGTTCACCTCGCTCTCCAGGCGGGCCTTCTCCTGGGTGAGCGCCCGGGCCTTCTGGTTGTCGTTCCAGAACTCGGGTTGGGTGGAGAGGGACTCTAGCTCGGAAATACGGCGCTGTTTGACCGCGAGGTCAAAGCGACCCCCGTAGGAAGCTGAGCTTCTCTTCCATGGCCGCGAGGTTCTGGCGAATTTCGAAAGGTGCTAAAGACATTTATACCTCCTCCTTCGGAGGCTTTGAGGGCTGAGGCCCGAAAAGCCCGTCAGCGCTCAATGCGCTGTCCGGCACAAGAGGTGCCGGAAGGGTTGGGGCGCACTCGCGCCCGCGGCCGCTTTGCGCGGCCGTTTTTTAGCCTTACAGGAAGTGGGTGCTCGACGCAAGTTCGCGAGCAGGCGTCAAATCGTTAGACACCACATGATTGAGCAGTGCGAATTGGCTCCTGACTCCATGCCCGCTTACCTCGCCCGGTCCCCGCCCGAAAACGGCATTAGCTTTGCTCTTGGCGGGGTCAGGAGTTTTTGCCCATGGCCCGTGCTCGCGCCTCGATGATTCATCTGCTTCTCTTCCCTGCCCTGATTCTGGCGCCCACGGCGCATGGGGAGCCGAACTCAGGCAAGTATCTCTCATATGAATGGGTGGCCAATTCTCCCAAGATCCCCGGCTGGGCAAAGGGAGCGTTCGCGGTCTGCGCCGCCGGCGCGATCTGCACGACCGCCTATCTGCGCTCTCTCCCCGACGAGGCTGACTCCGACCGCGTGAGCGCGGAAGAAGCCAGCACCTTCGTGATCCCGGCCAAACCTGTCGAGAACGAGCAATTCAAGTCCTTCATGATCCAGGAACGAAAAGATGGCGAAGAAGGGCCGGACGCCTGGCCTATCACCGAACGCTTTCTCACCCCGCAAGAGTTGAAACCCTGGCTCATTCAGATCCAAGACGAATTCGTTGCCGGGCAAGTCTACGGCGCCCTCTTTGCCGAGCCGAACGCGGGCATCCTCACTTCGGCATACGCGCTCCGGGTTCATCCGAAGCTCCGCGTCCTCGCCTCGCGCAACGAAAAGGGTGAGGCGATCCTGACGCTCATAACCGGCGGCAAAGGCAGCACGGACTTCGGCAACTGGCACTTCGTCGATTCGATCGACGGCATCCGAGGCAGAGAAGACCTGCCGCCGGCGCGGCTCGTGCTTCTCAGGCTTTCCGAAAAAGTCTCCGCCTTAAAACCCGACCCGCGCGATCGCTACGAGGCGATCGAAAAGTATCTCGACTCCGACTACAGCGATCGTGCGATTCCGACCCCGGATGCAGTCAAAGCAAAAGCCGCCGAAGCACGGCCCAAATACCCAAGCAAGTCCGCGAAACCTACTATCCACCGGGTCGAGTTCCTGGGTCCGCGCTGACTCAGAGAGAGCGTGATCATCAGTGCGAGTTTTGGACAGCCACGAGGCGCCGGCGCTACATAAGCGCGTCCGCGGCTCAAGCCGAGTTGGGCCGCGGTTTGCATTTCTAAAGCCCAAATGCGCAATCTCGCCGCCTTACTCAGTTTTTCGCTCTCGCTTGCTGTCATTGTTGACGCACGCGCAGCCGGGCCCAGCGACGGGGACAAAGTCTGCCGGATCTACAAGGGCGATCAGTTTCTCGGGCAGATCTACGAAGTCAGCGCGGCGCCAAAGGCCGCTTACAAAGTTGGGTACAAGGACAAGTCCGCTCCCGAAGACTACGGCGATATTTCGCTTATCCCCACGCCGACCCAGCTGACCTTGGACAGGATTTTTCAGGATGGAAACGACATCGAAAAGCAGGAACTCATCGGAGACTTCAATCTCTTGACCTGGCAGCTTCTCCCCGGCGCGCCGGGCAGCGGAAAAGTTCAAGACACCTCGATCAGCCCTTATGGCGATTACTACCGAAAGCTGGTCATCAAATCCGAGGCCCTGAACGTTCCGTTCGTCCAAATGGTCTTTCCAAAGGGGTCCGAAACCGGCGACGGAAAGTTCAAGATCGAGTTCCTTGGAGGAGACAAGGAGGCGTTCGAAAAAAAACAGTACAAACTCAAAATCATGGGCATAGGCAGCGATCCGTATCAGCTCCAGGGTAACCTCTGTCGAAAACTCGCCTCCCTAGACGGTCTGCCTCTCACCAGTACAATCCTTGTAGACCCGATCAATCCCCGCTTTGAATCGGCGATCATCCGGGTCATTTCAAAAGCAGACGATCAATTTAAGAATGGCGCGGGAAACATTGAGTACTTTCCCAAAGACGGAGCACCAGGTGCAACAGTCGGCGGAATCGCGAATGTCGACCCAAGAGCTGTATCCGACCAAGGCAAAACCGGAAGCGAGGCGCCTGCCGGCTACGCCATCCAAGGCTCCGTCTCGACCCACGCCGAAGGCGCCATATAAGGCAACCCTAGCGCCCGATCAATCCTCGCGCATCGCGCGACCGGGCACCGGCCTGACCTCCGCTCAGCAGCTTGCGCTCCCAGCGCGCCATCTCGAGCGCCGCGCGCGGTCCGCGCTCATGGTCAAACCCCAGAAGATGGAGCACGCCATGCGCGAGCAGCACGTCGAGCTCGTCGCGCACCGGATGCCCCTGCTCCCGCGCCTGGCGCGCGCAGACGGGCGCGCAAACGATGAGCTCGCCCAGGTGCCCCAGGCGCTGGAAGAACCCGGGCGCCGGAAAGCTCAGCACGTCGGTTGGCTTGCGCTTGCGGCGAGTCTCGCCGTTGATGCGGGTCATGCGGGCGGCGCCGACCACCTCCAGATCCGCGACCAGGCGGGCGCGCGGGCCGCGTCCCACCGCGCTCACGCCGATGCGGCGCCGGAGTGCGGGCTCGGCGGCCACGGCTTTCAGCAGCTTTTTCAGGCGTTTCTGGGCCAGGAGATTCCATTCGGCGAGAGTCACCGGCCCATGGTATCACACCCCCCATGGGAAAACCCGAGACGCTCACCAAGCTGATCCAGACCGTCCATAGCCTTCGCGCGCCCGGCGGTTGCCCCTGGGACATCGCCCAGACCCATCAGTCGCTCAGACCCTACCTCATCGAGGAGGCCTACGAAGTCCTCGACGTGCTCGACCGGATCGCCACGCCCGAAGACCTCAAGAACCCCAAGAACGAAGGGGCCTTCCGCGAGGAGCTCGGAGACCTGCTCATGCAGGTACTCCTGCATTCGGAGATGACGGCGCAGGCCGGCGTCTTCGATATCTACGATGTGGCCGCCGCGCTCGACGACAAGCTCATCCGCCGCCATCCCCACGTCTTCGGCGACGTCAAAGCCAATAGCGAGGAGTCGGCGTTCCAGACCTGGGAGAAGCAAAAGGCGCGCGAAAAGGCCGGCAAGCCCGATGCGAGCGTTCTCGACGGAGTTCCGAAGGGTCTGCCCTCCCTTCAGC
>FTBH01000076.1_pt1 | contig 45694 bp, 49 predicted proteins | sample 1639321 | NCBI WGS metagenome assembly FTBH01 (sample SAMEA3914864, study PRJEB12502) | metagenome | biome: forest; material: soil | place: USA | collected 2012-03-12 | depth 0.3 m
CGACCTTCGCCTTCGGAGGGCGACACTCTATCCAACTGAGCTACGGGCACACCGATATGCAGACCCTAAGAGGCGTAACATAAGCCCCGGCGCGCCGCAACGTCGCTGGGTGAGGCTCGCTTATGACGCAAGCTACTGCCAAAAGTTGGGGGCCACCTTATGGGGGGCCACCTTATGGTCTTTTGCCAAAAAGCGCGGTCCCCACGCGGACGTGGGTCGCGCCCTCGGCGACCGCGGCTTCAAAGTCCGAGGACATCCCCATCGACAGCGCGCCGCGAGTCCAGGGCCGGCACGAGAGCTCGAGCGACCGAAGCTGCGCGAAGGCCGCGCGCGCCGACTCGATCGGGCCGGCCGCGGGCACGCACATCAGCCCGCGCAGGTCGAGCTCAGCCGAAAGCTCGCGGCCGATCAGCTCGGCGAGCGCTGGCGCGTCCTCGGGGCGCACGCCGGACTTGCTCTCTTCGCCGTCGATGTTGACCTCGATGAAAATCGGCAGTTTCGCGCTCGCGCCGCCGGAGATCCCCGCACCCGCGCCGCCACCGCCCGAGTCCCCCGCCCCACTCCGCAGCGCGCGCCAGCGCTTGGCGATCTCGCGCGCGAGCCGCTCGGAGTCGACCGAGTGGATCGACGCGACGACGGGCAGTAGCTGCTTGACCTTGTTGGTCTGCAGATGCCCGATGAAATGCCAGCGCGCGCCTGCGCAGCCCAGGCGCTCGAGCTCGGCGCTCTTCTCGACGAGCTCCTGCACGTAATTCTCGCCGAAGTCGCGTTGCCCGGCCGCGAAGAGCTCAGCCACATCTGCCGCCGGCTTGGTCTTGCTCACGGCGATCAGCGTGACGTCGTCGGCACCGGCCGGCGCCGCTTTCGCGGACTCGATCCGCGCGCGAATCTCGGCGAGCTTACTCAAAATGCTCCTCGAGGTCCTGCATCACGTGCGAGAGCGGAAGCCCGATGACGTTGGAGTAGCTTCCGGCGATCTTCTCGATCAGGCCCATGCCGATGCCCTGCGCGCCGTAGGAGCCCGCCTTGTCCATCGGCTCCTTGGTCTTGATGTAGGCTTCGATCTGCTTGGGGTTGAGTCCGCGCATCGTGACTCGTGTCGTGACCACGCGGACGAGCTCGAGCTCGCTGCCAGGCTCGGTGCCGATCAGGCAGTAGCCGGTGTGAACGATGTGCGTCTTTCCGCTCAGCGCCTTGAGCATGCGCTTGGCGTCCGCCACGTCGACGGGTTTGCCTAGGATCTTGCCCGCGGGCGAGACCACGATCGTGTCAGCGGCGAGGACGATCGCCTTGGTCGAGCGCGCGCGCTTCATCACGGAGCGCGCTTTGTCGCGCGCCAGCCGCTTCACGAGCGCCTTGGGGTTTTCGCCTCGCTTGGGCGTCTCATCGGCCTCGGGCGCGACGACTTTGATGTCGAAATTCAACTGCTTCATCATCTCGATCCGGCGGGGCGAGGTCGAGGCGAGAACGATCGTTTGCGAGGTGGGCATGGCCCGGAAAATGTCTCAGAAATAGATCTGAGTCATCATAAATCTGAACTGGTCGCGGAAGCTCTTGTAGCTGTCCGTGCGGCGGTAGAGGACGGTCACTTCCGTCTTCACGCGGTTCTCGCTCGCGAAGATCAGGCTGCCGCCCGCGTGAAAGACCGAGGCCAGGCCGATGCCCGCGCCCGCGGTCGAGGATTTGACCTTATATTCTTCGTTCTTGTAGAGCTTGCTGATGTGCTGCAGGAGCTTGCCCTTGTCGAGGCTTCCCCAGTTGTCCACCACGCAGATGGCGACGAACTGGCCGTCGTAGCCGACGTGCATCTCGACGCCCGATTTGCCCTCGAGCTTCATCACGGTCGATCGATCGGTCTTGGAGTAGAGGGTTTGGCCGACCTCGTCGACGGGGGCGTCGAACATCGCGTTCATCAGCAGCTCGTCGACCGAGTTGGCGATCGTCGTGGCGATGCGCCCCTGGAAATGGGCGGCCAGCAGGTAGTTCTTCACGGCGTCGACGGCTTCCTGCTTCTGGTGGGTGGACTTGAGAGGGACGGCTTGGACTTTCGCGGTTGGGCTGAGCAGCCGGTTGAGCCCGAAGATTTTGTCGGACAGCGAGGCTTTGACGAGTCTTCCGTAATGCGGGCCCGAGTCCTGGACACGGCCGAAGTTGCGCATGATCAGGTTGCCGAAGAGTGGGCTCGCGAGAAGAAAGGGCGCGTTCTCGGGTCCTTCGTCCGTGAGGAAGTGAAACTGGTTGCTGTTGAGGAGTTTATCCGAGAATAGACCGATCTCGCGCTGGACTACGCTTTCGAAGGCCTGGTACTTCGCCTCGTCGGAGCCGTCCACGAAGACGATGTCCGCGTTTTCGGTCGCGAGTATCTTCACCCCCGCTTCCGGGGTCGCGGCAGTCTGAAGCGTCAGGCCGGCAGTGATCGCGACTTCTGCGGCAAAGGCCCTGTCTTCTTCCAAATCGGAAACGAGAAGTAGCGTTTTGCCCAAGGCTTTCCTCGGAGGTTAGCGTTCCAGGAACGAAAAATACTCTTCGGGAATATCGTCGAAGGAGGCTTTGCCGCCGCACTTCGAGCATTTAAGGTCGGGGATGTTGCCGCCGAGCTTCTTGATGTCTTCGGATTTATAGAGTCCGACGAGCTCCGTCTTGCAGTTGCCGCAGGCAAAAGGGACGTAAAGCGATTCGACCTGGCCGCCGGCGGTGAAATTCGAAATCAGATTGATTTGCTCGACGATCGCGGTGGAGCACTCCAGGAACTTGAGCTTGGTGCCTTTCGTCTGCGCGCCCTGAAAGTACTTGATCCACGACTTGACGCCGACGGAATTGATCCGAGGGATTTCCTTGCAGATGACATGGAGCTCCGCAGGAGGCGGGCCGATCAGCTGGTCTAGGTTGACGCTCTCCTCGACGGATCCGCTCAGTCGAACGACGAGCGCGGGGCCTTTTTGTTCTTTGATGACATTCAGCATGAGGGGCTCCTATTTTTTGACGTCGGGATGTTGATCGTCGTCGTCGTCGGTGCCTTTGCCCTCGAGGCCGCGCTTGAAAGCGCCGAGGCCTTTGCCCAGGGCATGCCCCAGCTCGGGCAGGCGTCGATGTCCGAAGAGAAGAACGACCACCGACAGCACCAGAAGATGACCTAAGCTGAGTCCGAACATTGTCCATAAAAAGTAACAAGAAAGCCGAGGTGGCGTCAAACGGCATTCTCGGCTAGATTTGGGCCTCTATGGCAGCGACAGAGTTCAAATGCACGGTTCGATCCTTCAAAATGTTGACGCCCACCGTGTTCGAGACAACGTTTGAGCCCAATGCTCCGTTATCTTTCGAAGCCGGTCAGTTCGTCAGCGTCGTGGTCCCGGGCGCAGGCCCGAACGGCCGCGATCTTCGCCGCGCGTACTCGATCGCTTCGCCTCCGGAGACGATGCCCATCGAGCTTTGCATCAAGCTGGTCGAAGGCGGCCCAGGCACCAACTACCTCTATAAACTTCGCGAAGGCGATGTCTTCCGCGGCTTCGCGCCTTACGGCGACTTCGTCTACGAGCCCCGCGCCGGCCGCCACGCGATGTTCATCGCGACCGGAACGGGGATTGCGCCCTTCCGCTCGATCGCGCTCTCGGAAGCCTACAAAGCTAACCCTCCCGTCTCGACGACCTGTCTACTCGGCGTGCGCACCGAGGACGAGCTGCTTTATCTCGAGATGGACAAGCTGCCGAAGTTCAAGCTCGTGTCGACGGTCTCTCAGCCGACGAACGGTTCGTTTTCAGGCTTCAAAGGCCGCGTGACGGATTACATGCGCTCGCTCGGCAACGACTTTCCCTGGAGCGAGACCGAGTTCTATCTCTGCGGAAACGGCTCGATGATCAGCGAGGTCAAGGCGATCCTGGCCGACAAGGGCGTCGTCAAAGAGTCGATTCACCAGGAGAAGTATTACTGACACTTCGGGTGCGTGACGAACGGGTTCCGCTCGTCCGCGACGTTCTCCGCGCCGAAGATCCCGGTCACGTGCTGCCACGAGTCCGCGTACTCGCGTGAGCTCGTGACGTGCAGGCGGAACGGGCTGCCGTTGAAGTCCATCGACATCGGGAAGTAGCGAACGCCGTTGACGATCGCCTTGCCTGTTTCCTTGGAGAGCGTCAGGCCCAGCATCAGGAGAATAGTGCTGCGGCGGGGAAGCTCTCGCTGATTGCTGACGAAGTTGCCGAGCGAGTAGATGACGAAGCCTTCGCGGCCGTCGGCGGTCTTGTACTTTTCCCAAGGCTGGAGCACGTGCGGGTGCGAGCCGAGAACGGCCGTGGCGCCGGCGTCGAGGAGCTTGTGCGCGAGCGCGCGCTGATCGGAGCCCGGCTTCGGCTCGTATTCTTCGCCCCAGTGAGGCGTGACGATCACGCCGTCGATGTCCTGCTGATGCGAGAGCTCGCTCACCGTTTTGAGGATCAGGGCCGAGTCCTTGAAGCAGAGCAGGACCTGATGGTTGGGGTCCGGAAGGTCGTTGGTGCTGAACGAGCAGGCGAGCCAGGCCAGGCGCATGCCCTTGATCTGGGTGATCGTGTACCAGGGCGAGGTTTTGTCGTCGCTCTTTCGAGTGCCGGTGAACTGGATGCCGATGCGGAGAAGGTTGTCGATCGTGCGGTCGGCACCGAGGGCCCCGCGGTCCATGGCGTGGTTATTGGCCGTAGAGAGAACGTCAAACCCGCTGTCGTGAAGGTCTTGGAGAATCAGGGGGTTGTAATTGAAGCGGGGGTAGCCCGAATAAATGGTGCCGTCGAAGTGCTTGCCCGGGTCCTTATCCAGCTTGTTGTGGATGTTGACCGGACCGGCGACGGGGCCTTCCATATTGGCGTAGGCGACATCCGCGCCCTCTATATAAGGAAGGACGTTCCGCCAAAGGCTGACGTGGCTGTCTTTCTCCGTAAACCCTTGAACTTGAAGGGGTTGATGGAGAAGCACATCCCCCATCGCCGCAATCGTCAGGGTCTCCCCCGGCTCACAGGCCTTTTCAAAGGTCAGCGGCGCCGACCAGGCTGCGGTTGAGGAGAGCAGGAAAAAAGTCAAAATAGACGACTTCATCGCTCGCCTTTTATCACGCATTGCGTTAGAACTCAAACCGTTATCGGCGGTTTGCTTAATCCAGCAAGCGGCGGTAGAGGAAACCCTGTTCCATAAGGGGGAATTTAGATGTTCATCAGATCTTTCGCGACCCTGTCGCTCTCTGTCCTGGTTCTCGCTTCCAGCGCTTTGGCCGCGCAACAGTCCGTTCGTTGGACTGGCGCCGAAGACAAGAATGCCGACCTCGCTCACGTCCTCTCGGTCATCCAAGCCAAGACCGGGATCGCACTCACCACCAAAGACTTCGCTAAGATCGAAGATCGCGACCTGGCCACCAGCCACTTCGTGATGCTCGCCCAGCAGTCCAGCGGCGTGCCGATCCACGGTGCTTCGCTCCGCCTCTGGACCGACCTCAAGTCGGGCCAGGCGATTCAGGTCGAAGCCGCGTTGATGGATCCCGCGACCCTCGGCGGCCTCGGGCTCCAGCAGGCTATCATCAATCTTCTGCCTTCGTGGCCGAAGTTCGACGTCACCGCGGTCATTCGCGAGGAAGTCGCTTCGAGCGAAGACTCCCGCATCGAATGGATCAAGTCCGCCAAGTTCTGGAAAGACGGCGAGCTCGCCCAGATTGCCAAGGTCAAGAGCCGCCGCGGTTATCACCAGATCGTCGTCTCGCTGGCTTCGCGTCGCGTGGTCAGCCACACCTACCAGGAGTTCCCGCAGGTCGACGCCGAGTTCAACATCCCGGTTCAAATCTACCCGATCTATGAAGAAGTCGAATCCGATCAGGGCAAGCTTCTTCCCCGCGTCGCTTCCGAGCTCAAGTACCTCAAGCAGAACGTTGCTCACAGCTCCGCGGACCCTTACACGGCTCTCCGCTCGCAGCGCTACTTCGAGAACAAGTTCGACCCGATCCTCGGCATGACCGAAGACGGCCGCAAGGAAGGCTACTGGGCCATGAGCTACATCAAGGAGCAGGCCGCGGCCATCCGCGCGAAGCTTCCGGCCTCGCCCAATAGCTACGCCAACGGCGGCGTGATCCTCGAAGGTCGCTACGCTACGGTCAACCTGCATCCGTCGGCCGCGACGGCGTACAAGGGCATCTCCTTCACGCCGGCGCCTTCGACGCAGTTCAAGCCGGACTGGATCACCGTCGTCAACGAAGGCCAGGAAATGGGCGAAATGATCCCGAAGGCGAGCCTCCTCGGCAAGCCGATTGTTTCGGCTCAGGACGCCTGGAACCGCCCTGCGCGCCGCCTGCCGAACCACGATCCGGCCAGCTACATCAACGACGGCTTCGACGAGCTTCAGGTTTACTACGCCGTGAACACCCTCGTGGACACTCTCCACCAGATGGGCTTCACGGATCCCGAGCTCTCGACCCGCCCGTTCAACGCGTTCATGTACGATCCGGACATCTCGATGCGCGACAACGCGTTCTACACGGATGATACGATCAACTTCACGACTTACTCGCCGAACCAGATCAACTTCGCTCGCGACAACTCGACGATTTGGCACGAGCTCGGTCACGGCATCATGGACCGCCTCATGGGCGACGACATCGTGCTCGCCGACACCGGCGGCCTCTCCGAGGGTATGGCTGACTTCGTGGCCGCTCTCGTGATCGCCGACAAGATGGAAGGCCAGACCTATCCGGGTATGGACGAGTATCGCATCATCAACAAGACGGGCTTCTTCCTCACGAACGAAGTCCATGATGACGGCGAAGCTTACGGCGGAGCCATGAACGACCTCCTCCAGGCCTCGATCAAAGCCCAGGGCCATAAGGGCCTCGAGAAGGTCACCGACCTCACGCTCGAGACGATGCGTCTCACGCGCGACAACCCGGGCCTCACGGCTCAGGACTGGTTCGGACACATGCTTTTCGCCGACGAGCGCGGCAGTGCCAATCGCGCTCCGGGCGAGCTCCGCAGCCTGATCATCGGCGCGCTCGAAGGTCGCAACTTCAGCCTCGAAGGCAAGAAGTCCGCGAACTACAGCCTGTCGTACAACGGCCGCGAGATCGCTCCGGGCACTCCTGGCTCGCGCCAGAGCCCGATGCCGGTCCATATGGCCGTCACCGACTCGCAGTCGTTCCAGCTCAAGGTCGCCCTCACGGACGGCGAAGCCTACAAGTTCCAGTATCCTGTGAACGTGAAGGTTTTCCTCAAGTCCGGCCCGATCCAGGGCGCGATCCGCTGGGAAGGCGAAGACCAGGAGCCCCTGACCTACACGATCAAGGGCCCCGGCGAGACTCTGCCGATTGATCTCAAGATCTCCGGCAAGTGCGACTTCGCCAACCGCGACGACGGAAGCTGCGTCGACTACGCTTACGTACAGATCTGGGACGCCCAGAGCGTGAAGAAGCCGGTCGCCAAGAAGCGTTTCTATCTCCGCGTTCTGAACAAGTAAGCGTCAGCGAACGTCGGCCCCGTACGGGGCCTGCGGCACTGGTGAACGGGCGGGTATCCGGTTCGGATACCCGCCCTTTTCATTTCTGCTTGGTCCGTGGCCTTGCTTCTGTCGCGCTCCGGCAATATGATTAACCAGGTTAATAATTTTGATGGGAGCTTTTTGCTTGGCCAGCGAATCCGATGTCGCAGCCCTGATTTTTGACGTGGTTCCGGGAGTCATGAGGGGCCTTCGGCGCTTGATGCGCGCGTCGGCCCAGTCCGAGCTCTCGATCCCCCAGTGGAGGGTGCTCGCTCACGTCAACCGCGGCGTATCGACGGCGGCCGACCTGGCGGAGCTTCAAGGCGTGAGCTTGGCCGCTATCTGCAAGATGGTCGATGCGCTCGAGAGCCGCGGGCTGATCGAGCGGGGCCATCGGGAAGGCAACCGCAAACAGCTTTTCATCGGTCTCTCGCCGGAAGGTCGGACGCTCTTTCACCGAACCCGCAAGGCGGCTGAGCGAGTGATTGTATCCGAGCTGGCCGGATCGACCGACCAGGAGCGGAAGAAGATCGAGGACGGGCTCCTTTTATTAAAGGGCCTTTTCAACACAGCAAAGCACGAGGTTTGAGATGGCTCTTTCCGACCTTTCGATTCGCAGGCCGGTATTCGCTTGGATGCTCATGATCGGGTTCATCGGGATCGGATCCCTCTGCTTCTTCAAGCTGGGCGTGAGCCAGCTGCCGGACGTCGACTTCCCGATCATCACCGTGAGCGCGCACCTGGAGGGCGCCCCGCCCGAGATCATGGAGCAGGACGTGGTCGACGTCCTCGAGGACAAGGTCATGAGCATCGAGGGCGTCAAGACTGTCTCCTCGAGCTCGCGCAACAGCAACGCGACGATCAAGGTCGAGTTCGACCTCAGCCGCAACATCGACCTCGCGCTGCAGGACGTGCAGGCCAAGGTCGCGCAGGCCCAGAAGCTGCTGCCGCCGCAGATCGACCCTCCGGCCATCAGCAAGACCAACCCGGATGACAGCCCGATCGTCTACATGTCGCTCGAGGCGCCTGGTTGGAAGACGCAAGACCTGATGATGTACGTCCGCGACGAGCTCAAGAACAAGTTCGCCACGGTATCCGGCGTGGGCGATATCTCGCTCGGCGGCTATCTCGAGCCCAATATGCGAATCTGGGTCAAGGACAAGGAGCTCAATCGCTTCGACCTGGCGGTCAACGACGTGATCGGCAACCTCGGCAACGAGCACGTCGATCCGCCGACGGGCCAGATCGACCAGGGCAAGCGCGAGTTCAACCTGCGCTTTTACGGCGAGGCCGTCACGCCCGAGGAGTTCGCCAAGATCCGGCTGAACACCCGCGGCGGGGGGCCCAACTTCAGGCCGATCCCGCTCGGCTCGGTCGCCCGAATTGAGGAGGGAACCGAGGACGTCACCACGCTCTCGCGCGCCATGGGCAACTCGTCCGTCAGCATCGGCATCGTCAAGCAGCGCGGCTCCAACGCCGTGAGCGTCGCTCGCGCCGTCCGGAAGAAGGTCGACGAGGTCAATAAGTCCCTGCCCAAGGGAATGAGCCTCGGCATCAACTTCGACTCGTCCAAGTTCGTCGAGGAAGCGGTCGGCGACCTGAACTTCACGCTGCTGCTCTCGGCGATCCTGACTGGGGTGGTCTGCTGGGGCTTCCTGGGCTCGCTTTCGGCGACGTTCAACGTGCTGCTCGCGATTCCGACTTCGATCGTCGGCGCCTTCGCGATCATCTACTTCGTGGGCTTCACGCTCAACACGTTCACGCTGCTCGCGCTTTCGCTCGCCATCGGCATCGTCGTTGACGACGCGATCATGGTCCTCGAGAACATCACGCGGCACCGCGAGCTCGGCAAGGGGCGCGTGGCGGCTGCCTTGGAGGGCTCGCGCGAGATCACCTTCGCGGCCGTCGCGGCGAGCGTCTCGGTCATCGCGATCTTCCTTCCCGTGGCGTTCATGAGCGGGATCATCGGCAAGTTCTTCTTTCAGTTCGGCGTGACCATGACGGCGACCGTCCTCATCTCGCTCCTCGAGGCGTTGACGCTGACGCCGATGCGGGCCGCGAGCTTCAGGGGCAAGGTCCAGCACGGGCGCAAGACCCGGGTCGGGCGCGCGTTCGAGCGGAGCCTCGACACGCTGACAGACGCCTACCGGCGCACCCTTCGCGTGGCGCTCGACCACAAGTGGGCGGTGATCATCGGGACGACGCTCTTGACGGTTTTGAGCTACGGTTCGTTGCAATTGATTCGTTCGGAGTTTCTCCCGACGGAGGACCAGAGCCGCTTTATCATCAACCTGACGGCACCCGTCGGCTCCTCGATCGAAGCGACAGACGCAGTCGTCCAGAAGGCCGAGGACTTCATCAAGAAGCGCCCCGAGGTAAGTCGCTACTTCGTAGTTGTCGGGGGCACCGACCTGAACACCGGCCGCGTGGTCGTGACGATGAAGGATCCGGGCGATCGCGGCATTGATCCCGAGGCGGGTCATGAGCTCAAGCAGCAGGAGCTGATGGCGCTCGCCCGCATGCAGCTCCGTAAGGAGCTCAAGGGCACGCGCGTCGTGCTCCAGGACCTCGCCATGCGTGGTCTCACCACCGGCAAGGGTTTTCCTGTCGAGTTCACGGTCCAGGGCCCGGACTGGGAGGAGCTGGCCAAGAACTCCCAGCTGCTGATGGACGAGCTCATGAAGACCGGGCATGTCAGCGACATCGACACCGACTACAAGGTCGGGATGCCCGAGATCCAGGTCCTGCCCGATCGCCAAAAGGCCGCGGACCGCGGCGTGCCGCTCGTGACCGTCGGCCAGACGATCAACGCCATGATCGGCGGTCAGAGGATCGGCCAGTATCCCAAGGGCGGCCACCGTTACGACGTCCGGATCAAGCTCGATTCGGACGAGCGCGACACGCTCGACCGAATCAACGGGCTCTACGTCCGCAACAATCGCGGCGAGCTCGTGAAGCTCGCGGAGCTCGTCAAGATCGAGAAGAAGCCCACCGTGCAGTCGGTCGCGCGCCTCAACCGCGAGCGCGCGATCACCGTCTACGCCAACGTGGCCAAAGGCTCCTCGCAGAAAGCGGCGCTCGCCGACGTCGAGGAGATCGGCAAACGGATCCTGCCTTCGGGCTATCACGTCGTGCTCAGCGGCAGCTCGCAGACGTTCCAGGAGTCGTTCTCGAGCCTCGTGTTCGCGCTGGTCTTCGGCGTCTTCGTGGCCTACATGGTCCTGGCGACGCAGTTCAATAGCTTCATCGACCCGGTGACCGTGCTGCTCGCGCTGCCGTTCTCGGTTTCGGGCGCGTTCGTTTCGCTCTGGGCGACCGGCCAGTCGCTGAACATCTACTCGATGATCGGCCTGATCCTGCTCATGGGTATCGCCAAGAAGAACTCGATCCTGCTCGTGGACTTCACCAACCAGACTCGCGACTCGGGCGAGAAGTCCATCGTCAAGGCCCTGATCCACGCCTGTCCGATCCGGCTGCGGCCGATTCTCATGACCTCGGTCGCGACGGTAGCCGGCGCGATCCCGGCGGCCCTCTCGATCGGTCCGGGCTCGGAGAGCCGCGTGCCGATGGCCGTCGTCGTCATCGGCGGCGTGTTCATCTCGACGTTTTTCACGCTCTACCTGATCCCTTGCGTGTACCTGGTGCTCAGCCGTTTCGAAAGCCGCCGATCGCTGCTCGAGATGGACGCGTTCGAAGCCGAGCAAGAGGCGCACGGCGAGGACAAGGAAAAAAGCGCGCGGATCGCTGAGCCAGCGACGTCCTAGCCTGCCGCTTTTTTCCGCATCTGCTCACCGCCGTGAAAGTCTTGAGTGACCTCAGGCTGCGCGCTCCTGTATTGCGGCTCGGCCTGCAGCTCGGCTTTTCGTGTCTTAAGCCACATTCCGATCTCCATGAGCCGGTCCTTGAGCAGCCGTTCGGCAAGAGGGAGGGATTCATGTTCCTCTTCGCGAATATGAAGCTGGACCGATTGGATGAGGCGGAGCAGGGTGTTGCGCCAGATCCTGATGTCGTTATGCCAGTTCGCGGACTTGAGCGCGGTCAAAAGCTGCTTGGCTTCGGCATGCTCGTTGCGGCTTCGCGCGATCAGCTCATTGGCGACCACGTCGCCCGTTTCCTGGAGGGCGGGATAAAAGATCTCCTCCTCGATCCTCATGTGGATCTCGAGCTCCATCACGAGCGTTCGGGTCACGCCCTTTCTCATCTCCGGGGCACGGGCTTCCACGGCTTCAAGCTGCCTGAACAAGCCGACGATCAGCTTGTGATCGTCGCGTAATAGCTGGGTTCCTTCGATGGTCTGCATGCTCTCTAGGCGTGCAAGGCCATCGCCATCACTGCTTGGCTTGGCCGGTCAGGAGGTCGTGCGGTTGAAAGGGTTCGACAACCGCGGCTCTCTCGGAGTCGGTGAGCGGCTGAGGGTCGGTAAGGGATTTTGCGTAACCTTTCAGGTCATGAAGGGCTAAGAGCGCACTCCATGAATTTGGATGGCGCCCCAGGCTGGCATCCAGCATTTATTTTACCGAAACAAACGGGCGCGAGCGAGTAATTCTCTAAGCGTGTCCACCTTGACCTGCGCTGATCCGGCTATTTCTTGTACGCGATCCGGTAGACCGCCCCAGCTTTGTCGTCCGAAACCAGCAAGTCGCCGTCAGGCAGCACGAGGACATCGACGGGCCGGCCCCAGGCCTGGCCATTCTGCAGCCAGCCTTCGGCAAAGACTTCGTACTTCTTGGTCTTGGGGTCGACCGTGGTGATCCGATAGCCGATGGGTTCCGTGCGGTTCCAAGACCCGTGCTCGGCGATGAAGACGCGGTTCTTGTACTCGGCCGGAAACTCGCTGCCCGTGTAGAACTTCATGCCAAGCGAGGCGACGTGCGGGCCGAGCTTGACTTCGGGTGGAGTGAACTTGGAGCAGGGCTGATCGGCGCCGAACTTGGGATCGGCGATGTCGCCGCCGTGGCAATACGGAAACCCGAAATTCATCCCGGCTTTGGGAGCGCGATTGAGCTCGTCCGGGGGGAGGTTGTCGCCGAGCTCGTCGCGGCCGTTGTCGGTGAACCAGAGCTCCTTGGTTTCGGGATTCCAGTCAAAGCCCACGGTGTTTCGGACTCCGTGCGCGTAGATCTCGAGCGCGCTTCCGTCGGGCTTCATCCGAAGGATCGATGCGTATTGCGGGTTCTGCCTCTCGCAGACATTGCAGGGAGCGCCGACGGGCACGTAGAGCAGTCCGTCGGGGCCGAAGGCCATGTATTTCCAGCCATGATGCTTGTCTCTCGGAAAAGTAGCGCTCAGAACGACGGGTTTGGGAGGATTGGCGAGCTTCGAGTCGATGCCGTCGAATCGCGAGACCCGGCTGATTTCGGCGACATAAAGCGCGCCGTCCCTCCAGGCGACGCCGTTGGGCATCTGGAGACCCTTGGCGATCGTGACGGGCTTGCCCGCGCTTCCACCAGGACCAGGCGGGATCGCGTAGACGTTGCCTTCGTCGCGCGTGCCGACGTAGATCGTGCCGTTGGGCGATCGGGTCATTGAACGCGCCCCCGGCACGTTGTCGGCGAAGACTGAGATCTTGAACCCGGGTGGAAGCTTGATGAGCTTGAGTGGGAGCTCAGCGCGAACCGGGGTCACTGGGGCGGCGAGTCCGAAGAGCAGACCGAAGGCGGCGGCGAGGTTCTTCATCCTTCAATTACTGACGCAAACTCCCGTGAAATGGCAATACTGATGATTGCGCGAGCCGGCGGAGCAGTAGTCCAGGCCCTGCCGGATGTTTCCACAAGCACCGGTGTCAAATGAGCAGGATTGGATGTGAAATCCGCTCGGACAATAGGCCGTATCCTGGCTGTCGCGCCGTCCTCCTTCGATGTTGACTTGCTTGGTGCGGCGGACGCAACGGCCGTGAAATCGGCAATCACCGTTGTTGCGGGAGTCGGCGCCGCAAAAATTACCGCCTTGCGAGGTGTTATCGCAGGCGTCAGGGTCGAACTCGCAATACTGGATGCGGTAGCCGTTGGGACAGTAGGCCGTGTCGTATGCACCCTTGCGGCCGCCGTAGATGTCGGCGTATTGGTCGCGCGCGAAGTCGGGCTCGAAGTTATCCGACGCGGGAGAGAGAGAGGATGCCAGGGCGAAGAGAAGCGCGAGGAAGTGCATAGGTGCTCCTGCGGAGGACGAAGCAACGGATAGGCCAAGTAAGAGGGACGCGGTCAGGTCTGGCGCGCGAACTCGAGCAGGAGTTCGCTGATGCGGCCGGACTGCTCGTGCTGCACCCAGTGTGTCGCATCGGGAATCAGGATGAGCTCCGCCTTTTCGCAGTATTTGAGGCTCTTATGGGCCATCTCGGCCAGGAGAAAGTGATCCTGCGTGCCCCAGATCAGGCGCGTTGGCATGGTCAGGGGTTTTTTCGGGAAGTTCTTGGGCTTGGCCTGGAAGAGCGCGCGGTACCAGTTGAGCATCCCCGTCAGAGCGGCCGGCTGCGACCAGGCGTCGCGATAGCCCTTGAGGGCGGCCGCGTCGAAGGTCCCCACGCGGCTCGATCGCACCATGATTTCGGTCAGCACCCTGAAGTTCAGGGCTCGAAGCGTGAACTCGGGAATACGTGGCGGTTGGAAGGCGAACATGTACCAGCTCCTCAGGCTCTGGCGACGGTCCGTCTTGATTGTCTTCTTGAGCACCGAAGGATGGCACATGTTGAGAACGGCAAGCTTGCTGACTTTCTCGGGGTAGAGTGTCGCCGTCCACCACGCGACGATGCCGCCCCAGTCGTGCCCGACGAGGATCGCGTCCTTGTAGCCCAAGATCGTGATCAATTCCGAGACATCGCGCGCGAGCTCATGGACGGCGTAATCGTGGACGTCCTTGGGCTTGTCGCTCAGGTTGTAGCCGCGTTGATCGGGCGCGACCGCGTGAAATCCCGCGTCGGCGAACGCTTCCAGCTGCTTTCGCCACGCGCCCCAGTACTCGGGAAAGCCGTGGAGAAAGACGACCAAGGGTCCCTTCGCGGCACCGGCTTCCACCACGTGAAGGCGGACACCGTTGATCTCCGTAAAGCGATGTTCGAAGTTCACCAGCCGAGGATGTGGGCGAAGATCAGCGGCGCGACGATCGTGGCATCGGACTCGATGATGTACTTGGGCGTGTCGATGCCGAGCTTGCCCCAGGTGATCTTCTCGTTCGGAACGGCACCCGAGTAGGAGCCGTAGCTCGTCGTCGAGTCGCTGATCTGGCAGAAGTAGCCCCAGAGCTTGGCTTCGATCCCCATGTCCTGATGGAGCATCGGGACGACGCAGATCGGGAAGTCGCCGGCGATGCCGCCGCCGATCTGGAACATGCCCAGACCGTTCTTGCAGCTGTTAGCGAGCGATTGGTAGGTCTCCGAGAGCTGGATCATGTATTCGATGCCCGTTCGAACGGTGTGGACGTTCTTCACGTCCCCGCGCATGCAGGCGGCGGCGTACATATTGCCCAAGGTCGCGTCTTCCCAGCCGGGTACGATCATCGGCAGGTTCTTCTCGGCCGCGGCCAGAAGCCAGCTATGCTTGGGGTCGATTTCGTAATGTTCCTTGTACTTGCCGCTCAGGAGCACCTGGTAGAAGAACTCGTGCGGGAAGAAGCGCTTGCCCGCCTTATCGGCAGCGGTCCAGACCTCGATCATGGCCTTTTCCATGCGGCGCATGGCTTCGCCTTCGGGGATGCAGGTGTCGGTCACGCGATTGAGGTGGCGCTCGAGGAGCTTTTGCTCATCGGCCGGCGTGAGGTCGCGGTAGTTGGGCACGCGCTCGTAATGGGTGTGCGCGACCAGGTTGAAGACGTCTTCTTCGAGATTGGCGCCCGTGCAGGAGATCAGGTGGACCTTGTCCTGGCGGATCATCTCGGCCAGCGAAAGTCCCAGCTCGGCGGTGCTCATGGCGCCGGCAAGCGTGATCATCATCTTGCCGCCCGAGTCGATGTGCTTCTCGTATCCTTCGGCCGCGTCCACAAGCGCTGCGGCGTTGAAGTGGCGATAATGATGCTTGATGAACTGCGAAACGGGGCCTTTTTTGGACGTCATGGGGGTTGATTACCCAGTACGACGGGGATGGTCAACCTTCTTTAATCGTTCTTGGTATCGACTGCGGCGCCGTCGTCTTCGAGACCTTTTGGCGCTTCGATTTTGGCCGGGTCCTCGACAGGCAAGAACCCGCCTTTGGCGTCCCACATGAGCATCTTCCGCTTGGATGCCTTTGGGTTGAGAACGAGCAGCGTGCTGTCGCGCCTGAACTCCGCTCCACCGTTGGCAGCCAGGGTATTGGGAAGGACCTTGCCCGTCTTGGGGCTCAGGATGAAGATCTCCTTGCAGCCCTCGCCGCAGTCGACGGTGGCGAGCGTGACGTTGCCTGCGAAGTTCGGTCCTTTCGCAGCGGCCGCGGCGAGCTCCTTGGCGTACTGGCGGGCGTGCGAGGAGGCGGTCTCGAGCTTGAGCGTGGCCGGCTGGCCTCGAAATCCCGCCGCCGCCGGCGCCACCGGAAACATCCGGTATAGCTCGTCCCCCTGGGGCATGTCCGCGTCTTCCGGGACCTCATCGATCATCGAAACGCTGACCGTGGACTCGGGGGCTCGCCTGTAGGGCGCGTCAAGCGGCGAAGGGCTCCTATTCTCTCGCTCGCTTCGCGAGTGAGAGCAGGCGGCCAGGGAAAGGACGCAAGAAAGGTACAAAAAGAAGCGCATCATGAGGAAATTGTAACCGAATCGCTCGCGCTCGAATAGCGGCTTGCTCGCCAGAATTATTCTCGTATGATTGAGCGCCGGCTCGAGGATCGGGTATTCTTCTCGGCCCATGCGAAACATGAAAATCAGTTTCACCTACCAAAATCCGCTGCGATCCAAGTCGCGCGATCCCTTCTTCGCCTCGATTCCCAAGATTCCCGGCGTCTATTTCATGCGCGACGCGCAGGGCGAGATCCTTTACGTCGGCAAGGCCAAGTGCCTCAGGAGCCGGCTCTGCTCCTATCGGAACGCCAAGCCCGGATCCGTGGGCGAGAACGTGATCGAGATGCTCGAATTCGTTTTCAAAATCGATTGGGAGGAGCACCCGAGCGAACGTTCGGCGCTCCTCCGGGAGCGAGAGCTTCTTCGGGCGCTCAATCCGCCTTACAACATCGCCGACAACTGGACGGAAGATTATTTCTTCATCGGTTTCCAGGAGCGGGAAAACTCATTGATGGAGTTCAGGCTCACGAGCCGAGAGCGGGATCGCGAAGAGCTCAGCCTCCATGGCTGCTATCGGCATCGCCGCAAGGCCAAGAGCGGCTACTCGGCGCTTCTCCGACTTCTTTACGCCTGCTTTTCCGACAAGGAGCGATTCTCGTTCCCTTCGCGGCTTACGCGAAGCGCGCCGGCGTACCGGTATTCGCTTCGCCTTCCGACGGCCGAGCCATGGTCGCGGCTCCTGGGGGATTTTCTCTCCGGTCGAAGCTCGCGGCTGCTCTCGCGAATCGTCGAGCTCCTGCTCGAGAACGAGCGCTTGCCCGCGTTCGTCCGGCCGGGACTCCAGGAGGATCTCGAAATCGCGCGCGAGTTCTACTTGACCTGCGCGCGCGCCAACCGGCGCAAGCTGATCAGCCAGGAGGACATGCGTAAGTCGATCCGCGAGTCGGTGGCGGTGGCGCGATGCTGACGCTCACGGCGCGCGGGCTCTATTGTCCGGAGGGCGATTTCTACGTCGATCCCTCGCGCGGCGTGGACCGCGCCGTGATCACGCACGCGCATAGCGACCACGCGCGCCGGGGCAGCAGCCGGTACTTCACTGCGCGTTCGGGCGTGGGCGTGCTCAAGGCGCGCCTGGGTCAGAAGATCGCGGTCGAGGGCGTCGAGTACGGCCAGCGCTTCAGGCTCGGCAACGTCTGGGTGTCGCTCCACCCGGCCGGCCACATCCTCGGCTCCGCGCAGGTGCGCATCGAGGGGCCGGGCGGCGTCTGGGTCGCCTCGGGCGATTACAAGCGCGAGCCCGATCCGACCTGCGAGCCTTTCGAAGTCGTCCCCTGCGATGCCTTCGTCACCGAGGCGACCTTCGGGACGCCGTCGTTCAGGTGGTCGCCCGGCCGCGAGCTCGGTCGCGAGATCTTCGACTGGTGGAGCGCCAACGCCGCGCGCGGCGCGAGCAGCCTTCTCTTCGCCTACTCGCTCGGCAAGGCTCAGCGCGTGCTGGGCGAGCTCGCGCCCCATATGACGGAGCCCGTACTCACACACCATACGGTGACCGATCTCACTGACTGCTACCGCGCCGAGGGCGTGCGTCTCGCCCCCACTCGCTGCCTGAGCGAGGAGACCGGCACGCTCCGCGGCCGCCTGATCTTGGCCCCGCCGTCCGTGCTCGACGATGCCTTCGAGAAGCGTCTTGGCGAGTACGAAACCGCCTTCGCCTCCGGTTGGATGCAGGGAGGAACCGCGTATGGTCGAGGCGCGGCTTATGACAAGGGTTTCGTAATGTCGGACCATGCCGACTGGGACGCGCTCGTCCGGACGGCGCGTGAAACCGGAGCCAAGCGGGTTTACGTTCAGCATCGCGGAAAAGGAGCGCTCGTTCGCCATCTTCGCGGACTGGGGATCGAGGCCGAGCCAGTGGAGGCGCTGATAGAGAAGCCCGGCGGAAGTCAGCTCCGGCTCATTTAGTCTTAGTCTTTTTTTTGATCTTCTCGGGGATTTGCTGAACGATGTCTTTCACGTCGCCGAGTCCGGGCTCGGAGTATTTCTTGGGCTCGCCCATGGTCAGCCCCGCGGGCAGGCCGTCGGCCGAGACGTGATCGGCGCGAGGCCAGAAGCCGTCGTAGGGCGGGACCGGATCCTTTGGAATCAGTTCGAAAGTCCGGGCCGTGCGGACAATGTCGATTCCGATCGAGAAGATGACGTTCTTGTACCCGCTTGAGATATCAAAGCCCGCGCCCAGGTTGACGAAGTATGGGTTGACCTCGAGGCCGCCGGTCCCGTGAATCCGGTCGGGATAGTCGTCGAGCCGCGATACTTCGTAGTATGCGCCCGCGGCAGCCTCGATCTTGAGCTTCGCGAACTCGGCGATCACGTAGCTCGCCCCGAGTCGCGGCACCCAAGTGGGATGCGCGCCGGTCGATACCGTCTCATCGGCGAGCAGTGCGGTGTTCTGGGTGGCTCCGACGTAGCTTAAGCTCAGGCCGGCTTTGAAGAAGCGATTGGGAAGCCAGCCCGCGCCGATGTCGATCTTCATCGGGAGGACGACGCTGCGGTTGAAGCCCGGCATATCATCTTGATATTGCGGGTCAGACGCCGGACCCACCGTCGTGCGCGGCGAGAACGAGGCCCCGAGCACGGCGTGGGTCGGAAGCCGGTAGAGCGCGCCCAGTCGATAGCTCGCGCCCCAGGCGCTATTGCCGGTGGCACCTATCTCGCGCACGGCCTTGACGATCTCCGGACCTAAGCCGATCGCCAGGCTCTCGTCGTCGAAGAACGAATGCGCGACCGTGAAGCGGAACTCCTTGAGCGAAACCTCAGTCCAGAGCTCGCGCCCGGTGTCGGGCGAGATGTAGTTTCCGCTCTCGGTCATCGGCGAGTAGTACGCGATGCTGAAGCCCCACGAGGACGGGCTCACGCCCAGGCCCCATTGGCTGCTGTCGATCTTCTCGTCGGAGCGCTGGATCTGTTTGTCTGAGAAACTCACCTTGTTGACCTGAGCCGAAACGGAGGCAGTTTGCATCGAGAACCCCGCGGGGTTGGCCTCGGCCGCGGCGATGCTCGTCGGCACGGCGACCGTCGCGCCCGCCATCCCGATCGTGTTGATGTCGCCGCGGGTGGCGGGAGTCCAGGCAGAATAGTCGCGGGTACGCGTCGAGTAAGGGAACGGCCGCGCCGCCTCGGCCAGAGCGCCTTTGCATATGCATATAAGGAGAAGGAAGAGGGATAGCATGCGAAATTTAACGACCTGCAAGATCCGAGCGTGGGTGGGCAATCGCTGCCCAGTGACAAGAGCTGCAGACTCCGTGGAGAATATATCATATTCGAGATGCGTGAATACCTCGCGGCGCACATCAAGCGGTTGACCGACGTCCGGATGGGTCCTGGCTCCCCGGAGCTGCGCAAACGCCTGGTGCTCTCCAATTCCTTCGCGCTCTTCGGTTTTTTCATCATGGCATTCTGGTTCATCGGCGAGTGCATCGGCGGCACGGCGCCGGGGTTATGTGCGTCGTTGACTGCGACCGTTGGATTCGTGCTTGTATTGCTTTCCTGCCATCTGGGACTGCACTCGGTTTCGCGGCAGCTTCTGGTCCTGGTCTGCAACCTGACGGTTTTCGCGGGCGCAGCCGTGTTCGACTCAACGTCGGGAGGAGAGCTGAGTTTCTTTCCGTTGGTGTCGCTCCCGCTCCTGCTTTTCGAAGCACATGAGCGTTGGGCGATAGTGGTCTCGGCGATTCTGCCTCCCCTTTTCCTGGTATTGGCGGAGTGGAACGTCAAGAGCGGCGCGCTCGGTCTGCCGGTGTTGACGACGCCTGACTGGTATTACGAAGGCAATGTCTTATCCGCTTTCCTGGTTACCTTTTTCATCACGGCCTTCATCTACATGCGTAATCTCAAGCACGAAGGCGAGCTGTCCCGCGAAGGCGACGAGAAGCTCCGCAAGCTCGTGGATTCGAGCCTGATCGGCGTCGCCTTAGGAGATACGCAGGGCCGGATCTACGCTGGCAATGACGCCTTCTTGAGAATCGTCGGTTACACGCGCGCGGAGCTCAGCAAGGGCATTCGCTGGAGCACTCTTACGCCTCCCGAAGACCAGGATGAATCCCGGCGGCGCATGGAGTCCTTTGTCGTGAGCGGAAGCTATCCGCCCTTTCAGAAGGAATACGTCAAGAAGGATGGGACGCGAGTCCCGGTTCTGGTGGGCCTGTCGCTCCTGGATCGCGAGAAGGGCGAGGTGGTGGGATTTATCCTGGACCTGACGGATCAGAAGCGCGCTGAAGTCCAGAACCGCCTGCTCAAGGAAAGCAACGACATGATCCGTATGCGCGACGAGTTCAATGCCGTCGCCTCCCACGAGCTCAGGACGCCCTTGACGACGATGGTGCTCCAGATCGAATTCATGCGAAAGCGTCTCGGTGCGCTTGGAGTCCAGGACGAGCTTCTTTTCAAGATCTTGCACAACGCCGAGACGGCCAACCGAAAGCTCATTGGGCTGGTCAATTCCCTCTTCGACGTAACGCGAATTCGCAGCGGAAAGCTGGAGCTTTTCTTGCGCGAAATGGACATCGTCGAGGCGGCCGAGAACGTCATCATGGCATTCGAGATGTCAGGGGTCGCCGGCTCCAAGCAGATCTTGCTTCGGGCGCACAGCCGGATCACCGGAAAATGGGACATCGTCCGGATCGACCAGGTTTTGACCAACCTCATCTCCAACGCGATCAAATACGGCGAAGGCAAGCCGATCGAGGTGCGCATCGGCGAGGAGCGCGACGCGGGCATCGCCATCGTCGAGATCGTAGACCATGGCATCGGGATCGCGCCCGAACGAGTCGACCTTGTCTTTCGGGCGTTTGAACGGGCGGTCGACAAAAGTCTGCACATCGACGGTCTTGGATTGGGCCTGTTCATCGTCAAGGCGATCGTCGAGGCGCATGGAGGCGAGATCTCGGTCGAGAGCCACCCCGGGAAAGGGTCGACTTTCAGGGTCAGGCTTCCGCAGTCAGTGCCTGATAAAACTCGGGCCGACGGTCATCCAGGTAACTGAACTCCAGCTTGCCCGGTACGCGGATGATCCGTTTGTTGCGCGCCCAGCCCGCGTCGATCTCGGCGACCGTGACTCCCACTTCGGTATCGCCGAGCTGCGAGGCGACGCGCCCGTACGGATCGCAGATCTTGCTTCGGCCGAGGAACGTAAAGCCCTGTTCGACGCCGACGCGGTTGGCGGCGAGGTAGTAGAGGTGGTTCTCGGCGGCGCGCGCCTGCGTGATGAAGCTCGCGGTGCCTTCGGCGCCGGCGGGCCAGTTGGTGGGAAGCACGATCAGATCCGCGCCGAGAAGCATGAGCGAGCGCGCGGACTCGGGAAAATTACCGTCGTAGCAGATGATCATGCCGACCTTGAGATCCCCGACCGGAAAAACGCGGTAGCCGTCTTGGCCTGGGTCGACGAAGCGGTCGACTCCGAGAAAGGGAAGGTGGATTTTGCGGTACTTCCCGACGATCCCATCGGGTCCGATCAGGACGCTGGCGTTGTAGAGGTGGTCTCCGTCGCGCTCGAGGAGCCCGAAGACGAGGTGCATGTCCAGGCGCTTGGCCGTCGCCGCGAGCGCTTGAGTCGCTGGGCCGGGAACTGTTTGTGCCAGCCCAAAGGCCTCCTCGCGGCTCTCATAGCAATAACCTTGCAAAGCGCACTCCGGAAACGCGGCTAGGATCGCGCCCTGCTCCTTGGCGGCTTCGGCGAGCCGATTCATCGATTCGATGTTTTGCTGCGCCTGTTTGAAGGCGACATCAAACTGGCACGCTGCGATCCGGACTTTCAGGTTCGTCATCCTATAAAGCCTGACGAAATCCAGAGGATCTGTCAAATCGCCCTAAAGATTTGTTAAACACTGATTCGATCTTTGATTTGAGATCATCCCGAAGGTAAACACCGTTTGTTTTGTCGAACCTCATGCATCTTGGAGATTTACACAATGAACGAGACGACTCAATCCATGCCCTCGAGCGCGCGTTGCGCTTTTTGTTTTGATTCTTTGACGCAGGACGTGGCCACCCGCTTCTGGGGAATCGTGACGGGTTACGCGGTGGCCTTCTGTTGCGAGGACCATCGGAAGACGGGCGTTGAAAATCCTCGCGTCTGTCGCGTCACGGGCCAGACGCGGCTGATTGGCTGCGTCGACCCGCTCAGCGCCGCTTAGTCGGGGCTGAGGCTCAGATCGCCCTTTCGCCTTCGCTCTCCTTATAGAGGCTCTCTAGGAAGACCTTCAGCTGCTCCAGCTTGGGCGTGGCAAACGCCTTTGAGGCTTTGTACGTCAGCTTGGGCGGCATATCGGTCTGGAACTTCTTGATCAGCGAGTACGCAGGCGTCAGGCTCGAGAAGTTCGGGTCGAGGTCGCGCGTGGCGCCGAAGACTCGTGCGGCGCCCATAGTGCCCAGAAAGTCCAGAATATCCGCGTCCCGGAAGGCCAGTGCAATGGCCGAGGCGTTGGAGGGCGCGGGCGTATAATAGGTGTGCGCTAGGATGATGTCCTGGACCTGCGCGATCTTCTGCGAAGGAAACCCGAACTCCGGCAATTTTTCGGCTGCAAGCTCCGAGGAGCGGACCGCGTGGTCGACGCCTTTCTTTTCGAAAGGAGGAAGGCCTCCCTGATCGTGAAGAAAAGCGGCGGCGAAAAGGATGTCGGGGTCGAACTCGATCTTCTCGGCGTTCGCGATTCGCTCTGCCAGGCGGTAGTCGCGTTCGGAATGAGTCAGTCCCCAGGAAGGATGCAGGAGATGGGCTTGGGCGAACGCATAGAGCTTTTGCTTCCAGGGCGCATCGAGCGCGATTCCAGTGGGAGTCGAGGAGTCGCCCGGTGCGACCGCCCGGGCGGTGCTAGCACAGGAGACGAACAGGATCGAAGCGAGCAGGAGAGCGGCTTTCATGCGCCGAGAATAATTGAATTTTCTGCGATTGGAAGGCGCGCGGCCCCTGGCCCGCGAGAATGTCGTTAACTTGGCCATGACCTGTATGTTACGTCGAATGCTCCATGAAAGACGTTGTTTTCACTTCTGACGAGCTGCGGCGTTGCGGCGAAATCCTCGAGGCGATTGCCCGGGACTCCGTGCTGCTGGCGCATCTTGAGCGTGATGAACGAAATCAGTTTCTCGAAGCAGCCGGAAGAGTAGCGCACCCCGGCCGAAAAGAAGCGCGGCGTCGCAGCAAGTTCTTGCGCCAGGCCATCCGACACGAGAAGCGCGAGATCGATCGTGCGACTCGCGCGACCGTAAGTATCCGGACTGCTCGCCTGGATTCCGTCTTCGTGCCGCCGCCGCGTGCCGTGGACGTCGAGGGAAGCGAAGACGAGTTCAAGGAGCTCGTCGAGCCGCGCGATTGCTATATCTGCAAGCAGGAATTCACGAAGCTCCATTTCTTCTACGATGCGATGTGCCCGAGCTGCGCGCGCTTCAACTACGAGAAGCGCTTTCAAACGGCGCGGCTCGATGGACGCGTGGCACTGATCACGGGATCGCGCCTCAAGATCGGCTATCAGGCCGCGCTCATGATGCTCAGGGCGGGCGCCACGGTGATCGCGACGACGAGGTTTCCGAAGGACTCGGCCCTCAGATACTCGCGCGAGCCCGACTTCAACGAATGGAAGGATCGCCTCCATGTCTATGGCCTGGATCTGCGCCATTCGCCGAGCGTGGAGATCTTCTGCAAGTACCTGGTTCGCAAGTTCGAACGTCTGGACATCCTGATCAACAACGCGGCCCAGACCGTGCGCCGCCCGCCCGGGTTTTACGCGCATCTGATTGAGACTGAGAGTCGCTCAGCGCTCGAGCTCCCAGCCGAAGTCGCGGAGCTTCTCAAAGGCCACGAGGAGTGCAAGGCGCTCCTCGGGCACGCGGCCGATCCCACCGGCGCGCGCGCGGACACGCAGTGGCTCTCCGAATGGCATGGCAAGAACGAAGGCCTTGGCATCACCGACTCGGCCGCGCTCTCGCAGATCCCCTATCGGTGCGAGCCGGATCAGGCGCCGGACGAGGCGCTGTTTCCGCAGGGACGGCTGGACGCGGACCTCCAGCAGGTGGACCTCCGCGGGATCAACAGCTGGCGCCTGACGCTCGCCGATGTTCCGACGGCCGAAATGCTCGAAGTCCAGCTCGTCAACTCGGTCGCGCCGTTCATCCTCTGCGCCAAACTCAAGCCGTTGATGCTTCGGCATCCGACCGGCGACAAGCACATCGTCAACGTGTCGGCGATGGAAGGCAAGTTCGCCCGCCGGACCAAGACCGACAAGCATCCTCACACCAATATGGCCAAGGCCGCGCTTAACATGCTCACGCTCACCTCCGCCCGCGATTACGTGCGCGACGGCATCCACATGAACGCCGTGGACACGGGCTGGGTGACCGACGAGGATCCGGCGGCGCTCTCGGCCCGCAAGCAGCAGGATCACGACTTCCAGCCTCCGCTCGACATCGTCGACGGTGCCGCTCGCGTCTGCGATCCGTTTTTCGCAGGCCTGCTCACGGGCAAGCATTCGTGGGGCTGCTTCCTGAAGGACTACGTCCCGACGGAGTGGTGAGCCCCTTGCATCCTCAGCGGAGGTGAGCCTCGATACCGCTCAGCCTCCGCTTCGCGACTACGGACTGATCGGCAACAGCCGAACGGCGGCTCTCGTCTCCAACCGCGGATCGATCGACTGGTGCTGTTTTCCCTACTTCGATTCGGACAGCTGCTTTGCCGCGATCCTCGATCGCTCGGCGGGCGGGTGTTTCTCGATCAGCCCCTCGGTGCCCTACTCGTCGCTTCAGTCGTATCTGCCCGACACCAACGTGCTTCAAACGCACTTCAAGACCTCCGGCGGAAAGGCCCGGCTGACCGATTGCTTTTCGGTGACCACCCAGGAACGGCGAAAGTCCATGTTCTTTCCGGCCAACGAGATCCTCCGCAAGCTCGAGGTGATCGAGGGCGAGGTTCCGTTCGTCGCGCGGTACGCGCCCAAGCCGCATTACAACAGGCACCCCCATACTCCGAGCGATCAGCGTAGGCTCGGGATCGATTGGAACTGCGGAGACGAAGCATTGCGCTTCGTCTGTGAGCTCGAGCCCGCGGAGTTTCGATGGAGGCAGGGTCGGGGCGGACCCGAGGCGTTCGCCAGCTTCGTCCTCAGGCGGGGGCAGGCTCTGTTCTTCTCGGTTTCCTTCCATCGCGACGCGCCGGCGATCGTCCCTGCGCTGGGCGACGAGGCGCAGGCGCGGCTGGAGCTGACGATCGACTTCTGGAAGCGCTGGATCCGCCAATGTCGATACGTGGGGCGACATCGCGAAGCGGTCAAGCGGAGCGCGCTCGCGCTCAAGCTCATGACCTTCGCGCCGTCGGGGGCGATCGTCGCCGCTCCGACGACCTCGCTGCCTGAAAAGCTGGGCGGGACGCGAAATTGGGATTACCGGTACGCCTGGACGCGGGACGCGGCTTTCGCCGTCCGCGCGCTCTTGAGCTTGGGATATTACGAAGAGGCCTCGGCGTACCTCAACTGGATGATCGACACGGGCTCGGGCGCGCTCGGCAGGTATCAGGTCATGTACGGCCTCTTCGGCGCGCGGACGCCGCCCGAGCGGATCCTCGAGGGCTTCTCAGGATATCGCGACTCCTTGCCCGTGCGGGTCGGAAACGCGGCCCGCGACCAGTTTCAGCTCGATATCTTCGGCGAGGTGTTGGATGCGGTCGTGAGTTTTTCACGAGTCGGAACCGTCTTCGACGGCGAGACCCGTCGGTTTCTCATCGGCATGGGGCGCACGGTCTGCGAGAACTGGCATAAGCCTGACAGCGGGATCTGGGAGCCGCGCGCGGAGCTCCGGCACTACACTCATTCCAAGGTGATGGCCTGGCTCGCGCTCGATCGCCTGATCTCGTTCGGCAAGGAGCAAGGCGACCGCAAGATGCCGATCGACGAGTTCTGCGCGGTTCGAGGCCGGATTCGCGAGGCCGTGGAGACGCGGGGCTATGATCCGGGCCTTGGCTCCTATGTCGGGGCCTTCGATTCGGATTACGTCGATGCGGCGCTGCTTACGTTGCCGCTGCTGGATTACTGCGACGCGCGCACCCCGCGAATGCGAGGTACGATCGACCGGGTTCGCCAAAAACTGAGCCGAAACGAGCTCGTGTACCGGTATCTCGATGTGGACGATGGATTGCCTGGGCAAGAAGGATGCTTTGGCGTCTGCAGCTTCTGGCTGATCGAAGCGCTGGCTAAGTCAGGTCGTCGCGCGGAGGCGCTAAGGATCTTCGAGCGCTTTCTTTCGCGCGCGAACTCGGTCGGGCTCTGGCCTGAAGAGATCGATCCGGACGGAGGTGATTTCCTCGGCAACTATCCTCAGGCCTTCACTCATATCGGGGTGATCAACTCGGCCCTCACGCTCGAGGAGACGGCGGCATGAATATCCACTGGATCGCCTACGTGCTCGCCGGATTCATCGCGACGCTGTTTCTCACGACCTCGCTCGCGGTCTGCCGCGGTCTGGGCCTCACGCGCATGGATTTCTCGCTGATGCTCGGCACGATGTTCACTTACGATCGGGATCGCGCCAAGGCGGTCGGCTTTTTTCTTCATTTTCTCTTTGGCTGGATTTTCTCGTTCGTCTACATCGTGATCTTCATTGAGGTAGGGCGCGACAGCGGCGTTTCTTCGGTCTGGATCGGCCCCCTGCTCGGCTTGCTGCACGGGATGTTTCTGCTCTCGGTCGGTATGTGGCTACTTCCGTCGTTTCATCCGAGGATGGCGAGCGAGGATTTCGGGCCGGAGCCCACCCGCCAGCTCGAGCCGCCGGGCTATCTGGCACTCAATTACGGTGGCCAGACCCCGCTTGTGACGGTCATCGCTCACGTAGCGTACGGCGCGATCCTGGGGCTGATGTATCGCTGAGGATGCGGGATGGAACATGACCTGCACGGGTCGAGGGCATGAGCGCACTTCGATTGAATCACGTATTCGCCGTTGGCGGCCTATTTGCCGCTCTATCGGTCGCCCAGGCCCAGCAGGACCGAGCGGTCAAGCTTCAGCTGGGCAGCAATGGCGATCAAATCGCCTTCGACAAATCCCAGCTTCAGGCCAAGGCCGGACAGGCGATCGAGCTGACGTTCAAGAATAATGCTTCCAAGGAAAATCGGATGCAGCACGGCTGGGTCCTGGTCAAGCCGGGGACCGAGTCCAAGGTCGTCGATGCGGGCGCCGCCGCGGGCGCCGGGAAGAACTACGTTCCCGAATCGCCGGATGTCATCGCCCACAGCAAGCTGCTCAATCCGGGCGAGTCGGCCGTGATCAAGTTCAAGGCGCCGGCCGAGCCCGGCAGCTATCCTTACCTATGTCCTTTTCCGGGGCATGCCCAGTCGATGAAGGGAGTCCTGACGATCACTAAGTGATTTGGGATCGAACATCGGACAGAGCCGCGCGAAGGCGAGCGAGGCAAGAAAGAGCGCGAAGTCGCGAAGCGCGATGTCGAAGTAGTGCCCGGTGAGAAGCAGGTTGGTGACGATTCCCAGCAGCCACGCGCAGACCACGTAGCTGAAGACGCGGGGTTTAAAAACCATCCCGGCGGCGACGGCTAGCTCGAGCGTGCCCGAGATTCGCATGAGCGTATGACCCGAGACATGCAGCATGCGAGGTACGAAAGGAGCCAGGTACTGCTCCCAGTTGGCCATGATTTGGAGGAGCTTGTCGGCGCCGACCGCGAAGGGGAGGAACGTGAAGGTGAAACGCAGCGTCTGGTACGCTTGGTAGGCGGGATTGCGACTTAGATCCATAGTCGGAGCATCGTGAAAATATCGCTCTGGGTAGCGAAGGTGGAGTTGCTGTCTTTGGAAACGACGCTGGGGTCGTTCGCGGCCTCGTATCTGACCTGCCAGATGAGATTACTGTTCAGGTACGCTTCGAACCCGAACCCGTTTCGGGTGAAGTGCTCGCCGATCCGCGAGACATCGAGGGCCAGGTAGTCAAACCGATAGACCAGCGTCCAGACGTGGCTCAGGTTGTACTTGGCCTGACCGAAGATGCCGAAGGACCTAGAGTCGGCGATCGAGTTGTAATAGGCCGTGTCCGAACCGGGGATAAAGAACGTCTGGAGGTTTTTGTTGATGTTGCCGGTGTTGACGTCCGAGGCGTTCCAGTGGTTGGCGTAGACGCCTTCGACCTGGAGCGATCCGCTCACCTTGGAGTCCGTCAGGCGATCGACCGAGAGAACCGCGTAGAGCGAGCCCGCGTACGGATCCGGCGCGTTGATGAAGCGCTCGTAGTTTCCGCTGAGGCCGAAGAGCAGCGGCAGCGACTGGGGATTCCAGCGCAGATTGGCGACGGCGCCCCAGGGAATGTCGCCAGTCGTGAAATTGCCGTTGGTTTGGAAGTCATTGACCAGGGCTGCGTCGAGATGCAAGTCCTCGGTGAAATTATGAGAGAATGCCGCGCCGATCGAGTAGGTGTTGATCGTCGAGTTGGTTTGGATCTTGGTGTACGCACGGTGCTCGTCGGTTGCGAGACCGAATGGCACGTAGAACTTGCCGAGCAGGAAGTAGCTGGGCGTCTTGCCGGATGGAGCGGCAAGTTGCCAGCGCATGTAAGCTTCGCGAGTCTGCGCGGGCGCGAGCGTCGGCATGTTGTAAGTGAGCACTCCGCGAAACTCCGAGCCGTCCTCGTTCTTGACGATCGGCACGTTTCCGCTCACGGCTGCTTCCATGATGCCGATGCCGTTGGGCCTTTGGCTGGTCTTGGAAGTCGCGTAGTAGTCGATGAAGCGCAAGCTTCCGTAGTAGAGATCGGAGCTGCTCGTCTTGGCTGGGGTAAATCCGTGCGAACCGTAGGACTTGCCCATGACGGTGCGCGGCCCCGTGCCCCACGGCGAGGCATGGCAAGAGACGCAGTTGAGCTTCTCTTTGGTGGCGTATTCGGGCCGGGCCAGAGCGCTGGTTGCGAAGACGAAGGAGAGGATCAATAGAGTGAGCGGCTTAAGCATCGAGCTGCATCAAGCAATGCGCGTGCTTACTGCGCAGGGTTGGCGCGCGGGTTCATGAAAAAAAACGGGCCCCGGGAAGGTCCTAAGTTCCTCCCGGGGCCCGATCGTTTTCCGCCGATTGAGCGAAAATCAGCGAACGAGATAGTAGCAAGTGATGTCACAACCGCCGGACTTGTCGTCGACGTAGCAGCCGTTCACGGTCCGCTCAGCCCCGTTGTAGGCCGAGATATCGGCACGGCTGAGAGGGTACCCCATGTAGATAGCCGGGCAGGTATAGGACTGGCCTTTGGATCCGAGGCTCACGCGAGGCGCGGCGATCTCCTGAGGAGGGCGCGGGCCGCGTCCGGGACCGCCCGGAAACCCAGGCCTGCCGCGTCCGCGACCAAAGCCGCCGCGGTCATCGGTGAGGACGTCAAAGTTTGCGCTACAGCCATCCGAAACCCAGATGCCAGTATGGTCCCAGCCCCAGGTGCGGCCTTGAATACAAGGAAAGGCGCTGGACTGCTGAAGGAGACGCGCGCTCAGGATGTCGTCGACATCACAGTGTGAAACCTGTCGAGGCGCGCTCACGCAGCCGACGGTATTGCGTTCGGGCCGCGCTTCAGCGGAAATGGAGGCCAAAAGAACAACTGCGGTAGCGAGTGTCGAAAAAGCGATCTTCCTGTTTTTCATATTTTCTCCTTAAGTTCCCCACACAGCTCTCGGCTGCGTGCCGGCCATTGAGCAAGGGCGGTGCCGTCGCGTTAAGGAGTAGGATCAAATAAAACGCAGCTGGGCTGTGCATGCCGGTGCAAGTCGGCAAACTGGTGTCAGAGTGGGGCTCAAAAGGCCCTCAGTTATCGCAGCCGATCGAGGCCACTTGCTCGTCGTTGTATTTGACCGAGGCGCGCGTATTGCCGAAGAACTCGCCGGGAATCAGCTCGACGCTATAGCCATCGCTCTTGTTGCTGCAAACCCGGATCGGGTCGCGTTGGCGGCCGGGGGCGCGCTTGGTCGCGCACGTGAGCTGGGATAGCATCTCGCCGCCCTTAAGGAGCTCGGCGCTGCGCTGGTCGGAGGACACGTAAACGGTGTATCCCTTGCGAGAGGGCTGCGAGCAGGTCATCGAGGAGCTGCCAGGGACTCCAAGCGAAGGACCCAGCTTGCTCGATGGCTTTCCGACGTTGGGGACGCCGAAATTCTCCAGCCTGGGGTCCTTTCGTCGGCCCGTGTCCGGGACGCCGAAATTCGACAAATTGCCATTGGAAGGCCCGAGCCTCTCGTTCGGGTCCCGCGGGCCAGGCACGCCGAAATTTGGCACGCGCACGCCTTGGTTCGAAGTATCGGGTACGCCGAAATCCGCCATCGAGACCGAGCCCGTGAGCGCGATCAACGAAAGAGCGACCGATAGGCAGGCCAAGAAGCGGGTGGGTTTCATGGCCGCTTTAATACAATGCGTCGCCCAGGTTTACAAGGGCGCGGCGCGGTTCCGGAGTCGAATCCGATGGCCCTTTCGAGCCTTTACACACGTTTAGTTTAAATACCGACCGGTATCTTCAATTCGTCCAGAGCTTCGAGCAGTCCGTGACGTCGATATCGGCGGCCTGAGCTCCGCTATCTTCGTCGACGAACGCCGCCGTCGGCAGGGTGTTGGACGAAGAGTACTCCGAGACGGTGCCGTCAGTGGAGTTGACCATGTAGCGCCAGATTCCGGAGCTGAGTTTGAGCTTGAGGTACCAGCCTCGCTGGGTACCGGAAGAAAGGCGCGTGTAGAAATGGAAGTCGATGACGCTCCTGTCGCTCGAGTTGATCGACTCGAGGGGGTCTGATCTGAAGACCGTGCCCACCGAGCTTGGGAGTTGCCGCGAAACCTCGGCGTCGAGGCAGTCGACGACTCGGTCGCGGTCGTGGCCTTCGCCCGCAAGAAAGGACGAAGCCGAAGCGGTTGCGCTTAAGAGCAGGGAGAAGATGATCATCGAGTGTTTAGCCATATGCTGAACATCATACCGGAATCGCGGCTCATGTCCGGTGAAATCCGCAGCTGCGGGGCGCTAGCGGGGCGAGTTTGACGCGCTTGAGGCGGTCGGGACTCCGTGTAAGTATCGACGCGTGAATCCTCGCGCTTCCTTGATCGCCCTTGCACTGCAATGTCCTTTTCTCCATGCATATTCTTGAGCGAGTCCGGGTCCCGGTTCAGCTTTGATGTATTTGGGCTTGGGGTGCTACCTCAATACATTAATACTGCGAGGGCTTTAGGAGGGCAAATATCGGTGACGGATCGCTCATCGCGGTCATAAAGACGCTAAATGCGAGTGTATGGCGACTGTCGAGTTAGTAGGGGTTTTTGTAACGGAGCTTGGGTCAGGAACTGGCGCTATCAAAGTGAGCGCGGTTGTATGCTCGTTTCAAATTTATAATCCGTGACAAATTCCCGTACTATCACAAAATGAATCGCCACCGGCTGTGCGGCAGTTGTCATCGGAAAGAAACATTCCGGGAAGTTTTCCGGCCGAACAAGCACCAAAAGTATAACAACTATATGGATTACATGCCGCAGCTTCATCTAAGCTAATTTCCGAGGAAGATCGGGAATTAACCGCACTTTGTGGCGGTGTCCCCGCTTGTAACACCGATTCCGCTGGAACCGTCATTTCAGCCCGGGCTGCGGTGTTTAAGCAGAGCATTCCGACAAAGAGGTAGCTCATGTTTTTCATGGTCACAAATCTCCCGTGGCAACACTTAGAGCACCACGGAGAGTATGTCAATTAAGCGATAAATAGTGGCCATTTACGTAATGAATCACTTCCAAAGCGCGACCGATAAAGCGCCGCCAGACATGAGCGCGGGGATTCAAGACAGAACGTTTCAGCTCCGATCCAAGTAGCAAACTCACGAAATTTCACGGAACGTCGCGAAGTTTTCAAGCTAAGTGCGCCAGGCGCTCTTCAGTGTTTATAGGGTGTTACGTTGTTTGGGTTTTTGCCGTTTCGGCGGATCGCAGTCTTCGAAAAATGGTCGGGATGGCGGGACTCCCCTCCGGTCGTCGCGCTTGTCCCGCTCTCGCGGGACTCGTGCGCTCCTCCCTCCGGGCCGACTCGGTCGCTGAGTCGCGCTTCCTGCGCGCCTCTCCGCGCCAGACATGACATTGAGTCATGTCCGTCGCGGCCGCTCTCTCGCTTCGAATCCCGCGGCAGAGTTGGCGAGCTAGCGATCAGGTCCCTCTTGCCGAAAATACGTGATTGCGATCGCGGCGACTTCGCCTCGAACTCGTTTCTACTTATTTAATGGTCGGGATGGCGGGATTCGAACCCACGACCTCTTCGTCCCGAACGAAGCGCGCTAGCCAGGCTGCGCTACATCCCGACCTATGGTGGACGTGCCTTAAGTAGTTAAAAATGCGCTGGATGTCAAACCGAATCCAGGCGCAATGACGCACGCCTTAACCAAAAGTTGGGGGCCACCTATTGGATGAGCGCCTGCAAATTCAAGTAGATCCACAGGCTGAAGAGCGCCAGAAACCCGAAGGCCAGCAGATAGGCGCGAAAGAAGCTCTTGTGGATCGGCAGAATCGAGTACCAAGACCTGAAGACCACTTGAGGATTGCTTCCCTCAAGGACGGCCTTGAGCTTCGGAAAGACCTCGTCCAACGTCCCTTCCAGGAGCTTCTCGCCGACGGCGGCATCGGCCGCGCCGGGTTTGCCCCAGTAGCCGGAGCGCTTGCCGCTCCAGTAGTCGATGATTCGCGCGATGCCGCTCGACTTGCGCGACTCCGGTGGAAGCTCGGCGTAACCTGGCGCGACCTGGACACCGCCCACATCGCTCGCGCCGCCAGCGCTGCCCGCCCCGCGAGCCAGGTGCAACGCCACCGACGTGTCGCGCGCGCCCCCGTGCTCGGTGGGGTCCATCCATAGCGGCGATTGCCTCATCGTCGCAAAACCCACGAGCGCCGAGCAGGCCGAGACGAGCACGGGGCCCCGAGGCTGGAACGGAAGCCTGCGGTTGACGATCCGGCCCGCCTCCTCGATCGCCGTCAGCTGCTTGGGTCCGAGGTGTCCGCTGAAGCAGGCGTAGTTGCGAAAGCCCGCGCGCGTGAGCGACTTGCAGGCGTCGACGAGCCAGTCGCGAAGCACGTGCGCGCGCACGGTGATGCGGACCGCGCCCGTGTTGGAGTCGATGCCGAGCGGGGCCGCGGGCATCACGACGCCGCGCCAGCCCGGCATCTCGCGCTCGAGCCGCGCGGCCGCCTGATGGCAGAGCGCCGCGGCTTCAGCGAGGTCGAGGTTCATCGGAAGATGCGGGCCGTGATCCTCGAGCGGCCCCACCGGAAAGAAAAACACCGTCTGAAGGCGCGGAAGCCCTTCGAGCTCGCGGGCGTTCATCTTCGCAAACTCTCGAGCGAACTCAGCGGCCATGGAGCGCCTCGATCCTGAAGAGCCGCATGGCGTTTTTTCCGAGGACGAAGGCGGCTTCCTCGTCCTTGATCGTTCCTTTGGAGATGCACTCGTCGATGCGGGAAAGGCCCACGCGCATGTTGCCGCCGATGATCGGCCAGTCGGAACCAAAGAGCACGCGCTCGGCGCCGAGCCGCCTCACCGCTTCGCCCACGAGCTCGGCGGGTTGCCAGGAGGTGTCGACGAAGAGGTTGGCGTGATCTTCGGCGATGTCGATCGCCAAGCGGGGCTCATGCCCGTTCATATGAGCGAGGACGAAGCGCACGTGCGGGAACTTCTCGAACCACGGTTTGAAGCTCTCGACCGCGCCGAGCTCCGGGCGCCTGAAGAACGCATGCGAGTGAAAGCAACCCGTATGAAGGATGACGGGGATCTGTCTTTCGTCGGCGATCTTGAGCAAGGTCTCGTAATGAGGCGAATCGATCGGCTCGTTGTCCGCCGCGCGATGGATCTTGAGTGCCCGCGCGCCTTTATCGATGAACCGATTGAGCTCCGCGCCCGCTCGAGCCGTGTTCGGAGGCAGGTTCACGGCGGCATACAGGCCGGGGTTCGCTTCGGCGACCGATAGGACGAACTCGTTGAACGAAAGCGGCGGGTGCGCGATGAGAAGGGCGCCGTGGACGCGGGCGCCGCGCATTTCTTCTTTCAGATCCTGGATCGTGCCTTCGAGGACCAGGGTCGCGATGGGCCCGAGCGCGCTCAGCTCCTCCAAGGGTTTGCGCGCGGTCTCCGGCAACAATCGGCTATAGAGCTGAATCTCGTGAACGGCGCGAGTATAAGGTCTGAGCCAGTGCCGGGATCGCCTCCGGAGCTGCGAGAGCATGCCCTGGAATGAACCCGGAAACACATGGGCGTGGGCATCAATGGTGATGGCGTGCTGAGTCATCTTGGCGTCCTGACTCGATTAGTATAACATGAGTGGCGAATGTTAAGCGCTTGGATCAACGCCTTCTTAGGCTCGGCACTCGTGATGGGAATCGGAACCCAGGCTCTGGGTTTCACTCCGATCGAAGCCCTGCTTTGCATCGTGGGATCCAATGTCGGCGGCTTCGTCGCGTTGATCCTGATTCTCCAGCTCGAATGGCGGCCTTGGATCAAGCGACATATCCTCAATCGTTCGCGCCGAACCTGGCCGGTATTCCTGTTTTTTTACTACGGCATTACTTTCTCGATCGCCCCGCATGCCTGGGGGCTTCGCAACATCGCCTGGCTCTGGCTGCCGATGGCCCTCTCCAATGGCTTCTGCATCCTGGCTTTCGGTCCGGTCCAAGACTGGCTCGTGGCCCGAAATCAGCGCAAAACCCGAAAAGCCGCCCTTTCGCGAGCCGCGGCCCAATGATAGAAACACCCTAATTATGCATACCAACGACACCGCTGCCTTTGAACCTGACATGAACCTCGTCGAAATGTGGACCCGCAAGGATCCCTCGCGCTGGGTCGCTGGCGCAATCGCAGGCGTCGTGGCCGGAGTGGTTTCGCTGGTCGTCGCGGGCATCCTCTGCAAGATGGGCGGGATGGAGTTCGTGTTCCCCGAGAAGTTCGCTGCGACGATCCTCCTCGGCGCGAAGGCGACCAACATCGGCGCCGACCTGGGGCCGGTGATCGCGGGATTCGTGCTTTACGAGATCGTCGCGGCCTTCCTGGGCTTCGTTTACGCCCACTTCGTGTTCAGCAACAACCGCACGGCGCTTCTGTCGATGGGCTTCGTTTGGGGCGTCTTCAGCTGGATCTTCATCTGGAACCTGTTCCTGCAGTCGTTCAACCAGATTTTCGCGGCCAAGCAGCCGGCGGGCCCGCTGTTCTTGATCTGCGTGGTCTTCGGCGTTTCGCTTTCGTGCCTCTCGCTCTTCAGCCGCGGCCCGGGCCGGAGCTGATTGCTCTGAAGAATTTGAATCACTGAGAACCTCAGGACCACCGAGCTGCCGCTGATCTCCGAATGAGAGCGTGGGCCCGAGGCGCCTGGCTTCGGGCCTAAGCGCGACCCTTGTTGCTCGCGTTCATCTCATCGATCGCTGCCTGGTATTTCTGGTGCAGCTTCTCGATGTTTTCTTCCTGGTTCTTCTTGTAGGTTTCCATGCGCGTGCGCTCGCGCTCGCGAACCTTCTCGAATTCCTTGTCCTGCGTCGAGTGCTCGGTCTCGAGCTGTGCCTGGTGGCTCTTCTTCAGCTCCGCGAGCTCTTTGCTATGGGCTTCGGCCTGGCGCGAGATCTCGACCTTGTACGCTTTGTCGTTCTCTTCGAGCTCTTTCTTCAGTCTCTTGTTGGTCTCGTCGATCTCGCGGTGCTGGTCCTGCTCGAGCTGCTCGATCGCGCGCGCCTGCTGATTGCGTCGCTCACGCATCGTCGCCTGGAAGAGCTCTTCTTCCCTCGTCGACATCTCAGTGGCTGTGGCGCGGTTGACTTCCATAGGCCTTATTTAATGATAAGCCCGCTCGGCCGGCGCGAAAAGCCGGCAGAAAATTCCTGGTCCGGAAGGGGGCGTTCAGCCGCGGGGCCGCCGCGATGCCTTTGCCAGGATGCCCGTGGTGCTCTTGCCCTCGACAAAGGGAAGCGACAGGACTTTGCCGCCCCAGTTGAGGACTTCCTTGCCGCCGACGATCAGGTCGGGCTTCCAGTCGCCGCCTTTGACCAGGATCGTGGGCCGAAGCTTCAGGATCAGCTTGAGAGGCGTGTCGTCGCCGAACGAGGTGACGAAATCGACGGCGCCCACGGACGCCATGACCAGCTGACGGTCGCGAAGCGAGTTCACCGGGCGGGTGGGACCTTTGAGGCGCCGGACGGAGTCGTCTGAATTGAGCGCGACGATGAGGATGTCGCCCAGCGCGCGCGCCTTCTCGAGGTAGCGCACATGGCCCGCGTGAAGCAGGTCAAAGCAGCCGTTGGTGAACACGATGCGCTTCTTGCTCTTGCGCAGGCGATCGAGCTTCTTCTGAAGCGTGGCTGCCGAGTGAATCTTGGCGGAAGAAGACGTGAAGCCCATCGCTCAGAGGCTCGCGATCTCGATGGGCTGAAGGTCGACGACCAGGTCGTGCCAGCAGCGCTTGCGGGGGTTGGCGACGGCCCAGAATAGCCCGACTCCGCAGAAGCCCGCGCTCACGAGGAAGAAAAGGCTCCGAAGGAAGACCTGCGAGGTCGATCCGTCGATCGCAAGCCCGAAGACGCGCTTGCCGACGGTCGTGCCGAAGGCGACTTCCTGCGCGGTGATGACGGCCCAGTTGAAGGCCGTGAGAAAAAGCGCGACCAGAAGCATGACGCCGGGGTTCCAGAAGAGCTCGGGGTTCATGCCTTGTTTCCAAAGCGAAGCCATCATGGCCGCCGCGCAAAGTCCCAGGTTAATCGTGGTGTCGAGCGAGTATGCGAGCACGCGCTTGAAGAGATAAGCGACCCCGTAGGTTTCGCCCACGCCGAGGAGGTCCTGGTCTTCGTCGAGTTCGTCGGCTTGCTTGAGGCCCGTGCCGGGCCCGGCTTTGAGGATCAGCGGCGAGTTAAGCGGCGCGCTTGGCGTGGCGACCGGAACCGAGACGCGCGCGTAACGCGGGATCCCCGCCGCGTTCGCCCCGCTCGGCGCCTGCGGGCCCGAAAGCGAAGTCGCGAACGCAGGCCGCGAGGGGATCGTCATCTGCGAAAGCGGCGGCATCGCGGGCGCGGCAGGCTTCGGGGTCTGGAAGACGGGCAGAGTCGTCTCGCGCGACCGAGGCGCCGGCGCGGCAGGCTTGCTGCTGGTCGAAGCAGCCTTGGTGACCGGCGCATAAGGCATGCCATCCGAGAAAGGATGAAATCCAAGTCCTGAAGACAGGGGCTTGAAGCTGAGTTTGGGTTTATCCATGCTCAGCTATTTATAACAGGCCACTGACGCGAATGAAAGGATGCCGCAAGGAGGCTCGCTCCGAAAACCGCTGCCGTCTCCGCTCGAAGGACAAGCGGGCCTAGTCCAACGCGAACCACGCCTTGGGAGCGCTGAAGGAGCGCGCGCTCGTGCTCGCTCCAGCCGCCTTCGGGACCGACGAGAAGCCGGAGCTCGGACGGCGCGGAGCCGAGCGAGCCGATCCAGTCGAGGAGGTAGGGGCCTTCGGCCGCCTCGTCGCACCAGAGCCTTGTAATGGATCCGTCCTGAAGAAGCATCTCGAGCTCAATCGGGAGCGCGACAGCGAGGCGCTCGAGCCGCCCGCACTGCTTGAGGGCCTGGTCGGCGATCTTCTGCCAGCGTTCCTGAAACGCCTCGGGTCCTTTATTCTTGAGCTGCACCACCGTGTGCTGGGTCATGACCGGCACGAGCTCGCGCACGCCGAGTTCGACGGCTTTCTCGATCACCCACTCCATCGCGTCGCCCTTGATGATGCCGACTTCGAGCCGCACCGGCGCGATCGCCTCGTTCAAAGCGGGCGACTCGGACTGGGACTCGAACTCGAGCGAGACCTGGTCCGAGTGGATCGCGAGCCGCGCCACGACTTTGGAGCCGCGGCCATCGAGGGCCTCGACGCGATCGCCGATTCGCAGGCGGAGCACCTTGAGAAGGTGATGGGACTCGGTATCGGAGAGCGCCGCAGGACGCCCGGGCTTGGGGAGAGTTGAGCAAAGTACGCGTTTCACTGAGGGACCGGAGTAACCTTTTGGCTTTACCGGGTCAAGGCACCCCTCTACGATAGAAGCTCATGAAACGACTGGGACTTACCGCGCTCATTCTCGTTCTGCTTTGCGGCTTCGGCGCGCAAGCCGCCGAGGTCCCGGCTGCCTTGCAGTTCAAAGTGGATAACCGTCTCCAGCCCAACGTCGATTTCTGGGTCAAGATCTACTCCCAATACGGCACCGATCAGGGCCTCATCCACGACGCCAAGTACATCGATCGCATTTACGAAGTCATCGACGTTTCCAAGCCTGGCAGCGGGCACCGGATCCGCATGGCCAAGCAGCGCTGGCGTAACGCGCTACTTTCGCTTCACAAGAAATGGATCAAGTCACCCGAAGCGGTTCCCGCCGCGATGACCGAGGACGAGGCCAAGGTCTTCGAGCTCTTCAAGGACATCCGCGAGCGCGACAAGTTCTTCAACGCCGCTCATCGAAAGCGCCTGCGCTTCCAGCTCGGGCAAAAGGACCGCTTCCTGGAGGGTTATAAGGAAGCCGGGCGCTACCTGCCGATGATGGAAGAGGTTTTCAAGCGCGAAGGGATACCCGTCGAGCTGACCCGGCTGCCCTTCGTCGAGAGCAGCTTCAATTTCCGGGCGCGCTCCAAGGTTGGGGCGAGCGGGATCTGGCAGTTTATGCCTTCGACGGGGCGGCTCTATCTGACCGTCGGCGATGCACTGGATGAGCGAAATGACCCGATTCGCGCCACCGAGGCCGCTGCCAAGCTCCTGAAGGCCAACTATGAGTCGCTTCGGGCCTGGCCGCTCGCCGTGACCGCTTACAACCATGGGCGCAAAGGCCTGATGCGAGCCGTCCGCCGGGTCGGGTCCGAGAGCCTCGAGGACGTGGTGGCCGACTATCGGAGCCGGACCTTCGGGTTTGCGAGCAGCAACTTCTTCGTGGAGCTCCTGGCAGCAGTCGAGGTCGAGAAGAACGCCGAGAAGTACTTCGGAAAGATCGAGCGCGAGCGACCGGTCCAGTACGTCGAGGTCAAACTGCCCCACTTCGTCCCCTTCCGCGAGCTTTGCCGTTTTCTCAAGCTCGATGCCCGGGAGATCCGCGAGCTCAATCCCGGGCTCACCGAGGCCGTATTGAAGGGTTCCCGCCGAATTCCGGCGGGTTACGGCCTGCGGTTGCCCCACCGGGAAATGGGCGAGAAGCTGTTTTTCGCCGGTTACGAAGCGTTTCCCAGTATCTACAAGTATGGTAAGTCCGGCCCCTAGATGTATTTGATCGGAATTGCTGGCGGTTCAGGCTCAGGTAAGACGACTTTCGCCAAGAAGGTCATGGCGAGAGTCCCCTCGGGTACAGGGGACGTCGTTCTCCTCCACCAGGACTCCTACTACCATTCGGTTCCGCCGTCGGATCTCAAGGTCCATGGCGAGCCCAACTTCGACCATCCGGATGCATTTGATTGGGAGCTTCTCCGCGAGCACCTGACCGTCCTTAAGGCCGGCGGCTCAGTCGAGGTGCCGGTCTACGACTTCGTCACCTGCAGGCGGCAAAAGAAAACCGAGAAGGTGGGCCCTTGCGGTGTCGTGCTCTTCGAGGGCATCTTCACTCTTTGGGACCCCGAGATCCGAAATCTCTTCGATCTGAAGATCTACCTCAACGTCGAAGCCGATATTCGCTTCATCCGTCGCCTGCATCGGGACGTCCGCGAGCGCGGCCGCACGTTGGACGGGATTATTCGCCAGTATTACGATACAGTTAGACCTATGCACCATGAGTTCCTGGAACCCACCCGTCAATACGCGGACCTCGTCGTCGGCGAAGAGACCGATCTCGCGGCCGAGGTCCTGGCCGCGCAGGTCCGGCACCGCGCCGAAATGAGCAAAGAAGAGGAAGTCCTCTTTTGAGCGACGGCAAGAAGCCACTCGGAGAGCTCAAGGTCCTGCCGCTCGGAGGCCTCGGCGAGATCGGGATGAACTGCATGGTCCTCGAGTACGGCGACGAGATCGTCGTCGTCGACTGCGGCCTGCTCTTCTCGGATCTGGATCACTTCGGCGTCGAGTTCGTGATCCCGGATTTCACTTATCTTCTTGAGCGTAAGGATAAGATCAAAGCCTTCCTCATCACGCACGGGCACGAGGATCACATCGGCGCGCTCCCTTTCGCGATCAAGGCGGGTCTCCGCGCGCCGGTCTTCGCCTCGCAGTTTTCCTCGATGCTCATCAAGAAGCGTCTCGAGGAGCATGGGCTCCTGGATCGCGTCGACCTGCACACCTTCCGCATGGGCGATTCCTTCAAGGTCGGCCAGTTCGGCGTGCAGACGGTCGGCGTCAACCACAGCATCGTCGACGCCGCCGCCCTCATCATCGACACGCCCGTCGGCAAGGTCATCCATACCGGCGACTTCAAGATGGATCCGACGCCTTTCTTCGGGCGCATGATCGATCTCGATGTGTTCAAGAAGGCTGGCGACGAAGGCGTCCTCCTCCTCATGTCCGACTCGACCAACGTCGAGCGGTGCGAGCACAGCATGAGCGAGAGCATGATCTACCAGAGCTTCGAGCGCCTCTTCGCGACGGTGCAAGGCCTGACGGTCGTCTCGATGTTCGCCTCCAACGTCGGCCGCATGGGCCAGGTCTTCGAGATCGCGCGCAAGATGGGCAAGCGCGTGGTGCTCTCCGGCCGCACGATGGAAGGCAACGCCAGGATCGCCTCCGAGCTCGGCTACTTTCGCGACCTCGATAGCCTGATCATCCCGATGGAGGACATCGAGGATTATCCGCGCGACAAGGTCATCGTGCTCTCGACCGGCAGCCAGGGCGAGCACCGCTCCTCGCTGATCCGCATGGCTAACGGCGAGCACGGGCAGGTCAGGCTTCAAGAAGGCGACGTCGTGATGATGAGCTCCAAGTTCATCCCCGGCAACGAGAAGGCAATCGGCCGCATGATCAACAACCTGTTCAAGCAGGGGGCCGAAGTCCTTTACGAAGCCGTGCATGACATTCACGTCTCCGGCCACGCGACCCGTCCCGAGCTCAAGCAGATGATCGAGCTCACGCGGCCCAAGTTCTTCGTGCCGATTCACGGCGAGTATCGCCACCTCGTCCACCACGCCGCGCTCGCCAAGGAGTCCGGCGTCGCGCCCGAGAACGTGCTCCTGGCCGTCAACGGCGAGCTTCTCGCCGTTACCAAGGATCGCATCGAGGTCGCGGAGACTTTCGAAGAGGGCCGCGTGCTCGTCGAAGGCCGCGAAGGCGCCGATATCTCCAAGCTCGTGCTCAAGGATCGCCGACAGATCGGCGAGAAGGGCATCGTCTTCTCGCTTCTCGTCCGCAATTCCGACACGCGCCGGATCATGTCCATCCCCGAGGTCATCAGCCGCGGCCTGACCGGCGAGGAGATGGAGCCTCATCTGATGGAAGAGGCCAAGACCGTCGTGCAGAAGGTCATCAAACAATACGAAGCCGAGATCCGCGAAGGAAACTTCAACATGGATCTTCAGGAAACCATCCGCGTCGAGTTGCGCCGCTTCTTCAATCAGAACCTGGGCAAAAAGCCGGTCGTTCTGCCGATCATCTTGGACCTATAACTGCATAGCTGAACCGGATGCGGATCCGGATGGCAATGCTTGCTGCCGGCGTGGCGGCAATCACAATCAGCTGCGGTGACCTGGGTGACTTCTATTCGCAGAAGTCACAATCCGGGCCCGAGTCCGGCCCCTCGCAAGCGCCTGGCGCCGCGCCGAGCTATCAAACGGTTCGCACGCAGGTTTTCGCGCCCAGGTGCTTGAGCTGCCATTCTGCCTCGGCGGGCAACGAGGGCGGCATCAATCTCGAGACCTATGACAGCGCGCACGCTCTGGCAGGGCGTATCGATCAGAAGGTCTACGTCGAGAAGTCGATGCCGCCGGCCCCGAGTCAGCCACTTTCAGATGCAGATCGCGAGCTCGTGCACGACTGGGCTCAGTCCGGGGCCTCCCCTTGATGAAGCGACCGACGGTGGTCAATCACTGCCGTGTATGGCGGACCGAAAGCGGATCGGGCTACTCCTGGTATTGATCGGCGGCTTTTCCGCGTACGACATCTTCGCGGACCTCGGCGAAGGTGCCGGCGGCCCGCTCTCCGAGGAGGAGCGCGATCCGGTACACAGTTACGACAACGTCATGAGGGGGTGTATCCACTCTGGAAACACCCGGCGCGAACTCATGGTCTATCGGGATTCCTGCCGCGGATTTAGGTTGTGGGCAGGAGGTCCGAATGAAAACGCAGACGGTATTGCTGACAATCGGGATGACTCTCCTTATGGGTTGCGGTGACTTCAGGGTGGAAAAGCCTCAGACGTTCTCGCAGCTCGAGCCCGGCATCGTGCCCGGGTACAACCGGCTCTTTGCCGAGGTTTTTTCGAAGAAGTGCACGACCTGCCATACCAACGGCGGCAACATCAAGGGAGTGAACCTCGATACCTACGCGAACGCGCTCGCGGCCCTCGAGAGGATCCGTTCGAAAGTCGTCATCAATAACCAGATGCCGATGCCCAATGGCCTTCCGGGCGATGAACACGCGCGCGTGAAGGCCTGGGTCGAAGGCGGCGCGCCCGAAAATGACACGCTCGCCGAAAACGTCGTACCGCCTCCAGTCGTGCCAGCGCCGACCCCGACTCCTACTTCGACGGTCCGCAATCCTTCGCAGGTTTTCTACGCCGACGTCGCCGAGCGGGTTTTCGGGCGCTGCATCCAATGTCACGGCTCGCCGGGCATAGCGGGCGTGTCGCTGGATAGCTACGAAAACGTCACCAAATTCTTAAACCGCGTGCAGGCTCGTGCGCTTGTGTTAAAAACAATGCCACCGACCTCCCCTCTTTCGGAAGTCGACCAGGAGCTCTTGCAGGCATGGATCGATCAAGGAGCAAGAAAATGAAAGTAGTACCGATTGTTTCGGTTTTATTCCTGAGTCTGCAAACGTTCGCGGCTTCCCAGCCGGCTAAGCCCGTCGCGATCAAGATCGGCGCCTCGACCGTCGAGTTCAAGGCGATCGGACGCCCAAGCGCGCTCAAGGTCATCGGCAAGGGCACGGGCCTCGAGGGCGCTCTAGCGCTCAAGGGCAATGTGATCACCGGCGATTTGGTCTTCGATCTCAATGGTCTCGGCACCGGCATCTCCATGCGCGACGAGCACATGAAGAAGAAGTACCTCGAAACCGAGAAGTTCCCGAAAGCCAAGCTCACGATCCTCGAGCTCAGGCTTCCGGAGTCCGCGGCCAAAGGGGACTTCGTGGCGACCTCCGTTCCATTCTCCGGCAAGCTCTCGCTCCACGGAGTGGAGAAGCAAGTCGAAGGCAAGGCGAACGTGACACGCAAGGGAAGCAGCGGGACTGCCGAAGCGACCTTCGCCACCAAGATCACCGAATACGGGATCGCCGTTCCTTCCTTTTCGGGCATCACGATCGCCGATGACGTCGACATTAAGGTCGACACGTCAGGAACGTTCGGTGAGAATACGGCCCAATGATCCTCTGGCTACTGTTTCTCCTGGGTGCCGAAAAAGCGCATGCGTTTCCGGAGATGATCCGGCACGGTTACGTCAACTGCACCACCTGCCATATCAGTCCCACCGGCGGCGCGACGCTCAATCAATACGGGCGCGCGCTTTCCAAAGAGGTGCTGAGCACGTGGGGCACCGAGAATGAAGCGCAGTTCGCCTACAATCTGGTCAAGCCTCCCGAGTGGCTCAATCTCTGGGGGGCTTACCGAAGCGTCTATGTCTATCGCGATACGCCGACCTATCGGGACGGACGTTCGATCTTCATGCAGGCCGATCTCGAGGCCGCGGCGGTCTATCAGAAATGGACGGCGGATTTCTCGTTCGGTTACCAGGATCCGGCCAACGCGCAAGGGTTCTGGGATCATGCGATCGCTCGGCAGTTCTATCTGATGTACCGCCCGATCGAAGAGGTGGGGATTCGCGGCGGAAAATTCCTTCCGGCCTACGGGATCCGTTCGCCGGATCACGTGATCGTCACTCGGCGCGCGCTTCGGATCAATGACGAAGGGACCGAGAGCGTCAACCTCGAGGGCTCTTTCGTCAACGAGACCTATTCGTTCTTCGCGACCGCCATCTTCGGTCGCCCCGACGATCTTACGCTCCAGCGCGAGCGCGGCGCTTCGTTCGTGGCAAGCCGCGCCTTCGGCGACACTTATAAAGCGGGCATGAGCTACTACACCGGGTCTTTTGATGCGCCTCGTAGGCAGCTCTTGGGTCCGTTCGCGACGCTCGGGTTCACGCCTCATCTTTTCTTGCTTAGCGAAGCGGATCTCCAGCTCTTGCCTGACGCGGGTTCCGGTTTCGCGGCTTATAATCGATTGGGATACGAGATCGTGCAGGGACTTATTCTATATGGAACCCAGGAGTTCGCGCGCCTCGACTTCACGCGTTCGAACTCGCGCGTCCAGACTTATGGCTTGGGCTTCCAGTGGTTTCCGCGGCCGCATTTCGAGCTCAATGCGACCTGGCAGAAAATGCAGAATCTCTCGGCGTACGAGGACTTCACCGATTACGCTTATGTCATGTTCCACTTCTATCTCTGATCGGCTTCTGATAGAAAATCGGACTTGAGAGTTGGGGACTTAAGGTTAAGGAGATTCTGATGAAGCTCGTATCCTTCTTTTCGGTCCTGGTTCTTTCTTTCTGCTCCACGGTCACGCAGGCCAAGTCCATCGCCGAGCGCGAGCCAAACGGCAGCCAGCCCGTCGCTCATTGCACCACGGGCGATGCGATCGCGGGCCTTGAGATCGTGTACGGCGCCTCCAAGACGCTCTACGCCCTCATCTACTCGCAGAAGGGCGATAACGATCCCGCCACGTACTACATCGCGGGGGACGACGACCTCGTGAAGAACATTCGCGCTGGCCAGAAGGTCACGCTGACTCTGCGCTCGGATGAGTCATTCGACTTCGGCGGCGAAACCTCGCATGCGTCGCTGCTCGAGCTTCAGGTTCGCCAAAAGCCCGCGAGCGCGCGCGATTCGCGCCTGGCCGAAGGCGGCGGCGTGATCGCTCTGTCCTGCAGCCTGCCAAAACTGACCCCCTAGCCTGTTGACGTCCTCTGGCTGGACTCCCTGGAAGCAACCGAATGGCCTAGAGATTGCGCATCTGTGTCGCCATGCATTCTCAAATTCCTACGCATTTTCGAGCCATTTATCCAAATTCATGCCCATTTCCGGGTTGCCTTAGCCAGGTTCAGAGTCCGGATACAGGTCGCCCCGTCCGATTTGGCTTCTTCTTCAGAAAGGAGGACTCGCGGCTCATCCAGCGCTTTCGCTGTAGACACTGCAGGCGATGTTTTTCGAGGGCAACCTTCAGTCCCTGCTTCAGGCAAAAGAAGCGCCGGGTGAACCGAAAGATCGAAGCGCTGCTTGGTTCGACAGTTACTCTCAGGCGGGCAGCTCAGGTGGCAGGGGTGAATCGCAAGACGGTGGTCCGAAAGTTCCTCTTCTTAGGCAAGCAAGCTGAACTTGAGAATTCGAAAATCTCTGAGCAGTCGCTCCTCTCGCCTGA